>JACCDY010544004.1_pt1 | contig 15336 bp, 15 predicted proteins | sample 7446391 | NCBI WGS metagenome assembly JACCDY01 (sample SAMN15323451, study PRJNA562643) | freshwater metagenome | isolation source: river surface water | place: USA:Blue River Watershed | collected 2017-08-18 | reverse complement strand
CACAAACAGAATTGACAAAGGCCGACGCTGGCCGCGCTGTCAATGCCATCCTCGACGTCATCACTCACGCCGTTGCCAAAAAAGACGACGTGCAATTGATCGGCTTCGGCACTTTCAAAGCTGCTGCTCGTGCTGCACGCACAGGCAAGAACCCACGTACTGGCGAAGCTTTGAAAATCGCAGCTGCTGTGGTGCCTCGCTTCACTGCTGGCGCAGCGTTCAAAGCTGCTGTGAACACCAAGAAGAAGTAATTCCTCTCGTTCACACGCAAAGCGGCGTCGGGCAACCGAGCCGCTTTTTTATTTTCTCAATCGATTCGGAGACACGCATGTTCACACACGTCTTTTTAGGCGCCAAAGACATTGAAGCATCACGCCAGTTTTATGACGCGGCCCTCGGTGCATTGGGCCATGCCCCCGGCACTGGCGGTGGTGGCCGCTATGTGTATCGCACACCCACTGGCACATTTGGCATCACCCTGCCCATCAATGGTGAGCCCGCCACATTTGGCAATGGCAGCACCTTTGGTTTTGCAGCCAAATCGGAAGCCGAAGTGCATGCCTTCCACGCCGCAGGCGTAGCCAACGGTGGCGTGAGCTGCGAAGACCCACCAGGTTTGCGCACCAACCCAGCATTCAGCTACTACATCGCTTACTTGCGTGACCCAGCAGGCAACAAGATTTGTGCGATGTACCGCCCAGCCGCTAAATAAGCAGCATCAAGCCTGACGCATCTCCCGTAGCTCTGCGTTGGCATGACGCAAGCGGTCGGCAATGGCCAAGGCCACCGCGCGCATGACGCTGATGCTCATCACAGGGTCACCCGCGGCCACGGTGGCAAAGGCCTTGCGGTCAATCGCGATCAGCTCTGTTTCACGCGTGGCATACACATCGGCCGAATGCGCGCGGCCATCCAAGAACGACATCTCACCAAAAAACTGTCCTCGGCTGAAGGTAGTCAAGTGGATGGTTTTGCCATTGGCCAAAGGCAAGCTCACCTTCACTTCGCCTCGGCTGATCAGCATCAGTTCATGGCCACCTGAATCAGCACTGAACACCAAGTCACCCGCCTCATACACATGGCGCTGCGCACAACGCTCCAGTGCTTCAATCTCTTGTTCATTCAAGCCGTGGAAAATTTCAAATTTGCCCAAGGGAATGCCTTCGTGCGACACATGAGCGTGTCCAGCCAAGGCCAAGGTTTCATCCTCAATCCACTCCAGCGCTTCGTCAAATTCGTCAAAAATTTTGGCAGTGCTGTCGGACAGCAAACCGATGTGGTCCACATACGAGCGCAGATCACGCCCACTGGGCAAACGCTCTGGCACACGCGTCAGCACCAAGCGTGCATGACGCTCAGACAGCATGTTGCGAATGCGCTCAATCATGTGTCCTGCGGTCATGTCCATGGACTGCACACGCATGAAGTCGAGCACCACAAACTTGGCCTTGCTCAACTCGGGCTCAATCGCGGTGTAGAGCTGATCCGTGGTGCCAAAAAACAAACTGCCTTGCAATTCGAAAATCACGGTGTGCTCACCCGTCTCCACCAGCACATCGCGCTCGCGTTGACCGCGCACACGTGAAGAAAATGTGGTGTTGCCAAACGACTTACGACGAATCGTGGTGGTGTGAATTTGCTCACGCAAGAACAGCATGATGGCCATGGCCACGCCCACACCCGATGCGGCAATCAAACTCACGGTGTTGGCCACGATGACCACCAACAAGATGACGGCAAAGTCGAGCATGGTGTCTTTGGCTTTGAGCAGTTGCAGCGAATGCCAATCAATCATCTTGAAGCCAATGACAATCAACAATGCAGCCAAGGCCGACACAGGCACCCAAGCAATGAGCGAGGTCAACAACAAAATCGCCAACAACGACCACACGCCTTGGAACACACCCGACAAATAGGTGGTGCCGCCGCTGGCCTTGTTCACCAGGGTCGCGCCCATCGTGCCTGCGCCAGGTGCACCACCAATGAGGGATGCAGCCAAGTTACCCAAACCTTGACCAATGAGTTCTTTGTTGGAGTCATGGCGTGAGCCAGTCATGGCGTCGAGCACCACGCACGTCTTGAGCGTGTCAATCGACAGCAACACCGCCAAGGTGATGGCTGGGAATGCAATTTGTGTCCAATGCGGGAAGCCTGATTCGCTCAAACTGCGGAAGGGATCTAGCAATGATTCAAAGAAACCTTCCCCACCCACAGCCAATGGACCAATGATGAACGGGTTGTCATGCAAGTTGCGCAGCTCGGGCCACGCGCTGAACGCCAACAACCAATAAGAGGCCATGCCACCGAGCAAGCCCACAATCACAGCAGGCACCTTGGTAGAGATGCGAGGGGCCAGCAACATGAAGGCCGCGGTCGCCGCCCCCACGATCAAGCTAGGCGCTTGCCACAACTCCATCGCGTGCAAGCCTTGCCACCAGTTCATGCCTTTGGGCAGTGCCATCCATTTGGGCAACTGGCTCATGATGATGATGAGGCCCACACCACTGAGGTATCCACTCACCACGGGAAATGGCATGTACTTGATGAGTTCACCAATGCGCAACAGGCCAAATGAGATTTGCACCAAGCTGCTGACAAACGCCACCAAGAACAAGGTGAGCACCACCGCACCTACCCCCGTGCCCTGCTGCGTCATTTGAATGGTCAATGCCGACAACACCGCAGCTGCAGGTGCGCATGGCGCAGAGATGAGACGCTGTGTGCCACCAAAAGTGGCGGCGATCAAACCAAGAGCAGTCACCCCCAGCATGCCAGCGAGTGCCCCCTTGGCACCAAACTCAGCCCCCAACGGCGAGAAGATGGTGACACCAAATGCAATGGCTGAAGGCAAAGCCACCAACATGGCCGCAAAGCCGCCCCAGATGTCGCCAGATAAATTGGCACGTGAAAGTGTGTGGGTAGTAGACATGGCAGATATGACAGTTTTTTGTCAGTATCGCAAATTTTGTCAGTTACTTTTCCCGTTTGATTTATCGCAAGCCAACTGCGACAGTTACGTGTCTAATGGTGCTTTATTTAGGAGAAATGTATGACAGCAAACGTTGGCGGAATTGACCGCATTTTGCGCATCGTCGCAGGCTTGGCACTCATCGTTTTGGCCGTCACAAGTGTGGTCGGCATGTGGGGCTACATCGTCGGCGGCATCGTGTTGGCCACTGGCTTGTTTCGCTTTTGCGGTGCCTACACTTTATTGGGCATCAACACTTGCCCGCTAAAAGCCGCTGAAGAAGAGCCAGCCAAATAAGCGGCTCTCACTTCCCACAAGCCTGAGCGCTTCTTAAGCGGCTGAGGCTTTTTGACGTGTCAACCACAACAAGCCAGCGCCCGTGACCAACACAGGCACCAACGAACCCCAGTTCAGCCAAGCCCACCCTTGCGTGGTGACCAACGCACCAGACGCAAAAGAGGTGACTGCCATGGTGGCGAATACGCAAAAGTTAATGGCTGCTTGGGCGCGGTTTTTTTCTTGCGGTGTGTAGGCCTGCATCGACAGCGTGGTGCTCCCAGTGAACAAAAAGTTCCAGCCCACGCCCAACAAGAACAAGGCCAATAAAAACTGGTGCAAGTCCACGCCCGACAAGGCAATCACAATGCACGCGATGTTGAGTAAAACGCCTGTCCCCATGATGGGCAACACGCCAAACCGTTTGATCAAGTGGCCCGTCACAAAGCCTGGTGCAAACATGCCAATCACATGCCACTCCAGCACCCACGCTGTGTCATCAAATGGAAAACCACACACCTGCATGGCCAATGGCGTAGCGGCCATCAACAAGTTCATCACGCCATAACCCAAAGCCGCTGCCATGGCGGCCACCACAAAGACAGGCTGACGCATGATTTGGCCCAAAGGCCGACCGCCCGTGTCATCCGCTTTCACCACAGGCGCAGGTGGAAAATGAATGAGGCTCATCACCCCCATCGACAGCACCGCCACCACCATCAAGGCCACATACGCACCTGCGAAGGGCATGCCAAACAAGCTTTTGGTTTGAATGGCCAAGTTCGGGCCAATCACAGCACCAATCAAACCACCCGCCATCACCAAAGAAACCGCCTTCTCTCGGTAGTCAGGCTTGCACAACTCTGCTGCAGCAAAACGGTACAACTGACCATTGGCGCTGTAGTAACCCGCCACCACGGTAGCAGTGACCAACAACCAGAAAGACTGCGAAAGCACGGCAAATGCACCCAAGGCTGCTGAAAGCAAAGCGATCAAAAGCCCAAGCTGAAACGAGCCTTTGCGTCCAAAGCGTTGTTGCGATTTCGCGACCAAGCCAGTGCTCAATGCGCCACCCACCACATACCCCATCACAGGCAAGGTCGACATCCAAGCCTCAGGCGCCAAACTCAAACCCACCAATCCATTGATGGCAATGAAGGTGACATTGTTGGTCAGGAACAAGCCCTGCGCAATGGACAGCAATACGAGATGACGATTCATAAAAACCTAGAAAATGAAAGCAAACAACCCAGTTGACATGGCTAAACCGTGCACCAGTGTGCGCCAAGGCAACTGGGCAGGTGTAGGGCCAACCGAGGCCGTCATCAATTAGCGTGGCACCAAGAAGACTGACTTTTCATGAATCACATCGTTGCTTGATGTGTCTTTGATGTCAAAGTTAATCTTGTGAGAACCCGCATCTGCAGAACCGTAGGGAATCGTCACACGCAACACCACCCAATGCGCTTGAGCCGCAGCTACTTTGACCTCTGTCTCGGTGGCAATCTCAATGCCTTGCATCCCGTTGACTGACAGCTGGAATGTTTTATCTTTCTCAGAGGCATTCATCACCTGTAAACGGTAGATGTTTTCAATCCCCCCGTTTTCTGTGATGCGGGCCAAGGTTGCGCGGTCACGCACCACATCCACCTTGAAAGGCGTACGCATGGCCAAAGACACGCCCACCGCAATGACGAGTGCCATCAAGATGGAGGTGTAAATCAACACCCGTGGGCGCAACACACGCATCAAGGTTTGTTTGGTGGTCCACTTATTTTCCATCGCATTTTGTGTGGTGTAGCGCACCAAACCTTTGGCGTAGCCCATTTTGTCCATCACCGTGTCACACACATCGGCGCAAGCGCCGCAGCCAATGCACTCGTATTGCAACCCGTTGCGAATATCAATACCTGTAGGGCATACCTGCACGCACAGGGTGCAATCGACACACGCGCCCAAGTTGGCAGTCGCCAAGTCTGTTTTCTTAGAACGGGCACCGCGTGGTTCACCACGCTCTGCGTCATAAGTGACGATGAGTGTGTCATGGTCAAACATCGCGCTTTGAAAACGTGCATACGGGCACATGTATTTACACACTTGCTCGCGCATGAAGCCTGCATTGCCATACGTGGCAAATGCATAGAAGAACACCCAAAAGGCCTGCCAAGGACCAAAGCTCCAAGCCATCGCTGTTGCCAGCAATTCTTGAATCGGTGTGAAGTAACCCACAAAGGTAAAGCCAGTCCACAAGGACAACACAATCCAAGCTGTGTGTTTATAGGCTTTCTTGCTGAGCTTCTTCACAGAAAAATCAGCATCATCCAAACGCATGCGGGCTGAACGATCGCCCTCAATCTTGCGCTCGATCCACATGAAAATTTCGCTGTACACCGTTTGTGGGCAAGCGTACCCACACCACAAACGGCCCGCAACCGCCGTGAACAAGAACAGCGACAAAGCGGAGATGACCAACAAACCCGTCAAGTAAATGAAGTCTTGCGGGTACAGCACCAAGCCAAAGATGTAAAAGCGACGCGCCTCAAGGTCAAACAGCACCGCCTGGCGCGTGCCCCACTCCACCCAAGGCAAACCATAAAACACGATTTGCGTGATGGCCACCGTGATCCAACGCCAATAAGCAAAAATGCCTTCGACTGATCGTGGGTAGATTTTTTTAGCCGCCGCATAGAGCGACACCATTTCTTCGCTGTCATCGGCTGGCACAGCTTGAATGGGGATGACTTTTTTGGGTTCTTGGTGGTCGGTGGTCATAGCAGTCAATCGTGATTTAAAAAATTAGGCCAATGTGTCCCAAGCCTTGAGCGCTTCAGCGGAATACATCAGAGCTGGCCCACCCCCCATGTAAACGCATATGGTCAGCATCTCTTCCAATTCTTCGCGAGTACAGCCCAGTTTGCGCAAGGCCTTCACATGAAAGCCCACACAGCCTGAGCAGTGCTGCGTGATACCGATGGCCAAAGCAATCAACTCTTTATTCTTCGCACTGATGGTGCCTTCGGCCATAGAGGCGCGAGCCAACTGTCCAAAGCCTTGCATCGCTTCGGACTGCGATTTGCGAAACGGCGTCAGGCATTCGTTAATGCCTTGCATCAAATTGGCGTGATCAAACGTACTCATCGTCTATCCTTTTTGAATTACTTCAATTGTTGCCCTGCGCTGTCAAACACTTCCACCGTGATGGGAATGCCTTGACGAACACTTTGGGTCACTGTGCAAAATTCCTCAAACTGTTCCATCACATGGTTCAACTGCTCTAGCGATGCAGCCAACACACCCATACGAATCTGGGCTGTCATGTGCAACACACGCAGGCGGTTGTTGTCATTACGCCCCACCTCAGCCATCACCACACATTGAATGGGCTCTGGTACTTGCTTGAATTTTCGAAATGCAAACAACAGTGAATCCGATAAACAGTTACCCACTGCGGCACACAGCATTTGCACGGGCGATGGACCTAAGCCTGTCCCCAACGGTGCAGGCTCATCGCTGGTGAGCAGCGGCATGTCATTGCCAAATGTTATGTCGAAGCGATAGTCATTGCGTTGCGATAACTCAACGCGTATGGTTTTTCCTGACATAGGCAAGTCCGTTTATTCAAAAGATGGTTGCGCAGGCTTGTAGACCTCATGGCCAGCCGCCAACCAGGCATCCACGCCGCCCGCAATAGATCGCACATGGGTGTACCCCATCTCCGCCAATGACTTGGCACTCAAAGCCGCGCGACCACTGGTTTTGCAATACAGCACGATGTTCAAATCACGCGACTGCATCTTGGGGTTACTCGCAAGTTTGAACTCCAGCATGCCACGCGACATATGGATGGCACCTGGCAAATGGCCAGCTGCATATTCATCGGCTTCACGCACATCAATCAACACATCACATGTTTGAATAGCAGTAACTGCTTGGTCAACCGAAATTTCTTGCACTGTCTGTTTAGCTTGAACAACCAAATCATGAGCGGTTTTCATACAGATTTCCTTGTAGTAGCGACACGTTTTTTAGGCGCAGCCGCCATGGGCCAAGCCTGTTGTAAATGTTGTTGGGTGATGCGGTCACACACCAAATCGCACAACGCATAAATGGTGGGATCTGCGATTTGGTAGTACACACTGGTGCCGCGACCTTCGCGCTTGACAAAGCCTTGCTGCATCAACACCGCCAAATGGCGCGACATATTGGCCGCCGTGTAACCACAGGCTTCAGCTAACTCGCCGACGTTGTGCTCTGTGTCGCGTAGCAAATTCAAAATGCGCAACCGCGTGGGCTCAGCCAACGCTTGGAAATAGTTGGCCACGCGTTCGATGGCCTGCTCTGGAAGTTGGGTCATGCACAAATTGTAGCCATATTTAATTGATTGATTAAATAATTGTTTAGTTAAATAATCAGTCAATTATTTATAGAATAGCGACATGACTGATTCCAAACTTCGCATCTCAGGGCAATTGGCCCGCATGTTTCAAGCTTCACAGATCACACCTCTGCTGGCACTGGTGTGTTTTCTGCTTGGTGTGTTCGCTGTACTGGTGACGCCGCGTGAAGAAGAACCACAAATCAACGTCACCATGGCCAATGTGCTGATTCCCTTCCCAGGCGCATCGGTGAAGGATGTGGAGCAAATGGTGTCTGGCCCTGCCGAGCAGGTGCTGTCGCAAATTGCCGGTGTCGAGCATGTGATGTCAGTCTCGCAACCCGGCATGTCAGTGGTGACCGTGCAATACAAGGTGGGCGTGCCTCGCACCGAAGCCTTGGTTCGTTTGTATGACACGGTCAACTCGCATGCGGATTGGCTGCCCAAAGGCTTGGGCGTGTTGCAACCCCTCATCAAGCCCAAAGGCATTGACGATGTGCCCATCGTGTCGCTCACCTTGCACGGCAAGGACGCGGACCTGAGTGCCTTTGAACTTGAGCGCATTGCGCAAAACATTGAGATCGATTTGAAACGCGTCAAAGGCACACGCGAGGTCACCACCGTGGGCGGCCCATCGCGCGCCATTCAAATTGACATCGACCCTGCACGCATGCAAGCTGCTGGCATCACCGTGCCTGAGTTGCGCATGGCTTTGCAAGCGGCCCACTTGGGTGCACCTGTCGGTGACTTGCTGGTGGGTCAACAAGCCATCGCCATCGAGTCTGGCCCCTTCTTGAGCAGTGCCAAAGATGTGGCCAGCTTGGTGGTGGGCGTGCGTGCAGGTACACCTCTGCATGTGCATGACATTGCGCAAGTGCGTGATGGGGGTGCACAAGCCAACACCGCCGTGTGGCATGGTGTGGCAGGTGCCAAGCCTAGCGAACGCACCGCAGTGACCATCGCCATCACCAAGAAGCCTGGAGAAAACGCCATTGAGGTGGCTGATGCTGTGTTGGCACAAGTGACCACACTCAAGCAAAGCAAAATTCCCGCAAACGTAGAAGTCACCACCACGCGCAACTATGGCGAGACCGCCAACGACAAAGCCAAAAAGCTGATTCAAAAACTGTTGTTTGCCACGGCCTCTGTAGTGGCCTTGGTGTTCATCGCTTTGGGTCGTCGAGAAGCTGCCATTGTGGGTACCGCTGTGATCTTGACCTTGACGGTCACCCTATTTGCCTCATGGGCTTGGGGATTTACGCTCAACCGCGTGTCTTTGTTTGCACTGATTTTCTCAATTGGCATCTTGGTCGATGACGCCATCGTGGTGGTAGAGAACATCCACCGTCACCAAGGTTTGTTCCCTCACAAAACCCTCACACAAATCATCCCAGGCGCAGTTGACGAAGTGGGTGCGCCCACCATTCTTGCCACCTTCACCGTCATTGCTGCTTTACTGCCCATGGCGTTTGTGACTGGCTTGATGGGCCCTTACATGAGCCCTATCCCAATCAATGCCAGCATGGGTATGTTGTTGTCTTTGGCTGTGGCCTTTGTGGTCACACCTTGGTTGGCTCGCATTTGGATGAAAACCACGCACACACATGGCCACGCAGACAACAGCGCGTTCAAGCAATGGCTCCAACGCTTTTTCCATGGTGTGTTCAACCCGTTTCTGAATGACACAACGGGTCAACGCAACCGTTGGCGCTTAGGTGCTGCAGTGCTTGGCGCGATCGTGGTGTCTGTGGCTTTGCCAGTGGCTGGGTTAGTGGCCTTGAAAATGCTGCCCTTTGACAACAAGTCCGAATTTCAAATCGTGGTCGACATGCCCGCAGGTACACGCGTAGAAGAAACTGAAAAAGTGCTGCGTGCCTTGGGCGCTCATTTGGCCACGGTACCAGAGGTGACCCACTACCAAGCCTACGCTGGACTGAGTGCGCCCATCAACTTCAATGGTTTGGTGCGTCAATACTATTTGCGCAGCGGTGGTCATGTGGGTGACATCCAAGTCAACCTGCAAGACAAGCACTTACGCAAAGCGCAAAGCCACACCATCGCCATGCGCGAGCGCCCTGCCCTGCAAGCCATCGGCAAACAGTTCAATGCCAATGTGAAAGTGATTGAAGTGCCACCTGGCCCACCCGTACTGGCCCCCATCGTGGCAGAGGTGTATGGCCCCACAGACGAAGGACGCAATCAAGTGGCCAAATCTGTGCGCGCGATGTTCAACGCACAAGAAGGTGTGGTGGATATAGACGACAGCACTATCAGCGCAGCACCTCGTCAGGTGCTGTTGATCAACCGCCAAAAGGCAGCACAAATGGGTGTATCGCAACAAGCCATTGTCAGCACCTTGCGTGCGGCTTTGGCCGGTGAATCAACCGTCTACGCCCACGACCAAAACAAATACGCTGGTGCCGTGGTTATCCGACTGGCGAAGAGTGAGCAAGATTCGTTAGACAAGCTGCTCAGCCTGGGCGTGCGTAACTCGCAACGCGAAATCGTGCCAATTCGTCAGCTCGTCACCCTCAGTGATACGCAACGTGAGCAACCCATTTATCACAAAGACTTGCTACCCGTCACCTACGTGGTGGGTGACATGGCTGGCAATGTCGACAGTCCGCTGTACGGCATGTTTGGCATGCGCAGTGGCTTGAGCCAAATCCAAACGTCCAATGGCAAACCTGTGGATGAGTACTTCATTCAACAACCCGCTGACCCTTATCAACACTACGCCGTGAAGTGGGACGGCGAATGGCAAATGACATATGAAACCTTCCGTGACATGGGGGCGGCCTATGCTGTAGGTTTGGTGCTCATTTACTTGCTGGTGGTGGCGCAGTTTGGCTCTTACCTTGTGCCGCTCATCATCATGGCGCCTATCCCGCTCACCATCCTAGGTGTGATGCCAGGCCACGCATTGCTGGGTGCGCCCTACACCGCCACGTCGATGATTGGCATGATTGCCCTAGCAGGCATCATCGTGCGCAACTCCATCTTGCTGGTGGACTTCATCCGCTTGCAAGTTTCACAAGGTGTGGCATTGAAAGACGCTGTGGTGGCCTCGGCCATCACGCGTGCACAGCCGATTGTGTTGACAGGCTTGGCCGCCATGATGGGTGCGTTCTTTATTTTGGATGACCCCATCTTCAACGGCTTGGCCATCTCACTCATCTTCGGTATTTTTGTCTCGACTGCGCTTACCTTGTTGGTGATCCCACTGCTCTATTTCATGGCTTTCAAGAACAAGCCAAGCTCTGTCATCTCTGGAGAACACGCATGAAACGATTACCACTCATCACCGCACTTGCCCTGACAGGCATCATCTCAGGCGCGCATGCCGCCGACTTGATGAGCGCTTGGCAAGCTGCGCTTGCCAGAGATCCAGAAATTGCTGCCGCACGCGCCTTGCAAGAGCAAGCCACGTATAGACAAGAGCAAGCCAAAGCTTTATGGGCACCCGTGGTATCTGCTGGCGGCGCTGTGGGCATCGGTGGCGCAGACAGCCGCACCAAGGGCGCAGAGGCTATGGGCCAAAGCGATGTCACCTTCAAAACAAATGTGAATGCAGGCGCTTTGGCACGTGCCAGCATCGGTGCGCAAAAAGCATGGATCAGCCCCGAACGCGAAGCGCAAAGCAAGCAGTTAGAACTGTCTGCGCAAATCGCACAGACCCAATGGCAACAAGCTCAGCAAAACCTCATCATGCGCACGGCGCAACGCTACTTTGATGTGGTGGGTGCGGAGCAAACCCTCAGCGTGTTGCTACGCCAGCAAAAAGCCATGCAACAAGCCGCCGCTGAAATCAGCAAGCGACAATCCGTGGGTGACGCCAGCGTGATGGATGTGCAAGAGGCCAACGCCCGTGTGTCTGAAATTCGCGCCCATGTGCTCACACACGAAAACAACTTGGCCACCAAAAAAGTAGCCTATCGCCAATTGACTGGCCAAGAGCCCACGCAATTGCTACCCATCGGCAACATCAATCTCACGCCACCCAACTTGGCAGATGCCAACACTTGGGTACAGCGTGCCAAACAACAATCCCCCACCCTGCAAATGATGGGATTGCAACAGGCCATCCAAGGACAAGAAGCCAAACGCGTGAAAGCGGGCAGCGCCATGACCGTGGATTGGGTGGCTCAAGCCCAAATGGACCGACTCTCTGGCCAAGGCATGTACGGCAGTGCCAGTCACCAAATGGCCCAATACATGGTGGGCATTCAGCTCAATGCACCACTCAGTACGGGTGGCATGTTGGAGTCTCGCGAACGCGAAGCTTTGAAGCAAGTCGACAAACTGCGCTACGACCAAGAAGCTGTCGAACAGCAAATCGAGCAACAAGTGCGTGATGCGTGGCAAAACCTGAACACTGCGCAAGCACGTTTGCAAGCCCTGACACAAGCAGAAAAAGCCAGTAAAGCGCGTCTTGCTGCCACCCGACAAGCCCACCGCACTGGCGCACGCACCACCAACGAATTGCTTGGTGCTGAACATGATGCGGCACAAGCCGAACTGGCGCTGGTACAACTGCGCATTCAAACTATCATCGAGCAGCTTCGTTTGTCTGCCACCAGCGGTGAACTGGACGAAGCCCAGTTACGTCAAGTGAATGCCTTATTGAAATAAGCCATGACCTTGTCACGATTGCTCCGCACATTGTTATTTGCCAGCTTTTTAGGATTGGCGACAACGCCCGTGTCAGCCACCAGTTGTGCAGAAGACATTGCAGCGGTGGACAAGGCCTTACGCAGCCAATATGGCGAAGACCGCAAGTGGTGGCAAGTCATCGCCTGCCCCGTGGTGATGGATGGCCAGTTGCGTAAAGATGCCGTGGTGAATGTGGCGCAAATTAAAGAAATCAGCTACTTTCGCAACATCGCCTACATGCAACATGCGCGTGGTGACGACAAGATGTGCAAAGAGTCATTGGTCAAACCCAAACGCATGTTGCGCGTTTGGTAAGACAAGTGATCGCCACAACAAGGGAAACCCCTTGATAAAGCCATTCTTAAGATTGCTAGAATTTATACATAAGCAACTAACGAATTAATCTTCCAGAGGATTGACAGATGAAGAAATTGACAGCCATCACCTTGTTGGCGCTCGCCAGTACTGGCGCTTGGGCAAACGCTGAGTTGGCCAAGAAAAACAACTGTTTAGCTTGCCATGCTGCTGACAAAAAGATCGTGGGCCCAGCCTACCAAGATGTCGCCAAAAAATATGCAGGTCAAGCCGATGCAGAAGCCACTTTGGTCAAAAGCATCAAAGCAGGTGGCAGCGGTAAATGGGGTCCTATCCCCATGCCACCGCAAGCCCAGCTGAGCGACGCCGACGCCAAAGCCTTGGCTGTATGGGTTTTAGGCGGCGCCAAGTAATACGACTGGTACTCGTACCTTGATGAGCTTCCCTCGGGAAGCTCTTTTTTTAACACCTTGCCTAGAAAGAAGACGATGAAACTCCACATCACCCACCTGCTCGCAGCCATTGGATTGGCTTCACTCAGTTTCAACAGCATCGCTGCTGAGCCAGAATATCTGCGCATCATTGGCACAGACACCAAATTTGTGGTGAAAACCGCCAAAGGCGAAGAACGCGAAATTCGTCGCGTGATGACACCGTGCGCCAAAAACAAAGGCTGGCTGCAACCTTTGGTGCCAGTGCCAGGCGTGAACCCTGTGACTGAGATTGAAATGCTCAACGCCATGAACGACCGCGACGCGATGCTGGTCGACATGCGTGAACCCGAAGATCGCGCAGCAGGCACCATTCCTGGCTCACACCACATCGTGTACACCGAAGTGGCTGCCCGCATGGACGAGCTGGGTTGCAAGAAAACCGCCAAAGGTTGGGACTGTGCAGGCGCCAAGAAAGTATTTGCTTTCTGCAATGGCCCTGTTTGTCCGCAAAGCCCCACAGCCATTCAGGCTATGACACGTGACGGTTTCCCTGCAAATAAAATTTATTACTATCGTGGCGGGATGTTGGATTGGGCAGCATTGGGCTTCCCCGTTCTCAAAGGCGATTTCTAAAAGGGCATTTCATGCACACCAATTGGATCCAAGACACACAGGCCTTGCTCAACAGCAAGGATGAGTCGGCACCGACACGCCGCCTTGCCTTGCAAACTGCACTGGGATTGGGCTACGCCGCTTCGGCCATGCCGTTGATTGCGCAAACCGCTATCCAAACATCAGGCGAAGGTTTGATCGAAGGCGAAGTGACGATTGACGTCAATGGCTTCAAGATGCCGGCTTATCGATCGGCCCCCAAAGGCAAAACTAACCTGCCTGTGGTCTTGGTCATTTCTGAAATTTTTGGTGTGCATGAATACATTGCCGATGTGACCCGTCGCTTTGCCAAAGCTGGTTACTTGGCCATTGCTCCTGAATTGTTTGTGCGCCAAGGTGACCCCAGCATGTATGGCGAAATTGCCAAGCTGCAAGCGGAAATCATCTCTAAAGTACCAGATACACAGGTCATGGCCGACCTTGATGCGGCCTTGCTGTGGGCTGGTAAAAACGGTGGCAATACCAACCGTGCAGCCATCACTGGCTTTTGCTGGGGTGGACGCATCACTTGGCTCTACGCAGCACACAACCCCAAACTCAAAGCAGGCGTTGCTTGGTATGGCCGCATGGAAGGACAGACCAACGCCAACAACCCCAAACATGCGGTTGATTTAGCGGCATCTCTCAAAGCGCCTGTGTTGGGCTTATATGGTGGCGCTGATACTGGCATTCCAGTCACATCCGTCAACAACATGAAAGATGCCTTGGCACAAGCTGCCACCAAAGGCAACAAAGCAGCCAAGGCCTCAGAGTTTGTGTTGTACCCAGATGCGCCGCATGCATTCCATGCGGACTACCGCGCCAGTTACCGCGCAGCACCTGCGGCAGATGGCTGGGGCCGTGCGTTAGCTTGGTTCAAGCAACACGTTTAAATCGAACCACGCCTATCGAAACGCAACGCCTTACGCCACAAACACCCGCGCTTTGCGCGGTGTGAGCACCAAGGTCTCCCCTTCTGTAAATCCCTGCTCGTAGAACTGCGATGCAGGGATTTGCGCTTCAATGATCTGCTCGTCAGACGGGCTATCACCTTCAGCAGCAATCAGTTCCAAGCGGGCAATTGGCCCCACCACAATGGCGCGGGTGAGCTTGGCCACAATGCCTTCTTCGCCATGCGTGTAACGGCGCACATCCAAATCATGCGGACGCACATAGGCGAATGCTTTGGCGTCTTGCGCAGCATGGTGCTCAGGGCTGGCCACGCGCACGGTTTGGTCTTCCACACCAATGTGCATCTCGCCTTCGTGGGCACGTCCGTGGAACAAGTTCACATCGCCTAAGAAGCCATACACAAATGGGCTGGCGGGGTGCTCCCACACCTCTTGCGGGCTGCCCACTTGCTCGACATTGCCTTTGTTCATCACCACCACGCGGTCGGCCACTTCGAGAGCTTCTTCTTGGTCATGCGTCACAAAGATGGTGGTCACGTTCAAGTCATCGTGCAAGCGGCGCAACCATCGGCGCAATTCTTTACGCACCTTGGCGTCCAAAGCACCAAAAGGTTCATCGAGCAACAACACTTTGGGCTCAACCGCCAATGCACGCGCCAAGGCAATGCGCTGACGTTGACCACCCGAAAGCTGTGATGGGTAGCGGTCGGCCAACCAATCGAGTTGCACGAGGTTCAACAAGTCGTGCACTTT
>JACCDY010057309.1_pt1 | contig 15339 bp, 16 predicted proteins | sample 7446391 | NCBI WGS metagenome assembly JACCDY01 (sample SAMN15323451, study PRJNA562643) | freshwater metagenome | isolation source: river surface water | place: USA:Blue River Watershed | collected 2017-08-18 | reverse complement strand
GACCTAAGCGTGTTCTTGTTTAGCTTCTTGTTCTTGGTTGCCTTAGGTGTTGACTACAACATCTTCTTGGTGACTCGCGCTAAAGAAGAAGCCGAAAAGGTTGGCACCCGTCAGGGAATGATTAAGGCGCTCAGCGCAACCGGTGGAGTTATTACCAGCGCGGGTATTTTGCTCGCTGCCGTGTTTGCGGTGTTGGGTGTTCTGCCACTCGTTGCGTTGGCGCAGATCGGTGTAATTGTTTGCATCGGTGTTCTTCTCGACACACTCTTGGTCAGAACGGTTATCGTTCCTGCGCTCGCGTTTATGACAGGCAAGAAGTTCTGGTGGCCGCTCAAGAACATTGAGGCGTAACAGAAACTCTTAGATAACGCTCGCAAACCAAGCGAGATAGGGAATGCCAACCAAGAGGTTGAACGGAAACGTGATTCCTAAACTCGTCGTGATGTAGAGACCTGGCTGTGCCTCTGGAAGCGAGAGTTTCACTGCCGCCGGTGCTGCGATGTATGAGGCGCTTGCGCAAAGTAAGCCGAAGACTACTGAACCGCCTTCGCTCATTCCGATTGCCTGGGCAGATGCAACGGCTGCTGATCCGACAACTATTGGAAACGCAATTGCGAAGATCAGCAGACCGAATCCGGCGCTGCGAATTTCTTTGATGCTCTTGCCCGCTTGAATTCCGAGCTGCAGCAAGAAAAGCGTTAGGAAGCCAGCAAAGAGACCTCCGAAGAGCGGTTCGACCTGTTGGTATCCGGCCGAGCCAGCAACTGCTCCAATCACAATGCCACCGACCAAGAGCACAACCGACTTACCCGTGAAGACCTCATGCATCAGCGGCCCGAAGGCTCCGCGCATTGCAGCGCGCTTGGCCAAGAAGATGCCGATGATGATTCCGGGCACCTCCATAATTGCCAATAGTGTGAACAGGTAAGCCTCAACCTGCAAGCCGGCTTGCTCTACGAAAACGAGGCCCGCCGTGAATGTTACGAGCGAGGTTGAACCGTAGTGAGCCGCGAGCGCGCCGCGATTGATTGAGTCGAGTTTGGTTAGGGCCTTCAACACGAAGTACACGGCAAGCGGAATCAAGATTCCGAAAGCCACCGCGAGCGCGGCTGGCAGCAAGACCTGATCGATTTGCGCTCCCCTGAGAGCCACGCCGCCCTTGAGGCCGATGGCTAGAAGAAGAAAGATCGACAAGAACTCATAGACCTGAGCTGGAATCTGAAGGTGGCTGCGAACCGCAACAACAAGCAAACCGAGCACAAAGGCCAAAACCGCTGGAGATGTGAGGTTGCTGAGAGCTAGGGGCAGTGAGTCGAAAATCTTGAACTCCTCATAGTTGACTGGAACAAAGATACAGGAAATTTGTTTCAGTAATCAAGTTTCATGCTATTTTATGAACACGGGGCCAGAAGGCCTCTCAAATAAGCCTCGGAAAGCACAATAGATAAATGACCCAGTGGACGTTTCTTACACACCACGGCCATGTGCTGGTGGCTGTGGTTCAGAACCCAAACCTCACAATCGACCTGATAGCTGCCAAGGTTGGCATAACCTCGCGGGCCACCGCCAGCATTCTCAATGATCTTGTCGAGGCCGGCTATCTGGTCAAAGAGCGGGTCGGGCGCAACAACCGCTACACCGTTCACGGCGAGTTTCCACTGCGTCACCCTCTAAACGACAAGGCGACCGTCGCCGACCTGCTGGCAATCTTCAACTGAAAGACTTAAACGCGACTCTGGGTAGAATTTGCCCATGGCTGATTCATCATTCGACATCGTAAGCAAAGTAGACAAGCAAGAGGCGTCAAACGCACTCACCCAAGCCCAGAAAGAAATCGAGCAGCGCTATGACTTCAAGGGCGTTGGGGCATCAATCGACTGGTCTGGCGAGAAGGTTCTTATGAAGGCCGCCAGCGAAGACCGAGTGCTCGCGGTTCTCGACGTCTTTCAGTCGAAGCTGGTTAAGCGCGGCATCTCGCTCAAGAGTCTCAACGCCGGAAAGCCTTTTGCCTCTGGCAAGGAATACCGCATTGAAGCCGAACTAAAGAACGGTATCGAGCAAGAGCAGGCCAAGAAAATTTCGAAGATTATTCGCGAAGAAGGTGCCAAGAGCATCAAGTCTCAGATTCAGGGTGACGAGCTTCGCGTTTCGAGCAAGAGTCGTGACGACCTTCAGGACCTAATTGCACTGCTGAAATCAAAAGACCTAGAGGTAGACCTTCAGTTCGTAAACTACCGCTAGTTGCGGTTTTCGTCGACAACGATTATTGGGGCAGTCGCAGGAAACGCGGTTAGCATCTCTTTTTCATTTCGCTTTGCACGCTTGATTACGAATGCCGAAATGATTCCGGCAATCAGAAGCGTTGTCGCCGGAAACATGAATGCAACCTGAAGATCTTGTTGCGCGAGTGCTCCCATTATGAATTTGGCAGAGAGCATTGTAAACATGTTGATCATGCTCATGCGAGATAACACCTGAGCGGTCGTCATTCCCAATACGTTTCCACCTGCTGTGAAGAAGCTTGGCACCTGAGGGCCAACCCCTAAGCCTGCAATTCCCCAGAAAACACAGAGCACAACAAGACCGAGAGTTTTGTCGGTTTGCGCAACCAGTGGACCCAACCAAATTCCGCAAGCAATCAGAATCGAACCGGCAATCGCTCCCCACTTTGCGAGTTCACTGATGTGCACCTTTTTTGTAATTCGATCAATCGATAGTCGACCGATAATCATGGCTACCGTAAACACCGTGTAAGGAATCGCGCTCATCGCAGGGCTAAGGCCCATGACCTCTTTGCTAAACAACGCGCTCCAGTCGATCATCACAACCTCTGGCCAAACACCCATGAACAAGCCGGCGGTTAACAACCACACGTATGGCGGTGTCTTTAGCCACGAGACTTTTTGCTGACGCTCAACCTCTTTTTTGTGGCCGTCGGCTGCTGGCTCGAGCAGCACCCGACCAGCGAAGTGAAAAGCGACCAGACAGAGCAGACCGCTCAGTGCCATGTGCGTCTTGAAGTCGATGAAATTCACCAGGATGCCGCTAATTGCTGCCGAAGAAGCCGCGCCGATGCTCCAGGCCGCGTGCATCTTTCCGATGATGGTTCGCTTCATCTTCTTCTGAAGCATCACCGAGGCCGCGTTGATGCCGATGTTGTACGCGCTGAAGGCCATGGTGTTTGCCACCTGGATCGCGAAAAACATGTAAACGTTTGTCGACCAGGGCAGAAGAATCACAAAAAGCGCGATGAAAGCGGCGGCCGTTCGAATGATCGGGCGGGTTCCGTAGCGAGCAACCAGTCGGTTTGTGAACATCAGCGGCAGCAGCGCACCAAGACCCGACAAACCGATTACCGAACCCCAAACCACAAGGTTCACGCCGATCTGGTCGATTAACTCAGGGATGCGAGGAACGGTTACCGTCGCGGCGAATCCCTGAATAAAAAACATTAAGACAAGGGCAATTTGTGCAGTTCTTGAACGCTGCTTGCTTAGAGCTGCCATTTCATAGCTCTTTCGCAAAGAGGTGAAGTAGGTTAGCCACGGCCCACAATTCTTTTGAAGTCTTCGCGGTCGAAGAGTTTGATGCGTTCACGACCCTCGGCAGCGCCGAGTCGCAATTCTTCGGCATCGACCTTCAGCCAATCATCCCAAGTAACGTAGGCAACTCGCCTGGTCTCGAGCAGGTTCTCGACGGCCGACTCATCCGGCGTGGCCGGCTGCCACCACGAGTCTCGATCGGCAATCAGGTTGCCAATGGTCTCGAGCGCGTCGCTCTTGGTGTGCCCGATGAGACCGATTGGCCCTCGCTTTATCCAGCCGGTGGCATAGACACCGGCAATTTGCTGACCCTCAACAGAAAGCACTCTGCCGCCCTGATTAGGAATCACGCCGGTGCGCTGGGTGAACGGCACCTCTGGCAGAGCGCTGCCAAAGTAGCCAACTGCACGATAGACGGCCTGAACGTCAAACTGCCTAAACTCGCCCGTCGGCACAACCTGGCCCGTGCCGTCGAGTTTGGTGCGCTCAATCTTGAAGGCAACCACCTTGCCGTCTTCGCCTATCACTTCGGTTGGCTGACTAAAGAAGTGCAGGTGCAATCGTCGCGCAGCGCCGGTTTGCGGTTTGGTGCGCAAACCCTCAAGCGTTTTCACCATCACGCGCGTTTGGTTGTTGCTTTCGATGGCCTGCTGCGAACCTTCGTCATATTGAAAGTCTTCGTCGTGAACGATTGTGTCTACGCCCTCGAGGTCTGTTGCCTCGCGCAACTCGAGCGGAGTGAACTTAACCTGAGCGGGGCCGCGTCGTCCGAATACGTGAACGTCTGTAACCGGTGAATCTTTCAGCGCTTCGTAAACGTAGTGCGGAATGTCGGTGCTGAGCAGCTGCTCTGGAACCTTGATGAGCATGCGAGCAACGTCGAGTGCTACGTTTCCGTTTCCGATAACGGCAATCTCTTTTGCATTGAGCGGCCAGGTGCGTGGCACATCAGGATGCGCGTCATACCAGTTCACGAAGTCGGCAGCACCGTATGAACCATCTAGTTCGATTCCGGCGATGTCGAGATCGGCATCCTTGATTGCACCCGTTGCAAAGATAACGGCGTTGTAGTGCTGCCTTAAATCATCAAGAGTTAAGTCTTTGCCATACTCGACGTTTCCGAAAAAGCGAATGTCGCCACGATCAAGCACTTCGAAAAGTGCGTTCATGATTCCTTTAATTCTCGGATGATCTGGAGCAACGCCGTAACGAACCAAACCGTAAGGCGCTGGCAACAAATCGAAAAGATCGATTGACACATCGAAGTCGCGCAATTCAGATTTGATCAAGAGATCGGCGGCATAGATTCCAGCCGGGCCGGCTCCAACAATTGCGAGTCTGAGTTTTGACATCTTTTCCTTGTGCTTTTTTCTAGTTGTCGCGCTCAACAACCGCGTTTGCAAAGTGGGCTAGGGCCCGCTTGGTCTGTCCGTCTGGCAGCACGTCTAAAGCCGCTATGGCCTCTTGGGCCCAGCGCTTCGCTTCGGCGAAAGCCTCTTCGGCAACCGGGTGCTCGCGAAGCTTCGCAACCACCTCTGCCAATCTTTCATCAGAAGATAGGTCAGAATCAATCTCCTCAACCAGCGCCGCAGCTTCGGCATCGGTCTTGGCCAATTTGCGCAGCAATAAGACCGGCAGGGTTGGCACGCCCGCTCGAAGATCGGTGCCGGGGGGCTTTCCAGAAGGGCCGGCAGCTGAGATGTCGATTACGTCGTCGACCAATTGAAAGGCCACTCCGACCTTCTCGCCGAACTCGCCCAATGGCTGCATGAATTCTGCGGGGGCGTTGCTGATCATGACGCCGAGTCTGGCACTCGCGGCAATCAAAGAGCCGGTCTTGTCGGCAAGAACCTGAATGTAGTGCTCAATCGGGTCTTCGTCTGCATCAACGCCAACGGTCTCGTTTAGCTGGCCAATGCACAGGCGTTCAAACGTGTGTGCCTGCATTGTGATGGCCTCGATGCCTAGTCGCGTTGACAAAATCGAAGCGCGCGCAAGCAAGAGGTCACCAACAAGAATTGCGATTGAGTTCGAGAAAACATTTTGCGCCGTTGCGACACCGCGACGAGTGGGGGCATCATCCATGACATCGTCGTGATACAGAGTTGCCAAGTGGGTCAGTTCAACAATGGCAGCAGCATCAATTACTCGCTTGCTTGCGCCGTCGCCAAGAAGCGCTGAGAGCAAAACCAAAACCGGACGAACCCTCTTGCCTCCGGCCTCGACAAGGTGCCGTGCTGCATTTTGCAAAATCGGATTCGTGTGTTTGGTTGCGTCAAGAAGTTCGGCCTCAACTAACTCAAGATCTTTTTCGATTTGAGCCAAAAGTTCGCGATCAGCGAATCGCTTGAATTGAGAAGGAAGTTTTGCGCTCACTTCTTCTCTTTCTTGCTTGATTTCTTTTTTGGCTTTCGAGCCACGTGAATGGCAACAACTCCAAATACCAAGTTCTTGTAAACAACTTTTTCAAATCCGGCGGAGGCAATCTTCTTGGCAAGCTTCTTCTGCGAAGGCCAGGCAAGAATTGAGTCGGCTAGATAGTCATAAGCCTCGGGCTTTTGCCCGGCCAGACGCGAAAACACCGGAAGCAGCCGCTTTAGATAAAACTCGTAAAGTGGGCGAAGAAAACGATTCTGCACTCGCGAAAATTCGCAGATAACCACGCGGCCACCCGGCTTGGTAACCCTGAACATCTCTCGCAGAGCCTTTTCGACGTCGACCACGTTTCTCAGCCCAAAAGAGATCGTGGTTGCGTCAAATTCATTGGTGGCGAATGGCAAATTGGTGGCATCAGCAAAGACGAATTCGAGTTCTGGATGGCGTTTTCTGCCCTCGGCAAGCATGCCCTGAGAAAAGTCAGAAGCCACCACTCGCACGCCCTCGAGATTGAAGGCGATCGAAGACGAACCCGTGCCGGCAGCCAAATCGAGAACACTTTGCCCCGGCTTAGGTGCCACCGCATCACGAACCTTGATTCGCCAGCGATGGGTCTGACCGAACGACAAAAGGTCGTTTGCGCGGTCATATTTTGAGGCCACAGAATCGAACATGGCGGCAACCTCTGAGGGTTTTTTGGCCAAGTCTGCTTTACTCACCGGCTAAGTCTACCTGCGTGATTCTGGCCCAAACAGGGCGCCTAGTTCTAAATGGTGTCTGAATCTGGGTGGTTCTTGTTTCTTATTGAACGTCGAATCGCAAAAGCACCGAGTGCAACCGATCCCGCCGCCATAGTTGTCATGGCTACGGTTGCTACTTGAAAGAAAGTGTCTGCGGGTGTCTTTGCAGCTCTGCCGATTGTTTTGGGATCAACCGGCATGTTCTCGTGAGGATTTATGTTGGCCGAGTCAAGAAGCTCGCCTTCAAGTACTCCGATTGGTGGCATTTCATTCTCATTGGCTGCTGGGTTGGTTACCACAAGAGGCGGCAGAAAAACCTGCTCTACTTCGCCATACTGCTCGCGAATTCGATTTTGGTAAACCTCGTTCTCGTCTTCGCTCTCTTGGTTTGTTGGTTCAGGCGTGGCTGGAACCGGCTTTGAGTGCGGGCTCACTACAGCGGCCTGACCAATGGCAACAGAACCGAGTGCGAAGAAGGCTGCAAGGGCAAGAGCCACAGCGGTTGCTGCTCTGGGTGACAAGGTCACTCTGGCTCCTTCGGAATAGTATGGCTGGTGGTGAAAGTTTAACTTTTTGTTGATATTTATAGAACCCTCATTCAAGTCTTAACAGACATTCCCCAGCCTGAAATTGGTGCCGATTGACCAGATCTGAAGTGCGTTTGAGCCTTCGAACGACACGGCTGCCAGACGACCCAAACTTCTCGATTGTCGATCACCTGCCGCAATCGGCCTCTGCTTTTCTAAGAAACGGTCAAGGTCTAGTGGGTTGGGGCGAGGCCATTCGACTTACCGCCAAAGGCCCTAGCCGCATGCAGGAGTTGGCGGCAGCCTGGCGCGCGCTGGTTGAGCAAACCGAAGTGCAAGATCAAATGAACGTGCCTGGCTCTGGGCTTGTTGCCTTCGGCAGCTTTTCGTTTGCCGAAGACAGCGAGACCGAAAGCGTCTTGATTGTTCCGAAGGTGCTGCTCGGCAGTAGAGATGGTGTGCGCTGGATAACGCAAATTGAAGACGCCGATGTCGAAAATTTCTGGGATGTGCCGCAGACCTACAAGTCAAACGCAACAGTGTCGCTATCCGAAGGGCTGCAATCGGCCGAGGGTTTTATGCAGTCGGTTCGAAATGCAATTGAAAAGATTCAAACTGACTCATTGAAAAAAATTGTTCTCGCGAGAGACCTAGTGGCAACCGTGCCGAACGACTTCGATATTCGCGCCGCATTGCATCGCTTCGCAACCAAGTATCCGACATGCTGGACATATTCGGTTGACGGACTCTTCGGAGCATCACCCGAGCTTCTGGTTCGCGTTTCTCACAAACAGGTTTCGGCAAGAGTTCTTGCCGGCACTGCTGGTCGCGGAACGGATCCGGGAGTTGATTTTGCAATTTCAAACGCGCTAGCCGCTTCTAGCAAAAACATTTCGGAACACAGATTTGCCGTGCAGTCACTCGTCGACGAGCTTGAAAAGTTTTGCAGTCAGGTTGATGCAGATAGTGAACCATTCAGTTTGCAATTGCCGAATCTTTGGCATCTCGCGAGCGATGTTCACGCGGTTCTAAAAGATGACGCCTCGGCGCTCGACTTGGCGGCAGTTCTGCACCCAACCGCGGCGGTTGCCGGAACACCGACAGAGCACGCCCAGAAACTAATTGCCGAACTCGAGCCTTTCGATCGCGGCAGGTATGCCGGGCCGGTTGGCTGGATTGGCGCAGACGGCGACGGCGAATGGGCGATTGCGCTGCGCGGTGCTCTGCTGCAAGACAATCAAATAACCGCATACGCAGGCTGCGGAATTGTTGCCGAATCTGAACCGCTCGCAGAATTAGAAGAGACCGACTTGAAGTTCAAGCCGATTCGCGAAGCTCTCTCTTAGAAACTGCTAGTAGAGCAAGACCTCGATAAGCACTCGCCCTCTGTTTTGCAGCGCAGGGGCCAGCTGCTCAAGGCGCTCGACCCTGATGTATTGCCAGCCATAAGCCTCGGCCAGGTGCCAGAAGTCGACATTTTGGCGGGTTCTGAACAGCCGGTCAAATGCCTGGTCATCAATTGTCGATGCAATCTCTAGGGTCTCAAAAATGGTTCCCCCGCCGTCGTTGCCCACGATAACTTGCAGGTTCAGGTCGGCATCTGGCTGATCGAAAGCGAGAGAGCCCGCGTCGTGCAGGGCCGTTAGGTCACCCATAAGAGCACGAGTCATGCCAACCGACTCAACACCGTGGTCTCTAAAGAAATCGTGATTCGCAATCGCAATTCCGGTTGCGGTCGCAATTGTTCCGTCAATGCCAGCCAATCCACGATTAGAGAAAACCGCAATCGGTTTTGCCGGCGCTACAGAGTCTGCTTCGCGAATAAGTCTGCTGGCGCCGAGAACAATGCAATCGTTTTGATCTGAAGCCAGATAGAGCTCGCGAACCAAGTTTGCGCGATCAAGTTTTTCGCTGAAGTTAAACTCGTTCTCTTGGTCTGCCTGACGCCAGAGTGCGAGCCACTCAAAGTCGACTTCATCGTCGACGGTAATCTCGTCTACAAATCTCGCAGCTCGTCTGGCAACATCAAAAAGTCCGTGTGTTTTACTTCGCACAACTACGGTTTCGATTTTCTCGTCGAAAAACAAAGCTGTAACTTGACGACTCAATGTTGGTTTACCAAAAACAATTACACGGCCAATTTGCTGAGCGAGTTCGTGCTGGTTTTGCAAAAGCCTTCGATAGCCGACAATCGCATTCAAACCAAACCTCGCGCCAGAAGAAGGCTCGGCAAATAGCGGCCAACCAAAAGACTCAGCCAATTCGACGGCATCTTCACCAGCCCCCGCTCCGGCGATTACAACGGTCGGCACCTTTGAATCAAGAACTGCCCACTCAATCTCGGGCTCGAGGGTCTCGACCTCTAAAGCTGCGGCGTCGATTAACGCAGCATCTGGGCTAGAGCTTGAGAGGGGTTCTCTGAAAGCGATGTTGAATTGCTTTGGGCCGCCAGCTTCGCTCATCGCAGTTGCGACGGCCACAACCGCATCACGTGCACGCTGAGCCTCGTCGACGTCGGCGGTGGGTGCCGAAACGTCGAACACCACCGATACCGCATTGCCGAACATGTTTAGTTGATCAGTGGTTTGGTTCGCTCCGACTCCACGCAGTTCTTCTGGTCGATCTGCGGTAAGCAGAATCAGCGGAACACCTGAGTGGTGCGCCTCGAGAACCGCGGGATGCAGGTTTGCCACCGCCGTGCCAGATGTGGTGATAATCACCACGGGAGTCTGGGTTGCAAGAGCCGTGCCGAGCGCTGTGAATGCCATCGAACGCTCGTCAATGCGCACGTGTAGCTTTACCTTTCCGGCGCTCGCCAACTGCTCGGCTGCAACGGCCAGTGCCTGCGATCTCGAGCCAGGGGCGAGATAGATGTGGCGCACCTCGAGGGTGCCAACCAAGTTCGCCAGAAAATTGGCTGCAAAGACCTGAGCTGGGGCTTGGGTCACTCTTTGCCTTCATCGTCTTTGCGAAGGCGCTCAGAGAGGTCTCGCAAAAACTGGGGGTCGTCGTCTGGCGCAGCCGGCCTCGGCTTCTGGCGACGACCGGGGCCGCCGATTGGGCGTCCGAAGAGAAGGTAAAGAAAGCCACCGATCGGGGTGACGAAAAGACACAGCAAAACCCAGACATACTTGGGCAGCACACGCACCGAATTGCGATCGGCGCTGGCGGCAAAGACGGTCACGAAGACCGTAAAAACGATCAAAACTATGAGGCCAAAGAGTTGAAAACGCATGGCTTAACTCTAATCAGCGAAAACTTAGACTTGAACCGTGAAGAACCCCTGGATCAAGTATTTGGTGCTGAGAATTGGCACATTTTCGGTATTTCTAGCAGTCATGCTTCTGCTTCAATTTGACCCGTTTTTTGCCTCGGCAATCGCGGCAGTTTTGGCCCTAGCGATATCGCTTATTTTCTTCGGCAACCAGCGCGACGCCGTTTCAGCGGCAATCTATCGCGCCAAAAACAAAAAGACCGACTCTGACGCAGACAGCGAAGACTCGGTCGAAGACGCCAAGAACTAGCCAATCGAAACGGTCGATAGACCGTATCCAAGAAGCAAGGCATATGCCAAGGCACCGAAGCTGGTTAACTTCAAAGCCAGAATCAATTCTTTAGGTGTTGTCGCAGTTGCAACAATCAGCGTTGCAGGTGCGACAAACAAGAAACTCACGAATGCAAAAACTGTCGCCGGATAAAGCAGAACGAATCCAGACAAAATCAAAAGCGGAATCCATATCATTGCAAAGTAGATTGCTTTTGCCGCACGCTTTCCAACTTTGACGGCAAGAGTGTTTTTCGAAACGTGTCTGTCGAGATCAATGTCACGAATGTTATTCACCATTAGCACTGCCGATGAGAAGAGACCGATTGCCGTTGCACCAGCCAAAGTGACAATCACAACTAGAGAATTCTGTTCGAAGTTATCAATTTGAATGTATGCGGTGCCAACAGTGGCTACCAATCCGAAAAACACAAACACCGATAACTCACCAAGAGCTGCGTATCCGTATGGGCTCTTGCCACCGGTGTAGAACCAGGCTGCGATGATTGCGACCAAGCCAACCGCAACCAGCCACCAAATTTGAGTCAGCAAAACAATTGCCAAACCGGCAACAGCCGCGAGAGCAAAGAACGCGAATGCCGCGCGCTTCACCGCTTCGGGTTTCACCGATTTGCTTCCGGTTAGACGAAGCGGGCCAACCCGTTTGGCGTCGGTTCCTCTAATTCCGTCGGAGTAGTCATTGGCAAAGTTCACGCCAATCTGCAAGAACAGAGCAACAGCCAGCGCCAGCGAGCTCAGAAGCAAGTCGAACGATTGAATCGACGCTGCTGCCCCGGCACCAATGGCAACGGGGGCCACAGCCAGTGGCAGGGTGCGCAGTCTCGCGCCTTCTAGCCACAGAGCAGCCTTGCGCTTCTTCTTGTTATTAGCCAACTGAGCCCTTTTCAAATAGTTGCTTGATTGCCTGCAAATCGTGCTTGCCGCTAGTCAATTTTGGCACCCGATCAGCACGAATGATTCGCAGCGGTTTGGCGGCGGGGCCAAGGTCATCGGCTAAGCGCTGTGCGATTTCGTCGGCAACTTCAGGGCTGCCCAGATAAACAATTGCAACCCGTTGACCCCATTCGGCGTCGTCGATCGCGGTTGCTGCCACTTCGACAACACCACCAACATCGCGGGCTACGGATTCGACGCGATCGAGTGAAACCTTAATCGCGCCAGAAATAAGCACTCGATCAGAACGACCAAGAACTTTCAAATTGCCATCGATAATCTCACCCAGGTCACCCATAACAACTTTGCCGACTTCGGCAAACTCGTTTGCAAGTGTTGGCGATGAAAGCTCGATGCGAGATTCTGAGTTGATGTTTGCGGTTACGCCATCCAGCGCCTTGCCGTCGTAAACAACGCCACCAAAAGTTTCTGCCGAGCCATAAGTCTCAATTACATTCACACGCAATGCGCGAAGGTTCTCGAGCAACTGCGGTGACGTTGCCTGGCCACCAACCAAAATCGCATCGTATGCGCGAAGTGCTTGCAAAACACTTTCATCTTGTTCAGCTGCAATTGCCAAACGACTAAGTTGCGTCGGCACGAGCGCGGTGAACTTTTTGTCGGCTCTCAACATGGTGGTGTGACGCACAAAGGCCTCTGGCGTGAAGGTCACGGATGTGTTCATCATCACCGGTTGGGTTTCTGCAACTGCTGACCGAATCAAAACATTTAGACCAGCAACGTAGTTGATCGGAAGTGCGAGCAACCATTGACCAGAACCGCCAAGTTGTGCGGCGCTGGCGTGCGCGCTGGCGAGAGCCGCGGCAACTGATAGTTCGATGCGCTTTGGTGTGCCGGTAGAGCCGCTGGTTTCAACTAAAAATGCAACAGAGTCGTCGACAAAATCTGGCAGCCCGTGCACCTCGGGCATGAGTCCATTGACCTCTGGCGGGGTAATGAAAAGCGCAACCTTGCCTGCAAGAGCATCGGCAACTGCGAGAAGTGCGCTAAACGGGTCGTTTGCGGCAACGAGTTTGAGCGGCTTGGTCACGAGAGTGCTCTAGTAGTGCCAGGGAAAAGCAGACCAGTCGGCGTTTCGCTTCTCAAGAAATGAGTCACGCCCCTCGGCAGCTTCGGCTGTGCCGTAGGCCAAGCGGGTAGCTTCGCCCGCGAAAATCTGTTGCCCGACAAGCCCATCGTCGACGGCGTTGAAGGCGAACTTCAGCATGCGCACCGCCTGAGGCGACTTGCCGAGAATCTCGGCACCCCACTCGACACCGGTTTTTTCAAGATCTGCGTGAGCAACCACTGCGTTAACAACGCCCATCTCGTATGCGCGCTGCGCCGAGTATTCGCGACCCAAGAAAAAGATTTCGCGAGCAAACTTTTGCCCAACCTGTCTGGCGAGCAGCGCGCTGCCATAGCCGGCGTCGAAAGACGCAACATCGGCATCTGTCTGCTTGAAGCGAGCGTGCTCACGAGAAGCAATAGAAAGGTCTGCGATTACGTTCAACGAATGACCACCGCCAGCTGCCCAGCCGGGCACGAGCGCAATCACGATTTTTGGCATGAAGCGAATCATGCGCTGAACTTCGAGAATGTGCAGACGACCACTTCGGGCAGCGTCGATGGTTGAGGCATCTTCGCCATCGGCATACTTGTAGCCGTCTTGACCCCGCACGCGCTGATCGCCGCCGCTAGAGAAAGCCCAGCCGCCATCGTTGGCAGAAGGACCATTGCCGGTCAAAAGAACAACGCCAACCTTTGAGTCGGTGCGCGCGTGCTCGAGTGCTGCAGCAAGTTCGTCGACCGTATTTGGTCTGAAGGCATTACGCACCTCTGGGCGATTGAACGCAATGCGAACCATGCCGAGTGTTGTGTGGCGGTGATAGGTGATGTCGGTGGCCGACTCGAAACCGGGCACCTCGCGCCAGATTGCAGCGTCGAACAACTCGGATACCTGATTAGCCATGAATCTAGACTAACAACGTGCCCCTTTTCGAGAAACCCGCAGTTAGCGATCTGCTAGCTCAGGCACGGGTGCTTTCTGTGCCAATGCGGGTCAAGTTTCGCGGTGTGACCCATCGCGAGGTGATGGTTTTTGAAGGCCCGCACGGATGGACCGAGTGGTCGCCGTTTCTCGAATATGACGACCATGAGGCCGCGGTTTGGCTGCGAGCCGCTCTCGAGTTTGGCTTCGCGCCGGCACCTCGACTTATTCGTTCGGCAATTTACATCAACGCAACACTTGCGGCGGTTTCACCCGATCGAGTTGAAGAGCAGTTGGCTGCCTTCGGTAGCTTTCGCACGGTCAAGATTAAAGTCGCAGAACCAGGACAGAGCATCGAAGAAGATCTCGCTCGCGTTCGTCGCGTTCGCGAACTGCACCCGCAAGCAGCGATTCGGCTGGATGCCAACGGAGGTTACGACGTTGAAACCGCAATCGAAGTTGCCAAGCAATTAGCGCTCGAATCTATCGACCTCGAATATTTTGAACAACCGGTAAAGACAATTGATGAGTTGGTGACGGTTCGTTCGAAGCTCACGCGCATCGGGGTTAGGGTTGCCGCCGACGAATCGGTGCGCAAGGTTAGTGATCCGCTAGCGGTTGCACAGGCCGGTGCTGCAGACGTTCTCGTGATCAAGGCTCAGCCGCTCGGCGGAATCAGCTCGTCTATTGAGATTACGAATCGCGCAAAGCTGCCGGTAACCGTGTCTAGCGCGCTAGAGACATCGATTGGAATTTCGATGGGCTTGCACCTTGCCGCGGCAATCGAGGTTGAGAGTTTTGATGCCGGGCTCGGCACAGTTGCGTTACTTGCAGAAGACGTTTGCGAAGAACCATTTATCGCCGAGCACTCGATGCTTTATGTAAACCGGGCGGTGCCGAGCGAAGCAAAACTGGCGAAGCTTGCGTCAGACTCAGAGCGAGTCGACTGGTGGCAACAACGCCTGAAGCGCTGCTTCGAACTTGTTTAGCGGTTTACAGACCGCTGTAAACGTGAAGACCCTTGAAGTAGAGGTTCACGACAACGAAGTTGAAAATCACAGCTCCAAAACCAACGAGCGATAGCCATGCCGAACGCTTGCCAGACCAGCCGCGGGTCGCATTGGCGTGCAGATAGCCCGCGTAGAGGGTCCAGATGATGAAGGTCCAGACCTCTTTGGTGTCCCAACCCCAATAGCGGTGCCAGGCACGCTCGGCCCAGATCGCCCCGGCAATCAGGGTGAATGTCCAGAGAATGAAACCGATGATGTTGAAGCGGTATGAGAGTCGCTCAAGCTTGTTGTCGGCCGGAAAGGTCGAGAACAACCTGTTTAGGCCCTTTGCGAAACCGAGTTTCGACTTCTGCACCCATCCCGCGGTTTTTACTAGGTAGGCGATTGCCAGAGCAGCGGCAATGTAGAAAAACGCAGTGGCAAGAACTGCGACGCTCACGTGAATAATCAACCAATAGCTCTGCAGCGCAGGCATCAGTGATGCAACTTCAACATAGAAAACCGTCGTGGCAACGCCGAGGGTGAGCAGCGCAAAACTGCTGATCAAAACCGAGGCGAACCTAATCTCTTTCACGAAAACACGAGCGCCTAGGTAGATGACCGCAATCACGAGGCTTCCTGTGATGGCGTACTCATACATGTTTCCCCACGGCACT
>JACCDY010500856.1_pt1 | contig 15354 bp, 9 predicted proteins | sample 7446391 | NCBI WGS metagenome assembly JACCDY01 (sample SAMN15323451, study PRJNA562643) | freshwater metagenome | isolation source: river surface water | place: USA:Blue River Watershed | collected 2017-08-18 | reverse complement strand
TTGATTAGTTATTACTATAGTTGGTTCATATGTTGGTTGATTAGTTATATCTATAGTTGGTTGATAAGAAGGTTGATTAGTTATTACTATAGTTGGTTCATATGTTGGTTGATTAGTTATATCTATAGTTGGTTCATATGTTGGTTGATTAGTTATATCTATAGTTGGTTCATATGTTGGTTGATTAGTTATATCTATAGTTGGTTCATATGTTGGTTGACTAGTTACTTCTATTGTTGGTTGATAAGAAGGTTGATTAGTTATTACTATAGTTGGTTCATATGTTGGTTGATTAGTTATTTCTATTGTTGGTTGATAAGAAGGTTGATTAGTTATTTTTATAGTTGGTTCATAAGAAGGTTGACTAGTTACTTCTATTGTTGGTGTATATGTAGGTTGATTAGTTATTTCTATAGTTGGCGTATATGTAGGTTGACTTGTTATATATATAGTTGGTGTATATGTAGGTTGATTAGTTATTTCTATTGTTGGTTCATAAGAAGGATATTTAGTAATATATATAGTTGGTGTATATGTAGGTTGATTAGTTATTTCTATTGTTGGTTCATAAGAAGGATATTTAGTAATATATATAGTTGGTGTATATGTAGGTTGACTAGTTATATCTATAGTTGGTTCATAAGAAGGATATTTAGTAATATATATAGTTGGTTTATAAGAAGGTTGTATAGTAGGTATTTTTGTTTTACAATTTTTACCATTATTATCTAAATTACCATTACCACTATTACCATCATTGCCGTTACAACCTTTATCATTACTATTTGTAGATTTATCATCATTTTCATTATGATTATTAGAATATATAAAATTTATAATTTGAAAAAATAATAAAAGTTTTAAAAGTTTCATTTTGTTTTATATTAACTTATATAAAATTTTCTCTAAATAAAATTGGAATAATACATTTTTAAACAAAATAACCATAATTAATTTTATTAAGTTAGATATAGAATTATATAAAAAATTGAAATTAATAATTTAATAATGTAAATATGTAATATTATGAATTTAAATCAAGAATATATAATTGAATATTTAAAACCAATGTATTGCGGGTTTTCTGCTAAAATTAAAGGTACAAATAAAGTAGTATATGTATCACAATATGGACCTTCAGGTGGAACTAGTAAACCTAGTCTAACAAACAGTTCAGAAGAAGAACTTAAACCCGACAGTCATATTAAAATGGAAACTTTTAAGATGTTTATTGATAACCCAGATTCATATCAAATAAATGGTAGATGGAAAGGAAAACAATTTGGTCGTAATAATTTTACACTTACTAGTGAAAAATGGTTACAAGGAGCATGGGTAAATGATGTGTTTAAAGTAACTGTAATAAAAGATGGCGTTGTTAAATATGATGGTAATCCTTTTACAGAATCTAGTATTATTATAAATGATCAACTTGGGTTATCATGTAATTGTTTATGGAAAGATAAAGTATATCCGGTATATTTAACTGATAATCCACCACCACAAAGAGCATCTGATACTATTGTTATTTGGTATAATGAATTGCATAAAAAAATGTTAATTAAAATGTTAAGAAGAGGATCTGGTCCAAATGTAGACGGACCGAGTACTATAGTTATATCCGGAGGAGAACATAAACAACTTGAAAACGGTGAAGACGCAAGAAACCAAGCATTAATTACAATAAATGAAGAAATAGGTATTCCATTAGAAACAATTAATAAATGTTATTTTTTACCATTAGGAATTTATGATAGTAAATACCGGGATGGAAGATATGGTAAGTATTCAATGTTTCAAGATGGAATATTTGTAGAATGTGGTATTGATAGATATTCAGAAACTGATGCAAATATATTATTATTAGTAACTGATAATGATGTGTTGCCTAAAGAATGTGAACATACTGATAAACATGAAATAGCAGAAAAATGGTGGGAAGATATTTATTGTGTTTTAAACAAATATCAAACCAATGAGTTTATGCTTGAAGATCATAGAAAATTTATTTCTGATAGTATTAAAAAAGTACATGAATTTTTATTGTTATCATCATTTGGAAAAAATATATATAAATTTTAATATTAATTTGGTAAGTTTAATATTGTAGTTCTCCATATTTTTAATAATTCTTCTTTGTTACTTGTATCATAATTTATTAAATTAATTAATTCTGTCATATTAGTTGGTGTAAAATTATATAATGAAAACTTATTATTATTATTATTATTTTTCCATTCTATATAACTTTTTATAGTAGTATAATCATTATTAAATTCCTGTAATGTTAAGGTAGTTGTATTATATGGATGGTTTGTTTTATTAATTAGTCTCATAAAAATATGAGCAATAGCAGTATCATTCCACAATGAAAAAGGAGTAGTCATATTATATATATATATAATATTCTTTTAACATATTTATTGAATTAATTCTAAAATACATTTATTTATTCTATATTGATTTATTGTAAATTTAAATATATTTTCAATAACAACTAGCCAATTATTAATTAATCTTTGTATAAATAAATCAAAATAATCAGTTAAATCGTTATTAAGTATTTGCATAAATGGTGAATTACTAGGTATGTTGATTATATCACTAACTGATAATAAATTAAAGAGATCATTTAAAATTTCTTTTATTGATTTAGGTTCAAATGATTGTTTATCAGTATAATTATAAAATATATCAACACTATTTCTCACAAATTCTTTTGGTAAATCATTATATAATATATCTGTAAATTTTTTATCATTAATTACATTTTTAGCATCTAATAAATAATTAATTTTTTTATTAATTTCAATAAAATTATTATCAATACTTAAATCCATAAAATATTTTGTTAATAAATTACGTAATGTCATTTCAATATTAAAACAAATATATGTTTTAGTGATATGTTCTAATAATTCATACACAAATTTTAAAACTTTATTTCTTTCTGTATATTTACTCTCTTCAAAATATATTTTGCTTAAATCACTTAATTGTTTATAAAATTTATTAATAGATTTATAATCATTTACATTTAAATTAATATTTTTAAATAGTACTTTTTCTTGAATAGTAATTTTAATTAAATCTAAATTCCATGTTTTAGTTAAATCACTTTTAAATAATTCTTCCCAACATTCTAAATAAACACCACCACTATTATTTATAACAAAATCATCATATGTTTTTATAATTTGTTTTGGATTTTTATTTGTATTTATTGGTGGTAAATAAGGATCATTATTAATTTTTGTATTAATTATATTATATATTTTGTTTTTAGTATTAAAATCAATAATAAGTGTTTTTCTTTTATTAGTAAGATCAAATATTTGTTTTGTTAATCCCGCTTTACGTAATTCATAAACTTCGCTATCAAGTTTTATAATTTTTGATTGTAATATATTTAATTCTTCATTGAGTTGTCTTAAATAATCTTTCATAATTATAATATTATCTGATGATGGAATTTTAATTAAATTAATATAATTAAACAAGTAATTATTTGTAATATTTATTTTATTATTATTTGTTAAATTAAATATATCTGTCATATCATCAAGTTTGTAATCATCATTAAATCTCCATAAAACATCAGTTAAATATTCATTAATAATATAAAATATTGTTTTAAATGAAGTATCTAGATAATTAATAATATTATTACCAAATCTATCATTAGAACGTAAAATAACTTTAATTTCATTATATTGTGAACTAACAAAATTTGTTATAAATTCATTATAATTAGATCCATTTGTAAGTTTACTAATATGATTAATACATTCATATTTTAATTGATCAAAAGGATTTTTTGGTAATCCAAAATTATTTATATCAATATCATTTTTTCTTAATGTTTCTATTGATTGATGATGATATGTTTTTTCTAATGGACTAATAACAGAATTACTATTATCATCAATAGCATATGGATCCGCATTTTTTTCAATTAAAAATGTTAATATATTTTGATTTATTTTTAAACAATATAATTGTTTTAAAATATTTGTATTATTATATTCATTAGGATATATAATAAATTTACAATCTTCAAGTTTATCTTTATTTCTAAAAAGATAAAAATTTCTAAAAGTATCATCATCAACTTTATCATCAAAACTTATTTTAGTATTTTTAAATTCACCAATACTATATAATTGTTTATTTTCACTAATCTCTGAAATATTATTTTCATATAATAATTTACTAATTGCTTTATCTACAAATAAATCAGTTTGATCTTTAATGTTTTCTTCAATTAATTTAAATAAATAAAAAACCTCTTGTGACAAATTTATTTTAGTATCTTTGATAGAGACTACAATATCTTTAATTTTATCAAGTATTTTATTATATTTATTTTTATCTAAATTTTGTAATAATAAAATTTTATTATATTCAAAAAATGTTCCTAATTCAATCTCCATTGATGGTGGTAATTCTACTTTATTATTTTGATAATATTGCTGAATTCTAATAATACCATTATCTAAAAATATGTTTGATAAATATGATGTAAAATAATCAGATTTAATTTTTTCAGGTTTAAATTTATTTTTTGTTATATCAAATAGGTGTGATTGTATATTTGTAGGTTCATAATTAGGTAATAATACATCATATCTACTATCAAAAATAAAAGATTTTATATGGTCAACTCGATAATATGAAAATTGTGGAATTTTTATTGTTTTATCTTTACTAAATAAATAATAATATAAAAATATATTTGCATTAATTTTATTTAAAAAATTATTTAATTCTGTTATATCAAAAATTTTAACATTTAAATCTTTGTTAGAATATTTTTTATAATTATTTACAAGTTCTTTTTGTAATGTTACTAAATTGTTAATTATATAATAAAATTCAAGATAATATTTTGATATATTTTTAATTTTACCTTGTTTTATTGAATTTAATAATATGTAATATGAGTTATCCGGATTAATAAAAAGTTCTCTTAATAACATTGTAATTCTGTTAATTTGATAAATATATAAATTACATAATGATAAATTAAATGGTGGTCTATATTGATATTTATTATATATATAATAACTATATGTATCTGTTTTTTTAATATCATTATTTGAAAAATAATAATTTCCAGGTAATGGTAATGTTAAATTTGGTAATACCGCATTAAAATCTAATAAATATAGGTTATTTTTATTTAAATCGATATTATACATATTTGATTCATCAACATTTTCAAGTAAAATTGGAATAACACCTTTAAATTTAAGTTTTAAATTTATTGCTTCAAAAAATTTATTAAAATAAAAGTTATTATTGTAATTATCATTAAACTCATTGTATAATAAACAATAAATAAAGTTTTGAAAACTAGGACCACAATAAGATAATAATAAATTAAATATATCATTACTTTCATAATCAAATTTAAGATCATTTATACCATATTTTTTAAATTTAGTGTTTAATAAATTAATAAATTTATTATATGTTAGGTTATCTTTTATATAATAACTATAAAATAATTCATAATAAGAATAATTTTTAATCATATAAATAAAATCAGTCAACATAATATTAGGAACTTTTATTTCATTATTTTCAACCATAATATTTGCTTTTTTAATAATTTCTTCAATAATATTATTATTAATTGTGGTAGTTGTGTAATAAGCATCAATTAAATCAAAAATTTCAATAACATTATTTGGTAAATAATTGTTTATATTATTTATGTCAAAATTATGTAATGGTTTTACAAAATGCCCAAAAATTAATTTTAATACTAAAGACTGATTTTTTTTTATTTTATATAATGTTGGAACTAAAAAAAATGATAAATATGATATAAAATGATCAAATGTATATTGTTGATGAATTAAACATGCTATTATGTTGATAATTAATATGTTATAATTGCTATTTAAATTATACGAAAAAGGGTCAGATTCCATCAAAGTACAAATTTCAATATATTTACAATATATTTCTGTTGCATAATCTGGATTAAAAAGCTTATTAATATAATTATTGAGATAATTATAAATAATATCATTATTGTCTATTAATAATAATGTATTAATATAATTATCAATATCATCAAATGTTTTTAAATTATCAATTTCAATATAATTGGTATTAAGTATTAAAAATATAAATAATTTTGTAAATTTAATTTCATCATTTTTTTCATCAATAAACCAATCTTTGATAGTATTAAAATCATATATACTATAATTTTTATCTAATATCATATTTCTAGATCCTCCATAAAATGTATTGTCATCCATATTAATTATATTATCTGCATAATCATTAGCTAATTTTGATTTGAAATTATTATTTACATTATCAAATAATTTGTAGTCATCCGTTAAAAAATCAATATTTTTATTATAAAAAATATCTTTGTTTTTACTTATAGTTATATTATCAGGGGAACATGTATTAAGAAATTCAGTATAAATTGGTTCAACAAGTAATTTATCTTTATTCAATTCATCAACTGTATTATTATTTAAATCAATAATATTATTAGAATAATTCTTAAATTTATCAACATTATCAAGTAGTTTTTTTTTAATTTCTTTTTTAATATTAGCATTTTTAATAAGACCAATATTTTCTTCAATTTTATATGAATCATCTGTAGGTACATGAAGTTCAATTCTGGTTGAATTATTAAATTTGTTCCATGATTTTTCAACTATTTTTTTAATTTCATTTCTTTGTATATTAATAAATTCTGTATTTTCTTTAATAATATTTATTTTTTCAGTAGAAGAAATATTTTTTTGTATTTTATTTTGTGTTTCTAATAATATATTTTCAATTTCTGGACTATTTTTTAGTGTTTCATAAATTGTTTTTTCTAATGATATTACAAATGGTTCTTCTTTTAAAATTGGATAAAGTAATTTTTTTATTTCAAGTATATCATCTTTTTTAATAATATTATCTTTTCTTTGAAATGAAATTAAATCAGAAATTTCTTTTTTTTCAAATAATTTAATATCACCAATTAATAAATAATGTAAAGCTGAAAATCCATTATTATCTTTATAATTCAAATTAACTTCACATTCATTAACTAAATATTCTACAATTTCTTGATGTTGTTTTTGACATGCTATGTGTATTGGTGTCTGATTTTCTTTATTAGGTTCATCGGGATTAACATCATTTTTTACTAAAAATTTTATTATATTAAGTTTATTAAATTCATTTTTTAATTTATCATCATTTAATAAAATTTCATGTATCAAATTATTACCAGTAGTTGGTAATGTAACATAAAGAGGTACCTTATTAATTAATGAATATTGAATTATTTCTTGTGTATCCATTTGATAAACTAAATTAAATAAATCATAAATTTTTTGTGAATCAATATTAATATTTGTTCTGTAAGGTTTATCATATCTAAATGCCATTATTATTTTATTAGAAAAAAAAAAATATACTTAGAACTAAATTTATATTTTTATTTAATGTTAAAATATGGTTCTTTAAATAATGTATTAAACCAAAATTCTAAAACATTATTACCTAGAAATTTAACTTTAAATAGTTCTTTAAACACAACAAAAAATAATATTATCATAACTAACACTGTTAATAGTGATTTAACAAATAATACAACAACACAAACCAACATAAATATTTCTGATGCATCTATAGATAATTTAAATGTAACTAAAATCAGTGCATCAAATAATAGTATAAATCCATATATTATTTGTGATGGTCCAATAGCATTTTCATTATTAAGATCAGAATATATGTATCATAATTTTAAAATATATCCAATATTATTTACACAAGATATTTTAATTAATAATAAAAATTTAGAATTAAATAGTGATTCTATTATTATAAAAGATAATGTTCTAGTTATTAATAATGACGTTAAAAATAACTCTTTACTAGATAATACTACTGATGTATTTATAACAGGAATTATATTTCCAATAATAGATCAAAATAGTTCAACAGGTTATTATAGTGGTTTATTATATTTACCAAATAATAAAATTGAAAAAGTTAGTCCAACATCTACAATATATAAATGGACAAATAACAAATATTTAATATTTAAAAATTTAAATAAAGGATTTTACAAATTAAAATATTTATCACAAAATAATAATTTTTTAACTTATAAAAATACATTAACATCTACATATGTTGACTTATTTGATAATAATGACGATTTATCTAACTTGATTGTTAATTCTATTGCTATTACAGATGGTGAACTTGTTGCTTTTAATAATGAATATTTAAATATAATGTTAGGTGATCAAGATAATCAACCTATAAATATTATAACATTTAATAAAACAAATATACATTTTAAAAATAATATTGACATGATTTTTGATACAAGTTTAACAATAAAAAATTTTATTGATTATTTAAAATTTTATAATAATTTAATAACATTTTACACTGATATATTTTTTAATAATAATAATTCTTTTATTAATTTTACAGATAAATTAACTATTATTTCAAATGGTCAATCATTTTTATCATTTGATTATACAAATAATAGAATTGAATTTAATAAAGATGTAATTGTTAATACACTAATTATTTTAAGTAATTTAGAATTAAATTTTAAAGATTTATTTTTTGGCAATGAATTAAATATTGGCTCTTTAATTAATAATATTTTTGTACCATTTTTAAATTTTACTAATACATCTACAAATCAAAGTTTAAATTTATTAATTAATTCATATGTTAACAATTTATTTATTAATAATAATTTAACATTTAATTCAACATCAAAATTAACTTTTGAAAATATATTAAATATTATTTCATCTTCGGGTGATACATATTTTAATATTAATAATATAAATAAAAGTATAAATTTTGATAAAATAATAAATGTTTCTGATATTACTATTTCATCAAGTATTTTACTAAATAATCAAATATCTATAAAAGTAATTAACGATTTTAAAATAACTGATATACAAAATAATTTACTGATTAATTTTAATTCCTCATATTTAAGATTTTTTTATAATTTGTATATTAATAAATTTAATCCAAAAATTACTTTTGATGACTTGAATACTATTGAAATTAGTTCAATTAATCCAAATATTAAACTACAAGTTAATCAAAATAGTATTATTATTAATGGACCTTCTAATAGTAATAGTACTACATTAAATGTTATAGTTGGTTCATCATTAAATATAACAAATATTAGTTGTAATTTTGAATCTGGATTAAATATTTTTAATTTTATTCCTACTGCAAAATTATATGTTTTATCAGGTGCTACTAAACCAACTGAAAATATTTCATTTGTATTTCAAAGTGTATATTCTATTCCTAATGAAAACACTACACAATTTTCTGGTAAATTAAATATTACTTCAAGAGCGATGGATGGTAATTTTATTAATATATATAATATTAATATTTGGACAACACCATTAGGTACTGTTGAATATGATACAATTATACCAATTAATAATAATTTATTAGGTGATTGGAGTATTAATAATTTTATTTTAACTTTAGTACAACCAATGGATAATGGTGACTATTATAATATACAAATTAATTGTAATGGATCTCTTAATTATAATATTATTTGGGGTATTAAATTAGATGGGTTATCTATATAAAAAATTGATTTTATAATAATTAAAAACTTAATTTTATAAAATTAATGACATCTATGAAACATATTTATTCACTAGTGCAATATAATAATTATGATGAATTACAATCTATACTTAAATCAAAAAATCTTAATATTACTATGTTATCAAAAAATACAGAATTTATAATACCATATGCTATTAAACATAGATCAAAAGAATGCTTTGATCTATTAGTTGAATCTAAATTTTTTAATCCCGCTGATGAAAATATGAGTGGAATAATTATAGCGTTAGAATATTTTTGTAATTCACCAAATGATTCAAATTCATATTATTTAAATATATTAAAAAATAAACCAATTATTTATTCAAATAAATCAATTGAAGTAATTATTTCTACTGGATATTTTGATAATTATGAAGATATAGTTTTAAATTTTATTAATTCAAATCCTAATACAAACATTGAATATGCACTTAGTATAAGTTTAAAAAATAATAATGCATTTAGTAAAATATTAAATTATGGTTTTACAATGAATTTAATCAATTATAATTCATTTTTATATGTAATACAAATTGCTAATAGAAAAGAGAAATTTATGGTACTGACAGAATTTCTTAACAATAAAATAGATATGTTTGAAGATCATAATATTATGTTTATGTGTTTTTTTGAAAATTTTCATAATACAATTGCAATTAAATTTATTGTAGATAAATTATTATTATATAATTCTAAAATTAACTTTTCAAATCTTTTATTAGATTATTTTAAATGGAAAGAACATGTAAATAATATGTCTAATGTTATATTTGAAAAATTGTACAATATTTATATTAACTATTCTACATTAAAAAGATTAAAATGTGACTTTTTTAAAAATTTTGATATATTATCTATAATGATGGACAACTTTGTATTTAAAACATATTATTTCAGTAGTACTTCTGCTGTAGATATAATTTTATTATATACCAAGATAATTGATTTACTAATTTCAGAAAAAATTATAATTAATGGTAATACAAAATTAAAAAATATTAGTAATATACCATTTAGTAATATTTCTACATATAATAAGGATGTTCATTATCAATATATTAAATATTTGTTAGATTATATAAATAAATATGGCATTAATATTGATGAATTTGAAGGTATCATTAATTTGCAATATCGTGTACAAAATCCTATTAATATACAAAATATGCTCCCTAAAAAACTAAGAATAATAAAAATTTGGTAATTTATACATTACTAGGTTTTATGTTATTCATATCACTAATACTTTTTTGCTGTTGTTCATACACCATTTTTGCATAAATATTTTTAGCCATATCTTGTGCTTTTTGTGCAGATAAATCTTCACCTGTTTTTGTAGTAGATAAATTTTCAAAAAGCATATTGTTATCAATAGGTTGTACAATGTTAGCGTCATTCAATTGATTAAGAAATTGACTTGTTACTTTATCATTATTTTTTAAATAATTTATAACATCATCACTATCTGGTCCAGACATTGGTAAACATTTACCTTGAATTTTACATGTATTAGTTTCTCTTAAATAACCTTTTAAATTATTTAAGATTTGATCCCCATTATTTTGAAGAAAATGTTTATAATCTTGTGCTGATTGAACATTATTAATATTTCTTACATATTGGTCAAATACTCTACTTCTTACATAAGATGTTAAAAATCTTCCATCATTCATTAATGGGGGACAATTATATTTATAATATCTGTTATCCATAACGTATTATATATAATTAGATATTTTTATTTAAAATAAAATTTTTAATGTCATTTAATAATTGATTTTTATTTTTATTTTTACCATTTAATTGTAAACCTAATTTATATTCAATTGCTATATCTTGTAATTCTGGAAGTTTATATTTATTTAAATTTTTTAAAATATTTTCTAATTTTGATTCATTTATTTTTAGTGTTGAATTATTCTGTATATTTTCTACATTATCATTATTATCGTTTGAAAATTCTTCTAAAGGTGTTGTTATTTTATTTTCACTAGTTTCACTTGATATAGTTTCTTCTTTTATTTCTTTACTTGTTTTTGTTTCATTACTTTTATTTGTTAATTGTGTTTCAGATTTATGTGATTGAATACTTTTTTCAGTTAGAGTTTCGCTATTTAATACTGATTCGGTTTCATTACTAAATGATTCATTAGATACCTCGTTAATTTTTGGTAAAATATCATATTGTTTAGCATTAAGTAAATTAAAATTAAAAGGTATATTTAATGGTACCATTGCTATTTGATCAAATACATAATTAATTTCTGTTGATGTATCTTGTGGTAAATTTCGTAGTTCATTTTGAATAGATATATATTCTTCATTTAATTTATTTAATTCATTTTGTCTATTTATTTCTAATTGATATTGTTCTGAATTGTAATTATGTTCTTGACTATTATTAAATTCTGGTTCCAAACTATTATTAAATTCTGGTTCCAAACTATTATTAAATTTTGGTTCCAAACTATTATTTGATTCTGATAAATTATCAGTTTGAATATCTAAATTATTCAAATTAACAAGCTCATTTTCAATATTTAATGGCGTTATACCATTTAAACCATTATAATAATTTTCAAGTTTAATTAATCTACTATATGAATAATTAACTTTTTTATTTATATGTAACAGTTCTTTATAAATAAAATAACAAATTATTGTTAATGCAATTATTATTATCAATTTTAAATCAAAAAAACCCATATTAATATATATATATTATTCTTTTAAACATTAAACTCACTTTTATATAAAAATTCTTTAATTTTTTACAGTTTAACAATTATAAATTTGTCGTGCTTTTACAGCGGGGACTATTTTAAATATTATATTTTAATGTCAACAATAAACCAGATCATGTCCCTAGACTTATATTTTTTAAACAAATATATAAAAGAACAGGAAATATGACCTATAATTTTTAGATAATATAAGTATGTTTAAATAATAAAATTAAATATATATAATAATAAAATGGGAGGTGGTTTAATACAACTGGTAATATCTGGGAAACAAGATGTATCATTAACATATAATCCAGAAATTACATTTTTTAAAAAAGTATATAAAAGACATACAAATTTTTCTTTAGAAATAAAAGAAATATATACAGACCAACAAGCTGATTATGGTAATATTATATCTTTTAAATTAGATAATGCAGATATGATACATAGATGTTTTATTGAAATAAATTTACCACATTTATCATTTGATGATTCAAGTATAAATAATATTAATTATATAAATTGGAAATCAAATTTATTAAATAGACTAAATAATAGTATAAATAAATGGAAAACATTATATATTAATTTTAAAAATTTTATAACAATTGAATTAATATTATATCAACAGCTACAAAAATTATTTTTATCAGACAATATAACATTAAATACTTTAAAAGATGCAGTAGTGCGATTTAATAATACATATAAAAGTCAATTAAATATATATTCAAATTTAATAGATGTAGAAATTTATAATAAAATTAATATGAGTGGTTATATTTTAAGTATTAATAAACTATTAACATATATAGATATTTTACCAAATGATAATTATATTTCAATAAATACAATAAAAAAAAGATTAAACATACAATATAATACTATTTATGAATATTTAAATTATTATCATTCAAATTGGAAAGAATCAATAAATATTTATGACTCATATAATTCAAATAAACTAAATTTAGCATGGAATCAATTTATAGGACATTTTTATTTTACAAATTTTGAATTAGAAATAGGTGGCCAAGTTGTAGAACAATATTCATCAGAACAATTACACATATATCAATATCATCATTTGACAGAAGATCAAATTAATAATTATTATAAAATGATTGGTCAAATACCAGAATTAAATGAATTTAATAAAATACCAAAACCACAAACCAAAATCATTTTACCTTTATTATTTTGGTTTTGTAGAAAAGCAGGAACATCATTACCATTAGTAGCAATGAGAAATACATCAGTTAATATTAATTTAACACTAAATAAATTAAAAAATTTACTTTATTTTATTGATTATGAATCAGAATTCTATAAATATTTAAAATTAACAGTACCAAAAGAAGATAGTCCAGATACATTACTAAATTATTTAAATTTTACTTATAATATTAATAATAAAAATTTAACATACAATTTAAAAAATATTAATAATAAAGCATTAAGTTTAATTTATACTAGTTTAAAACCTGAAGATATAACATACATTTTAGAAACATACGGCATTATTGAAAATAATGAATATGTATTAAATTTAAATGAATGGATAATATTTAAAAATGATATTAAAAATAATTTAAATTTAATGATTAAAATTGGAGGGTATGAAAATTATGCAGATTTTAATTATTTATTAAATTTAGTGCCTAAACCTGATATTAAATTATTATGTGAAAATGTTTATTTAGATGATGTAGAAAGACATAAATTTGCTTCTACTAAACTTGAATATATTATTGAAACATTTAATGAAAATATATTTGATATATATAATATGTATATTTTTGATGGAACCATATCATTAGATAAACCATGTAAATATTTAAAATGGTTTATTCAACCTAAAAATTTTTTATTAGGGTTAAGTCCATATTCTAAAATGACACCATATTTATATGATTATTCTAAATATTTCAAAAATTTCTTTTTTGATAAAGAAATTATAACATTAAATCAAATGGAATTATTAAATCAATATTTAGATAAATCATTTTATAGTTATGTGCTAGGTTATAAAACATTAAATAGAGAATTACCAGATGGTGTATATTTTTATAATTTTGCATTATTTCCTGAAGATTCACAACCTTCTGGTACTGCTAATTTATCTGTAATTACAGAAAAAAAAATAAGATTTGAAATGAATCCTTTATTTTTGAGTGAATATTTTAACTCTAAACTTAATCCTAGTAAATTAGGTTTACAACTAAAAGTTTTAACATTAAATTATAATTTATTTGTCGTTCATCAAGGTAATGCTAGATTGGTTTTTATTCAGTAAGTTTTTTATTGAATTATACAATTCGAAATCTGCATCATTTACACATATTGCATCTATACTTTTCATATTTTCTATTCTAAGATGTTCATAAATCGGTAATTTAGTTGTATAAAATGTATTATAATGTGAACTTATATAGAGATTCTCTATTTCTATTACCATAAATATCTGTATACATCTCAACCTCATAGTTTGTTCCTATAGGAATGATTTGTATAAATATCAACCAAGCTCTATAAAATTGTGGGTTTAATTTAACATATCCGTTTGTTTCAAATAAATCAAACAATTTTATGAAGTTATGAGAAGTTTTAATACTTGGTATTGTGCTTGTACTTGGTTTAGCACCCTTAGCACCCATTATATTCTTAATATAACTCACTTTTTAAATCAATACTAATTATATTAGTTTCTATAGTATAATTAGTAGAGAGTGGGTGTTCAATAAGGTATTGCTAGATTGATTTTTAATCAGTAAATTTAAATTTTATAAATGGTGTCTCACTACCAAATATATCAAAATTATCAATTAATATTGCTCTAGTACTTAAAAGTATATAAAGATATATAAAATCTTTATTTCTTTTCTTAGGTGCGCCTAACACACATTATCCACTGGGTCAACCTCATGGAATATATTTATTTTTATTGGATTATATAATTTAT
>JACCDY011186654.1_pt1 | contig 15357 bp, 10 predicted proteins | sample 7446391 | NCBI WGS metagenome assembly JACCDY01 (sample SAMN15323451, study PRJNA562643) | freshwater metagenome | isolation source: river surface water | place: USA:Blue River Watershed | collected 2017-08-18 | reverse complement strand
TTAAGAATAATATTTTAAATAATATTGTAAATGCTAATAATGTATATAATGGAATAAAAAAACTTAATAATAAAATAAATAAATATGATTTTAGTTATTTTTCAAATTTTTTTAAAGATGAAAATAATTATAATATATTATTAAAATTAAAAAATATAAAACATAAAAGTACTATTTTAAAAAAAGTTTTGAAAGATATATTTAAATCATTTGAAAATAATGGTATTAATTTAGATAAAAATAAACGTAATAAATTAGAAATAATTAAAAAAGATTTAAATAAATACGAAAATGTATTTATGCAAAATATTTATAATGATAATAAAAAATTAATTATTTCAAGTGAAACAGTACATATTGATTTAGACGGAGTTAATAAAGATTTTTTAAATTCGCATTATGATAAATCCTCAAAAAAATATATTATTGGAATAAGTAATCCAGAACAAGAAGAAATATTAAAATATTGTAATTCATCAATTACACGAAAGAAATATAGTATGATTATTAATAATATTGGATATAAAAAAAATATGAATATTTTACAGAAAATTTTAAATCTACGATATAAATTTGCTAACATATTAGGTTATAAAAATAATATTGAATATAAATTATCATATGATAGAATTGCTAAAAAGGAAAATCAAATATATAGTTTAACAAATAAATTAATACCAAAGCTAAAAGTAAATGCTTATAATGAATACAATAATATATTAAATTATTTTGTAAATAATATTAATACTTTTGATGAAAAAATTAAGAATAATATTTTAAATAATATTGTAAATGCTAATAATGTATATAATGGAATAAAAAAACTTAATAATAAAATAAATAAATATGATTTTAGTTATTTTTCAAATATTTATAGAGAAAAGTATTATGGAATTGATTCAAATATTATTAAAAAATACTTTCCATTGAATTATACTATTAGTAAGGTTTTTAAAATGTATGAAAAAATATTTTCTATTAAATTTGAATTAATTAAAAATATTCAAAAATCAAAAATATGGTATAAAGATGTTATATTATATCGTGTTGTTGATAAAACTAATAATAAATTTAGTAAATCTAAAAATAAATATAGAAAATACAATAAATTAAAAAATAAATCAAACATATTAGGATATTTATATTTAGATTTATTTCCAAGAGCTAATAAGTATAATCATGCTGGAACATTTGATATTCAACCAGCATATATAAATAAATATAATAAAAGAGTATTACCAGTAACGGCAATTGTATGTAATTTTGATAGAAAGTTTTTAACACATGATACATTAACAACATTTTGCCATGAAATGGGTCATGCATTACACAATTTATTTAGCAAAGTTAAATATGCATCATTATCTGGAACAAAAACCGAATTAGATTTTGTTGAAACAATTTCACAGTTTTTTGAAAATTGGTGTTGGGAAAAAGATTTTTTAAAATATGTTTCCAGAAATATTAAAACAAAAAAGCCATTGAGTAATGAATTAATTGATAAAATAATTAGTACAAAGAAATATAATAATGGAATACATTATTTAACGCAAATATTATATATAAAATATGATTTAGCAGTTCATAAAAAAGAAAAATATACAGAAAAAGAATTACATGATATATGGTTTAATATTAGTAATGATTTAATGCCATTTTTTGGACCTAAAAATAATGATATTATTAAAACATATAATGAACATATATTTCCAATGTGTAGTTTTGGTCATTTAGTAGGATATGATGTTGGATATTATTCATATTTATGGTCTATTATTTATTCATATGATATATTTTCAAAATTCCAAAAATCTGGATTATTTAGTAATAAAGTAGGAATGTGTTTAAGAAGAAAAATAATGGAAAAAGGCGCATCTAAAGATGGAGTAAAATTACTTACTGATTTTTTACAAAGAAAACCAAGTTATAAATATTTTTTAGAAAATATTTTTTAATTCTTTTTATAATTCTTTTTATAATTCTTTTTATAATTCTTTTTGTAATTCTTTTTTCTAAAAAGAATATATATTATAATATGCCTCCTATTATTGAAAAGAAATCACATGAACCATCTAAAGAAACAGAAATGAAAATATGGAATGACTCCGAAGTCGAATTATTAAAACGTTGGGGTGAAGTAAGTTCATCTTATAGATTTTTACATGACCGTGCGTTCCGTATTTTCCAATTACGAAATTATTGTTTTACTATTCCTGTTATTGTATTGTCCACAATTAGTGGAACAGCAAGTTTTTCCATTTCATCATTCCCTGTTAATTTACAAGTATATGTTCCAATGGTCATAGGTGGTATTAATATTTTTGTTGGTATTGTCCAAACTATTGCCCAATTTTTAAGAATATCAGAACTTGCAGAATCCCATAGAGTTGCATCAACAGCATATGGTAAATTTTCCCGTAATATTGCTACCGAACTTTCCCTTCCACCAAATAATAGAACTTACAACGGTATTGATTTTGTCCAAATGTGCCGTGCCGAAATGGACAGATTATTAGAACAAAGCCCGATTATACCAATGAACTTACTTTCCGATTTTGACCGAAATCCTACTTTTGAAAATATTACTAAACCTGATGTGCTTAAAATTACAGAAATTAGAGAATATAAACCATCTAAAGATGAACGTGTTCAAAATATTGTTTCAGGAGCTACCGAACAGTTTAAAAACCTTCATTTACAACAACCCGACCATCCCGACCCATCAAATAAACCAAACATTAATAGCGTTCCAAATATAAATAGTATTATTAATAAATCGAAAGAAAATGTTAATAAAAGATTTGAAGAAAAGAAAAATGAATTATCTGAATTAGGTGGAAATAAACTTGTATCAAATTTATTTAAAAATAACAAATTTACTAACTCTATTCCAACAGATTCCTTTTCAAAATCATATATTGATATTAAAAAAGAACAAGCAAAAGAATTAAATAATGTACTACCACTTATTAAAAGTAATCTTGAAGAAAAAACAGAAAGTTTAAAAAATAATGCAAAAAATGCTATAAATAATTCTATAAATAATGTTGTAGATGATGCTACTGAAGATATAGATAATTTTATTGAAATCCAACAAAATGATATTGAAAATAATATTAATGAAGTTAAAAATAATGCAAATGAAATTAAAAAAACAGTAACTACTAATGCTAATAATATCGTAAATAAAACTGAAAATATTAAAAAAAATGTATCAATTAAAGTTAATAATGCATCAAATGTATTAGCTAATAATGTATCAAATGAAATTAATAATGCATCAAATATAGTTAATAATATAATAAATGATATAAATGAAAATATAGATAATATTGAAAATACTGGATTAGATAAAATTTAAAAATTATTTAATAAAAATAAATTTTTTTAATAAAATAGATAATATAAAAAAATTACTTTTATATTATAAAAATGATGACCTCAATTTCTTTTGAAAATATATATAAAAAATCTAATGAAGAAGAATCATATCATGATAATACATTTATAAATAATTATGATGATGATAAATCTTTCCATAATAGTACATACATAAATAATAATCATATACATTTTTTATTACATTTAGTAAATAAAAAAAGATATATTGGTAATATTACTTATAAAATAACTCACAATTCTAAAACAATAGACTTACCATATGAAAATATTAGTTCAATAAATAAAAATTATTATGATAAGTTCACTGAAATCGCAATTAAAAAAGAAACTATATATTCATCAACAGAAATATATTTTTATTTATGGCAACTTACAATATTGATATATTATTTTTTATGTAATAATATTGATTTTAGTTTTTATAATATATGTTTATATAAAGAATATTTGAATAATGGTGGATATAATATTGATTATAAAATATTAAATGGTGAAAATGTTCATCATAAAAAAACGCAAAACAGTTACTTAATACAATTAAAAAAAAAATAAATTAAATCAAATAAATAAAATAAATCAAATGAAATAATGCAAATAAAATTATTTTTTTAGAAATATATAATATTATATTTTAATATTGTATATGTCATTTAAAGAACTTAATCTTTTTTATCAATATGCTAATTGTATTAACGAATCTAGTAATTTTTATAATAAATCATTAATTACTAGAATCTTTAGTCCAGAAGAAGCATCTAATTTACAATTATTATCAATTAGTTTACAAGAAGTTGAAGATGATTATTTCCTTTTAATGAAACTTTTATTAAATATTATTAATTCGTATAGTGCTCAATTTTCTCAATATGAGTTTGAAAGTTTAGATTATTCACTTATTGAAGAAATTATATTTGTTTTATATCTTTTAGTTAAAATATTAGAATCATATTATAAAGAATTAAGTGATAGTCATCAACAAAATTTAATAATATCTCAAATTGAATTTATTCTTGAAGGAATTCCATTATTATTTTCACCAAATAAAGAATTAAAATCATTAAATGAAGCTAATGATATTGATAAAGGAGCTGTATTGAATAAATTAAATGAATACGAATTAATATCATCAAATGAAAAGTATCAATCAATTCTTAAAAAAGCATTAAATATGTAATTATAATGTTAATGGTAATGATGTTTGATCAAATATAATATTACTCATACTATACATATTTATTTTTTCATTTTCTTTTAATAATGATGTAATATCATTATTATTATTAGTACTCGATAAATTCCATCCATCATTTCTTGTTGGAAATCCACCACAATGTTTTGCTAATTTATATAAATCAATATCACAAACATATTTCCATTTATATTTTTTAGAATAATTTATTACTTTTTTGCATCCAGAAACAGAAATATAAAAAGCATGATTTAATCCTCCGCCATATGATATATTATATTTCATATTTTTCATATTTATTTTTTCATTTTTTCCAATATATGGACGAATTAATTCTGCATCAATTGGTATATTATATAAAATATTTAGAGTATCATTTTTATCAACATTTATTGGTCTAACATCATCTTCTAAATATAATAACCATGCATTTTTATTTAGATTATCATATTTATTAACAAAATTCTCAAATATTTCTAACATACCTAATGCTAATTCATTTCTCTGGTTTTTATTTTCCATTAAATCATAAAATTTTGAATTATATTTAGTATCAGGAGTATATCCATAAAAAACTTCTATTTCAGGTAATTTATATTCATTCAATATATTTAATGTTTCTTCTCGAATTTTATTATATTTTGGTATATTTACTGAAAGCATTACACAATCATCAACAATAGTTTCAGGTATAATATTACCATTATGAATTGGAAATAATTGTTTCATAATTTTATCATCATCTTCTTTACTTAAATTATATGTTAGCCTACCATTTTTATTTATTAAATTTTGATTTAATAATAATGGATGTATTTCCATTTTATTATAAATCCATTTATCATCATCATTCTTTAATTCTACTTCTAAATAATTATTATTATATTTAATATTTCTAGAAGAATTTAACCAAGAATTTTTTTCAGGTATGAAAATATCTAAATTATTATTTTCAAAGTATTCTTTATAAATATTTTTATTTATTAAATAAAATAAAAATATGATAATAATTATAATTAATAATATTTTTAACATAATATATTATTATTTAGATAATATATTATTTATTTAAGATAGTTAAATTATTTATTATGATTAAATTATTTACTAATCAAATACTTCCTCAATTCCATAATAAAAACTTGAGTTTCTAAATCCCAAGTATCAAAAAAATTAGCATTTTGTCCTTCTTTTTCACTTTTATTACTGAATTTCAAAATTCCTGACTCACTACTTCTAAATTCAGTTGTAAAATTGGTTTTATGATTAATAGCAATTAAAATAAAACTATAAGGAACATCCATTATTTTTTCCAACCTTTGTTCTGTAAATCCTTTGTGTTCTCCTCGAATACATTTTTCATCAAAACCACGTGCTTCCCAAAACTTTTTAGTATAAGCCATACTTGCTTCTGATAAACTGATTGGACCATCAGAACTCATAGAACTAGTATTATTAATAATATTATATGTACCAATAAATGTACTACCAATACATTCAATGCCATCATTTTTATATTTTAATAATAATTTAACACGTGCTAAAATACTTTCTGGTGGATAATAATCATCATCATCCATATGAACAATATAAGGGTGACTACTATTTGCTACACCAATATTACGTTTGAAAGCAATTGTTGATGGTTCATCATTAACATCATTTGATCCCATATAAATATATTTTATTCTTTTATCTCTAATGGGTAACATATCTCTAACTGAATAATCAATTTCATCTGTTTCAGGTGAATCATCTATAATGACCCATTCTAATTTATGTTTAGGATAAATAAAATTCTCGAAATTTCTAAGTGCCATGCTAAAAATATTTCGGCGTTTATATGTTGGTGTAATAATTGAAACATATGGTAAATCATTATCAGGTATAACTGGTAATTTTAAAACATAATTTCCTTCACTGTCAACGCTATTTTCAGGAACTCGTAATCCTTTCAATGTTTGTTGCATAAAATCATAATTGACCATTTTATTTTCAATATCAGAAAATCCTTCTTTTTGAATACAAATCATTGGATCACACATATAACATTTAAATTCAGGGTGGATTTTTTCCAAATAAAATCTATCAATTTCATGTTCATAATCTTTTGCTTCCAAAATTTTCTCTACAAGTTTTTTGTTATTTAAATTAATCATATAGCAATGGGTTGTCCATGTTTGAACACGTGCGAAACCTTTATATTCTCTATCTAAAATACGATGAACCGTACCTCCGTAATAAATCATGTCCCAGCCTTCTGGTAAATTTTTAACACTTGATAATGAATTTAAAAATTTAGCATCATCTTCAATTATTGTTAAGTTTTCAACATTATTTTTAATGGCGTTTTCAATAACAGATAAGTGAGATTCTAAACAACCGCGTTTAGGATTTGAATGTTTAGTTGCTGTAAAAAAAGTAAATTTAACATTACGACGTTCAAGTTGTTTTTCAATATATTTTCTTTTTTCTTTTCTTTCTTTTAAATTAATAACTACTACGGAATTAATATTTTTACTCATTATTTTAATAATAAATTAAAGTTATGATTTTAAATAGATTTTAAAGAAATATTTTTAAATAAATATTTTTTTATTAAATTAATAAAAATATTATCAATAAAATATTATCAATAACATATTTCCATTAACATTTTTATGAATATTATAATTTGTATATAAAGTGCTTGATAATATTGGCGAAACATTTAAATTAATAGGTGCTTTTAAAAATACATATTTATAACCTTTTTTAAATAAAACATTAATAACATCATGTATCAAAATTTTACCTAATTTTAGATTAAAATATTTAAAATTTTTATAACTTTTACCACCCCAAGGAGGGTCAATAAAAAATATTGAATCTTGATATTTAAATATATCAATAAAATTCAAGAAATTATCGTTATATGTTTTAACATTTTTCAAATTAATTGCCTCAATATTATTTTTCAAAACTTCATAATGAACTTTATTAATTTCAACAGCATTAACTTGTAAAAAATGTTTTGAAAAGTCAATAACATTACCACCAATTCCTGCTGTTCCATCAGTAATAATTTGCGTTGATGGATGTTTTTTTAAAATATTTATAGAAAAATTACATACAATATTTGTTATCCAATGTGCATCACTTGGTTTAGAAATACTATATTTACCTTTATCAGTAATTTTTAAAAACTTTTTATTATTACTGGCTTTTTCAATATCTTCTTTTTTAAAAAATGGAAAAACATTAACATTTTCTAAAATAACTGGTTCAACATATTTGTCATATTTATTTGATTCATCATCGTCATCATCATCTAAATTATATTCATAATTAAATATTTTATTTGTATTTAATAAATCTATTTTATTATTTTCTACTAAAAATTTTTGATTTTGATTATTTGTATTATTGTTATTATTATTATTATTATTTATATTATCTACATTGTCTACATCTATATTATCAATATCTTTATTATCATTAGATAAATCAGAATCATCTTCTGAATAATTTTGTAATATATTAAAGCTCATTTTTATTTTATAATGTAGTAATTTTTTAATATGAAATTATAAATAAAAATTATTATAAATAAATTATTAATAAAATAAATAAAAATGATTTTTTTATTTTACTAAAACAATTATATTATATTTTTTTTATATAAAAACAAATTTAATTAATATAATAAACATATATAGAAAAATGGGTGTTCCTGGATTATTTATAAATATTTTTAAAAATAGATCTTATAAAAATATTCATCACGGTATTAATAAAAGTAGTAATACTAAATGTGATTATTTTTTTATGGATTATAATGGTATTGTATATAGTGCTTATGAAAGAATTAAAAAGAATTTTGAAGGAAAAAATTTAAAAAAAGATAATATTGAAGAATTAATTATTGATGAAGTTATTAGATATACTAAATATTTAATAACAGAAGTACTTAAGCCTCAAGTAATGACGTATATTTCATTTGATGGACCAGCACCAAGAGCAAAAATGGTTCAACAAAGGTCAAGACGATTTAAAGCAGCTAAAGATAAGGTATATTATCAAGAATTAAAGCAAAAATATGGTATTGATTCTGATAAAAATGAATGGGATCGTAGTGCTAATATTTCACCTGGAACAGAATTTATGGAAAAGTTAAGTGAAAAAATATTGGATGGAATGAAAAAAAAGATTTTTAGTGTTCATAATAACAATATGCAAATTGTTTTAAGTACTTCAAATGTTCCAGGAGAAGGAGAACATAAATTTATGGGCTTTATTCGTGATATGAGAAAAGTAAAATCTAAAGAAAATGATTCAGTATATATTTATGGCAAAGATGCAGATTTAATTGTATTAGCAACATCAACACATAAAAATAATTCATATGTTGTTAGAGAAGTTAGTGCTGAAACTGATTATGATTTAAAAAAACAATATGAAAGTTTTGAATTTTTAGTTATTAATATTGATAATCTTAGAAAAGGTTTTTTTAATGATTTAACTAAAACCATGCCTCAAGGTACAGTATTTGATGCGGAAAAAGTATTAAATGATTATATTTTTTTGACATTTTTAGTTGGAAATGATTTTGTTTTATCAATGCATTTTTTAAAAATTAGAAAAGGTGGATTAAAAACAATAATTGCTATTTACAATGATGTTAAAAAATCAAGAAATGATTATCTTGTAATTTATGATTATAATAGTAATGAAGAACCAAAAATTAATAATGATTTCTTCAAAGAATTAATGGGAAAAATTTCATCACAAGAAGATACTTTTATGAAGGAACATAAAAGAGAAATAACAAAATATTTTGACGGATATAGAGAACAACGTTCAATTGAATCAGAAGCAACAAAGAGTCCTTATGAAATTCAAGTTAGTAGATATGTTCATGAACCAGTGTGTTCTACTGCTCATCCTTTTAAAGAATTATATTTTAATGATTTTACAAGAGTTGATTATAATAATGATCACGAAGTATGGAAAAGAGAATATTATGATTTTTATTTGTATAGTAATAATGAAAAAATAATTATTGATGTTTGTAATAATTATTTGGAAAGTTTATTATTTACATTGAAATATTATTATACTGGGTGTCCTTCTTGGACATGGCATTATAAACACAGAATAGCACCATTACCGTCTGATGTTTATAACTTTTTGAGTTCTGGAAAAGTTAATATAGAAAATATTAAATTTGAACTAGGAAATCCTTATACTCCTTTTCAACAATTAATGATGATTCTTCCACCTCAAATGAATGAACTTGTTCCTAAATCACTTAGACCAATTATGTTGGATGAAAAAAATTTATGTATTCAATTTTATCCTACTGATTTTAGATTGGATGCTTCTGTTGGAATTAAATTTGAATATTGTGAAGCAATATTACCTGAAATTGATGAAGAATTATTATTGGAAAAAGTAAGAGCTGGAGAAGAAAAATTAACTGAAAATGAGAAAAAAAGAAATAAATTAGAAAAAGCAAAGATTGTGAAGTAAATATTTTTATTTTTTTTTGTATAATTTATTGTAAAAAATATTATAATAATATAAATTTTATATTATTATTTTTATAAGATAAAACATTTAATGCTGTTATTTATATTAATAAATTCCAGCATTGAAAACATCTTCAAAACAAGTTATTTCATAATCATATTTATCATCATTTTCATCATTATAATAAGTATAATATTCTCCACCCTTAATACAAGGAGTTGAAGAAGTATCTTTAAAATTATCAGGAATTGGTTTATTAACATTTAACATATCATTTGAACAATAATATCCACTTGATAAATTTCCATTTGTAAGTTTCCAATCATCGGTTTCATTACCACTATTATCAGCTATAATATTTGGATCCCATATTCCATCATATAATAATTTAGGAATTTTCATGCAATTTTTTCCTTTTTTTAAATCATTGCTTAAATTATATTCTGATTCATTTGTATTATTAAATAATTCATTAACAAAAAATGAATTCTTAATAGGAGTTAATGGAATATTTGAAGCTGTTTGACAATTTAATTTATTATCAAATTCCATATCTACTTTTCTACATTCGTCTAAATCAGTAATATTAGGTTCTTTATAATTCTCAAAACCTTCTTTTTTATTTCCTAATAAATTTTCTAACATAGAACGTAATAATGAATTTCCAAGGAAAATAACAATAATTAGAAATAATATTATAAAAAATATTGCAAAAAATACAGATGTGTATATCATATTATTATATATATAGAATATATTTATTATTTTTTTTATTAAAGAAAATAATAAAAATTTTTTATAATTATAAAGTATATGGATCAAATATATTTATGGATTATTATATTATTTGCAGTTATTTTAATATTAGATTATAGCGAACGACTTATGAAGAATAAAAAAGAAAATTTTGATAATTTAGATTTACAAAAGAAAATGAGTTCTGTTCAAGATACTGATGTTGATTTAGGAATTTTTGATAACAATTTTGATACTAGATCATATGATAATGATAGTGTTAAAAAATTCCCTCCTTATTATGAAGAAAATCGTTTAAATGTTTATCAACCAACTGTTTCATCAAATGCAGTTAATATAACTTCTAATGCTACTAATGGTAAATTAAATTTTAGTAATTTTGGAACAAATGGTATTGCTCCACCATATGTTAAATGTCCTTCTTGTAATATTCAATTTGATTGTTCAAATTATCCTTATGATATGAGTGATAAAAATGGAAATGTATGTACTACTTGTTTTGAGAAATCATTTTTAGATAGTAATAATATGCCAGTTTTTTCAAGAGCTGTTGGGAAACCAAGAGTATGTAGAAATTTGAAATAAATTATTTTTTATTAATAATATATATTTAATATATAAACATATATTAGATATGGCAGTTAAAAAATTAAATACCAAAAAAAGTGTTATTAAAAAGAATATTGCTAAAAAAAATGGTGTTAAAAAAAAAATTGTTAAAAAAATTATTGAACCAAAAGTAATAAATTTATTAAATAATAATAATAATAAAAGTATTGTAAAAGAAAACAATAAAAAAAGTATTATAAAAGAAAACAATAAAAAAAATAATAATACAATAATTGAAAAAGAAAATATTATAATTAATAAAAAAAATAATACTGTAATAAATAATAAAAAAAGTATTATAAAAGAAACTCCCAATAATTTAAATATAATAAATAAAACAATTAAATCACATATAAAATTACCTAAAGATAAATATGAATTTTATGATGAATATTTACCAGAAGAAGTAAAAGAAAGTTTTAAAAAACCTATTGGATTATATGACCCATTTGGAGAAAATATTAATCCATTAACAAATGCACCTTATGAAAATATTTATAAAGACGCTAAACCTATTCTATATAATTCAGAACCATTAAAAAATTTATCTGTACCAAAAACATATATAAATTGGGCTTATATTTGGACTAATCTTCCTTTATATTCATTAGTTGGTGATATTTTAAATTCAATACGTAATAATACTGTATCAATTATTAAAGCAGGAACAGGTGTTGGAAAAAGTTTTCTTGCAGGTCGTATTTGTAGTCAAGCATTTAACTTTCAAAAAAAAGTTTTAATGACATTACCTAAAAAATTATTAGCAGTTGAAACAGCAGAATCAACCGCTATTACTTGCGATGTTCGTATTGGTGAAGAAGTTGGATATTATTTTAAAGGTGATTATAATATTGATAAAAATAATAAAGAGTCAAAAATTATTTTTACAACAACTGGATCATTGATCCGTAAAATAACAGGTGATGACCCATATTTAAGTGAATATAGTTGTATTATTATTGATGAAGCACATGAAAGAACCGTTCAAACAGATGAATTAATATTATTTTTAAAAAAAGCATTATTAGTAAGAAAAGATTTAAAAATTGTTTTTATTAGTGCTACGTTAAATGTGGATGAATTTAAAAAATATTATAAAGATTATTCTTTTAATGTTGTTGATATGGGTGATGGAACAACTAAAAAAATAACAGATTATTATGAAAAAAATAAACCAATTGATTGGCAAAAAGTTGCTGTTGAAAAAGTTATGAAAATTTTAAGAGACAAAGAACAAGGTGATATTATTGTTTTTATTAAATCAGGCGGAGATGCTGGAAAAATGAGACAATATTTAGAACCACAAATAAAAGCATTAAATAGTAATGAAAATCCATTTATTGCTGTATTAGATGCAAGTGTTTCAAAACAAGAAAAAGATTATGCAATAAAAGAATTTGATTATAAAACTCATCCAGACCAAAATCCTGATAAACCTTATACAAGAAAAATCGTTTTTGCTACAAATGTTGCTGAAAGTTCTCTTACTATTAAAGGAGCTGTTTTTGTTATCGATTGTGGATTAGCATTAGAAGATATTTATTATCCAACTAAAAATGCTAATGCTTTATTGGAAAAATTCGTTTCAAAAAGCGCGGTTAAACAAAGGCGAGGTCGTGTTGGTAGAACAAAAGATGGAGTTTGTTATCATTTATATTCTGAGAAAGAATTAGAATCATTTATAGATTACCCATTACCATCTATATTAAAATCAAATTTAACAATGGACATTCTTGATATAATGAAAATAGAATATATTAAAAATTTTAGTGATGTTCGAAAATTATTAAACGAAATGATTACACCACCTGAAGCTAAATTTATTGATAGTGCTATTCTTAATTTATATTCAATGGAAGCTATTACATCAAAAGATGATAAAGCAACACTTACAGATTTAGGTAAAGCAATGACGTTGTTTAGTGGAATTCCTATTTATTTTGCTCGAGCTATTATTGCATCATATTATTACCATTGTAAATATGAAGTTATTCAAATTATTGTTATAACTGAATTATTAAAAGGACGTATTGAATATTTATATACAGATTATAAACCCAAAACAAAATTATCAAATAGTGATTATAAAAAAGAAGTAGAAAAATTCAATAAACATCAACATAGATTTGATAGTAAATATGGTGATTTTTTAACTGTGTTAAATATTTATAGTGAATATAAAAAATTTATTAGAGCACCAAAGACAATTAAAACAAATCAAAACGGTGGATTATCTAATAATAATAACTTAATAAATAATAATAAACAAATAATAGATCCAGAAGTAAGTACAAAAGTAACAGTAAATGATGCTAAAAGATGGTGTAATGATAATGGATTTAAACCTAATATTTTTATTGATTTTAAAAATAAAGATATTGATAAAGTAGGAAGCGAAGTTCGTAAAATAGAGCGAGTATTAATGGATATAGTTCAACCACCGGAACTTAGAATGAAAAATAATAAAGCTTATAAAAATGATGGTGGAAAATCAACTAGTAAAGAATTAATAACTGAAATTGCTATAAATAATGCTAAATTATCTACAATTGATCCTGAAAATAAAATAAATATTACTGATGATGATATTGATAAAAATTTAAAACCTAATGTTACTCAAAAAGAATTAGTTATAATAAATAAAAAATCAAATAATAAATCATCAAATACATTACCATCTATAATTCAAACAGGTGGAAATTATATAAATTATGATAGTTTTATTCAACGCGGTGGATTTGGTAATAAACCTTACGAAAAGAATTATTTTCCTAATGCTAAAATGTTTAATACAAAAGAAGAAAATATATTAATGTCATTAGCTCATGGATTATATATTAATATTGCTAAACATATTTCACAAAAGAAATATTTAACTTGTTATCCTATTGAAAAAACATTTTGTATACCAGATCAAAAAACATCAATGGCATTAAAACAAATGCCATCATTCATATTTTATAATGAATTATTTATGATGCGTGAAGGACAAAAAGATTTAAAACTTAATTTTATAACAAAAATGCCTACAAGTATTTTAACAGAAATTAAAACATTATATCAAAAATATATTGGAGATTGTTATAAGAAAACATCAGCTAATACTCAATATCAAGGAAATAATAAATATAAAAAAAAATTTAGCGGTAAGAATCATAAAAAACAACATTTTCATAAAAAACAACACTTTCATAAAAAAAAATAATTTTGTATAAACACTATAAATAAAATTACTTTTTATCAATAATTATTATCAATAATTATTTCATCAATAATTATTTTATTAATAAATTTTATTAATAAAATTAAAAAAAATGATTTTTATATTTTTTAAATTTAAAATTAATAATATAATAATATTTATAAAATGATGTCCAATATTGATTTATCAAAAATGTCTGTTAAAGAATTAATAGAAATATGTAAAAAAGAAAAGATTACTAAATATAGTAATAAAAAAAAGGAAGATTTGATTAAAATTATTAATAATAAAAATATGATATCATTACCAACATCATCTACAGAATATACTTCTTTATCATTATTAGAAACAAAAAAAGATAAAAATATTGATAATTCAACATATGAAGAATTAAAAAAATTATATAATGAAGTATTAAATACTGATAAAAGTACATATAAATCAAGTAATGATGAACCAACTCCAATAGATTGCGTTGAAGAAATGATTAATAAAATTCCAGATGAATTATGGAAAAGATCTGGATTAAAAATATTGGATCCGTGTTGTGGAAATGGTAATTTTTCATTACCAATAATCCACAAATTAATTGAACAAAATAATGATAAAAAAAATATTTTGGAAAATATATTGTATTTTAATGATATAAATGATGAGCGAATAAATAATGTTGAAAATATTTATTGTA
>JACCDY010751684.1_pt1 | contig 15357 bp, 14 predicted proteins | sample 7446391 | NCBI WGS metagenome assembly JACCDY01 (sample SAMN15323451, study PRJNA562643) | freshwater metagenome | isolation source: river surface water | place: USA:Blue River Watershed | collected 2017-08-18 | reverse complement strand
TTACGAAAAATGGTGGTGCCGTGGTCAAAATTGAAGCGTTCTTTCAGAATTTTATTAAACCTAGATATGGATGGGAATGTCGCGGTACAACCAAGAGAATCTGCAATGCCACTCACGGATGCTATTTGAAAAAGTACATTACCAAGTCCAGTATTTTTGTTACTAAGATAGGGTGAATCAATTGCGCTTATATTTGATGTTATATATTTCATTTTGGCAAATAATAGATATAACATTTAGTGGTGAGTTTACTTTAAGATAAGGGTTATTCTAGACCTAAAAATTTACGCCCAATCTTGCTTGTTGCAAACATTCCTCCTCCAGAAGCAATTTGTAAATAAAACATATTACTTTTCTTTGTGCAGCATAATAAGTATGCGGATAAAACTAAAAAAAGAATAGAGCAGAGCCAGAATATTATTGTGAATTTATCCATTTATTAAAGATTAGATAATAAATTGCACATTTGATTGCCACGTTTTTCTAGCCCACATTTAAGGTAAAAACCAACATTATTATCGGCACAATCAAGGGTAATCTTGTAACAGTCGCGCTCCTTGGCTTTAAGTACGCAGTGCTCCATAATACGTTTTCCCCATCCCTGGCCCCTAACAGTTTCGTCTACACAGACATCTTCAATATGGGCATATATTGCGCGATTAAAAATAAATTTATGTTCAAAAATAATTGTTGCGGTTGCAATCATTTTCTTTGTTTCGGTGTTTTCGACAATTAGTATGGATGAGCTTTTATTAATTTCTGAAAGAGTTTGATAGAATTCTTGTTCATTGTATTCAGTATCTCTGAATTGTCGGATGAGTTCTTTATATGCAGCGTAATCTGCCGGTGTAGCTTGTAGCTCACGATAAACATACATTTTGTGTATTACTGTTCATCTTGGTTTAAATTATCATTTGATTCTTCTGCTGCGATAGGCTCTGTTGCAGGCTCTGCAGCTACAGGCTCAGTAGTAGGCTGAGTTGGAGGTACATCGGAGACTTCAGAGGAGCCGCTACTGCTGCCGCCGAACATGAAGCTGCCGATAACTACAAGTAATATTCCAATTACAAATGCACCAATGATAAGATAATTGTTAGTGATACAAGAAGGAAGGCAAAACATTTTTATACTTGTAGGCGGAGATAAGAATAAAAAAAATTTTGCACACATATAACGAAAAAATGTTCCACTCTTGGCCACATCTAATCGGAATATGTTTATTTGACCCTAATGGTTTGGCCATAAGGGCCTTACCATTTGATTGTTTAGGGTTCTTCTTCTTCTTCTTCCTCTTCACCCTCCTCGGATGTGTCAGATTCTTCACCCCCCTCGGGGGTGTCAGGTTTTTCACCCCCCTCGGGGGTGTCAGGTTTTTCCAACATTTTTTTCACTTTCTCTGCATTTTTCTGTGCCTTTTTAGCCGCCTCTTCACGATGGTGTTCCGCTTTAAGTCTAGCGCTTTTAAAGATATCTGCTATCTCTTCAGCTGCATCATTTTTCTCACTGAATCCGGTTCCTCCGCCGGTTTTACTATGAGTACCCCTATTCTCCTGAGGGGCTTGAACTACTTTCGCGAGTACGGATTCAGGCTCTTGGAATTTCTTCCTTGCCTTCTCTGCTTTGGTCCCCATTGACGGGCCATAAATGTCTTCTTCGACGGCACTAATACCGCCTCCTGTAGCACCGTATCCGCCGGCGCCACCTCCTGAATAATCAAAGAATGAACCACCTTCACAACGTTTAGTGGAGTCGTCCGAGGATAATGCCTCCCAATCCGGGAGGTAATGACTGTAATTCCTCTTGATTACATATTCTATGTCCCCTTCACTTGGGACTGCAATGATGTTCAATTGAACCATATCACCTGGTTTGAACACTTTACTAAATGCGTCTTCATTATACTCTACAAGTACAATCTTGCCAACATCAGATGGGAACCAAGCTCCATTTTCTACAGAACCATCTAACCTGCCTAAACACTTCTCTCCTGTTGAGAGGAGTAATACGCGTTCGTGGCTGTGTTTGATTTCTTTAACAAGTGCAAAGACAACAGGAAGACGGGGGTATTTTGTAAACATCCCGTTCTCCAATAGCCATAGCACAAGCTTAGCGTTCTTCTCTCTGGCTTTCCTACACTTAGGCGTTTCCTCCTTCTTTCCCTGCCCTGAGGGCTTAGACTTGGATGATCTACTACTGTTGTGTTTCGTCATTTTAGTTCCCAATAATCGAATTATTGTAAATATTCTATTTTTTGAATAGAATATTGATAGTAAATGTGGAAATAACTATCTTTCAATTTTTTTTTAAAAAAAACCATAATTCATTCCACAACTAATGATATATGGCGATACAAACTGTTAGAATTGTCTACTTACCTTTTGGTTTCGAGGGGTTACCACCTTTAGGTCGTCTTAACATAGGTTGCCCCCCTTTTTGTACAATTCTTGGTCCCTTACTTGGTCCACTTGTATTCTTGTTGCCTCCTTGAGGCTGTTTACTATCTTTGCGTTGTTGTGGTTTAACGCAATCGTCAGTCTTCTTCACAACTGACTTATCCTCTTTCTTCTCTGAGGTATGTTTACTTATTGTAGATGCTGTACTTTTCATAAGTGCTAGCGTAATATACCCACACGTCAAAATAGTCACACAAACAGTTTGTGTAAATGTTAATTTTGGTATCTTCATGTTGTGTAGGTATTGTAGTCGAACCATTCAATTACTATTAAAAACTACCAAATCAATTTTTATTTAGAAAGAATATAAAGTAATCATCATAAAAACAATTAAGAGGTAATTATTTTTAATACAATAAATGAAATATCAAATCTGCAGTAAGCTAAATGGCGCATGGAATAAAATTTCTCATTTGAAACCTAATGCAACAACTATTAAACCCCGACTATTAATGCTAGGTGATTGTTTTCCTTTGCATAATGATGTTATTATCAAGGAATCAAAACAATTAAGAGATTTTTGCAGTAATAATTGGGAACGTGTATATGTATTACCAGGAATGGTTGAAGTATGTTGTATGGGTACTCACTCATGGATGAATAATATGTATAAATTCGAAAAATTCATTCATCAAGCTCCTAACAGTAATATGGTAGTAATGAACAATTCGGAATTTCATGATGGAGATAATATTCTAATTGGTTCAACATTTTGGTGTGGTGGTGGTCCCTCTACTTTTATTAATGAAGCAGCAAGTAATATAATTAAGCGTCATCCACAATTAACTATTAAGGAGGTAAATAATTGGGCAAAAGAGGATGCGGAATTTATGGGAACTTCAATTAAAAATGCAATCTTGCAAAAGAAGAATCTAACTATTTGTACATATTTTTCTCCGCAGTTCATGACTGATACTGTACTTGAAATTTTCAGAAAACAATTAGAGCATTGTGCTTCGAGCATTAAGGGGGAATGGTACACTGCGCAGTCCTAAAAATTGACCTAATTGTTTAGCTCCTAGATTATTAGGAAAACAATCATGAAGCCCATTATTATTAGTATTGAGGGTGACATTGGTTCAGGTAAGTCAACACTTTTGAGGCAATTGCGAGAAATGTATCCGCAGTTGCATTTTATTGATGAGCCATTGGAAACATGGTTGACAATTAAGAATGAAAAGGGGCAGAATATCTTGGATGTCTTTTATGAAGACATTGAAAAGAACGCCTATATGTTTCAGAATGCTGCTGTATTAACTCGTGCACAGAATATTAAACGTGCGGTTGATGTATGGAAAGCAGAATGTTGGTTGAATCCTGAACTATATGAAAATAATATATTTATTACTGAACGCTGTTTAGAAACTGATAAACATGTATTCGCACAAATGTTGCGTGATGATGGAAAATTGGATGGAATTGAATGGGACCTTTATAATCGATGGTATAATATGCTGGAAAGTAGCGCAACCGTTGACGGACTTGTATATGTAGATACAAGTCCAGAGGTCTGTCTTGAACGTATTCATCGTCGTGGTCGTGAAGCCGAGCAAAGTATTCCACTTGCATATCTGCAAAACCTTGACAAATATCATCATGCATGGATTGATACAATTGATGAAAGTCGTGTAATGAAGTATAATAATTCAAGGTCTGATGAAACACTTAATACCCCTGAAGATGTTATGTCATTTATTGCGCGTCTAAATAAATAATAATTCATTAGTAATACAAAAATTTGAATTTTTTATTTAGTTATTATTAAACAATAAGTAAATAAAAAATGTCTAAATCAGATAAGCAAGAGACATCAATTGTTGTTAATCCTTTGGCACAGCCTATTAGTCTACCAATTTATTGCCTGTCAATTACAAGATATCCAGACCGCAAAACATATTTCTATGCATACTATAATGATATGCATGTATTGCTATGCTCAGCGCTTAGAATTAGCTGGCATCTATTAGCAAAATATCCAATTGAATATTTTAAAGGTGACCATTTTGCACTCAGAACATTTTACACACTAGAAAAAGTGGAGCAATATATGATTAATGCTCTATTATATATCAGATATGCTCAAGATTTCAAAACAGCACTATTAGAGGGGTTGGACCCTCAGCCTGATGAGCGTATTTACAAACCTATTCCATCTCACTTCTTTGGATTCCCAGAAAAACATTTATGGGCAGTTGTATATTATTTTAATATGCTGGCTATTGATTCTGAGGACGGATATGAAGTTGCTTATCAACATAGAAGCACTCTTAAAACCTATTTCAAAAATACAGAATCACCATTGCCGATTGAAAAAATAGATGAATTGCTCGATGAAAGCATTCATTAATAGTTTATGTATTATTAGTAGTAGTAGTGCGAAAATTTGAATTTTTTACAAGTTCTTAGGATAAACAATTAGGGGGATGAAACGGGTTTATATTAAAAACGATGATGGGCATTTTGTTTGTCCTCATTGTGATGAAGTAAAAGAGAAACAGAATACAATGTTCTATCATATGCAAACACATGAAGGGAAGTTACCATATGAATGCAATATTTGTAAGAAAGGGTTTGTACAAAAGCAAGAAATGGTTCTTCATAAACAACGGAAACATGCTGATGTTGAGGAGGAAGCGGCGACCTCCAAATTTCTGTGTCCATTTGATGATTGTGATTTTGCCGATATTCGTAAAGGTAATATTCGTATTCATTGTATGCGCAAACATGGTTCAAAATATCTGACCGATGAAATTGTAACTAAATCAACAGACAATGGTTATACTTGTTTAACATGTAATTATGTTAATAAAAGTCATTCTGGAATACTTTATCATCTAAGTACTTGTTTACTAGAGCATGGTGTAATATCACCTACTAGTGAATTTGGGACAATTATGAATGCTGCTAGTATTTAACCGATATGGCAGCTCTAATCTAACCTTTTTTTGCTAAATCCATATAATACACTTGGATTTCACGTATAAGTGAATATAAATGATACCCAAGTGCCGCGAAGCCAACCATTAACAGTAATTCATATGCGAATCGAGGACTATCACGACCTTTAAATCCAATGAATAATAGTAGTGGTGCAACAACGGCAACATGAATAAGGTTAACCCATGCATAAGGGCTAGCATTGGCAACACGAATAAATGATTTCCAACCGTGATATACAAATACTATTGCTCCAACAGCTAATAGTAATGTGTAGGTCCAATTGGGAACCGATGCACGTTGTATACCAACGTATAAGAAAAAGGGTGCAATAAAAAGAATATGCATTAATGCGATAAAAACATGAGCATCAATTGCGGCCATTCTAATTAGTGACCGATAAGATGCTGTACAAGTTCTTCTGCGTTTTCTAGAGCGCCTTCCATCCAACATTGTTTATCGGGTGAAAATGATTCACCACATGCCCAGACATTTGGCATAACTTTTAGGGGATGCTCTGGAATAGTTGCGTGAGGAAGCCAATAAGTGCATCCATCACGCCAAGGGTGGGCCTTCATGTAAATTGGGTCGGGGATTTTAATTAGCGGAAGTGCTTTTCTGATTACGCTCATAATTCGTTTTTGAAGACTATCTATGTCTTCATTTGCATCCTTCATCCAAATCTGTGTATCATCCGCATCCGTATAGGAAATCATACAGATACCACGTTTAGGGTCAATAGGAATAAAATATCTTATTGGTGATGTTGCAAATATAATTTTTTTGTTATCAAACCAGGAACCTCCTTTGGACTCCTGGGGGAATACTGCGTAAATACGCAATAATGGTCGCATAGCTAGACTTTTAAGTACTGGAGCCATTGTTGGGCTACTTGCGACTTCAGGGATTAATTTTGCAGCATTTGAATGTAATGCTACAATCACTCGTTTAGTAATATATTGACGAATGAATTTACTGTCAATAGTTGAAGTAACTATTATATTATCCCCTGTAGGTGTAATATTATGGACAGTATTATTTAATAGAATAGTTGCACCCAAACGGGTACAATCATCGGTTAGACCATTAATAAGGTGGTCAAGACCTTCAATGCATACACCGAAGTCATTGCCGGCTACATTGTCGTTTGATAGAAGAGCGTCTAATGCGAGGTCTGCTCGAAGAGTATTTACTTCGGCGCGATAAGGAAACATGGAGAGTGCCTCTTTTGTTTTTTTTGTTCCAACAACTTTTCCAAGAATCTTTTCAATTGTCGAAGACTGAAGAACTTCATCTGGAAGAAACTTCAATGGCATCAAGGTATCAATAATTCGATAGTCAAATCTATTAATTTCTAAAGGGTCTCCATCGCGCCATTGAATCCATGATTCATCACTAATAGGGGCGAAATGTAGATTGTATTTCTTCATGTAATTGAGAACCATTGTATGTGATTGATGGATTCTTCCAGCGCCATTTTCCCATTGTACTTCACCGACCTTCGGAATCGTCTTCCTAAAGGTTACTACGCGACCACCGATATAATTGTACTTCTCCAAAATTAATACTCTTAGACTTGGACTATCTTCCAATAGTCTTCGTGCACAATGCAAACCTGCAATTCCTGCACCAATTATAATATAATCATATTTTGCATGATGTGACATCTCTTACTCTTACTATTATAAATGAGGGGAAGAAATGTGTCATTTTTATGGTGATTAGGTGCTAATCTTATCTAATTGTTCGTAAACCCAATCGGAAACATATTCACTTACAGAGCTTGTGACTCGCCCATGAATGAATTTATTACGAATAGCCATAAAGGTCGGAGCTCTATAGACATTACAAAAAGGAGGTGTATACTTATTTTCATCAAGATTACATTTATACCATTTTATATTAGGTCTGTTATTTGTAATACTAGTAATGGCGGGAATATCAAGGCGCGAGCATGGTATACAATCATTTTTAGTAAAATAAATCATGTGTGTAATATCTTTATTTGTTTGCTCTGTATTCCAAATTTGTTCTTCAAACTGTTGTTGGGTTAGGAGGGGAATCATTGTGTTTGCGGCTGAAGGGGCTGAAGAAATGTTTATTGCCGAACCAGACATTTCGGAGTGTTGAGAAGGCTGTCCTCGGTAAAACGTCAGTGACATCTATGACATCGATGTTTCTGATATTTGCCAAAAATACGCCTACTGCAGCAACTACAGCAAATCCCACAAATACGAAAATAGATGTTCCATTGTCCCTGGCTTCGTGTTGGCCAGATTGTGGTTTGGGTCGCGCCCCACCACCCTGTTGTTTTGCTTCTCTGATGACTGAATCAATACTAGTAATTTCTCCAACTTTGGATGTAACTTCAGAAGCAACCTTAGGAACAAGAGTTACTGCTGCAGCCCCAGCCGTGACTAAAGGTTTGCCGTAATTGTTGTATGCTTGTGATGCAATATCTGTTACCGTTTCAACAAGCCCCACCAGACTTCCTAATACAGGTATACCCTTTAAGCCCCCAAATAGACGTCCTATAAAGGCAAAGAATCCTTCACCGGATTCGCTAGCATCTTTACAAGGGCGATTAGGACCCAGGGTTCCAGGTAAACAACGACTATCAGACATAATTAACGTGAAGGGGAAGAATCGCGGAATACCTTCACTAAAAAGACGCTCTGTCTGGAAGACCATTCGGAATATAGAAATAAACCATCCGAAGAGTGAAAATATAATTAGGAAGAAAGTCCAGTTTGCAAACATCTTTGCCATTCCTCCTGTGAAATCACCAAGTGCAAAATATTCTAGCGCGAATGGAAGAGGAAGAAGAACAAGTAAAGTATATACTAAAAACATCATTGGAGATGGATTTGTGCCACCCTCTTCTTGTCCCCCACCAATTAAGGGGGATAGGGGGAGTCGGGGTCCCCCACCACCACCGCCCTTCTGTTTCCCCTTCTCAGGGTCGCTCTCCTTAAAAATACCAGCCCCAAGACCAGTAGAGCCAAGTAATGGATACGCCATTCCTGCGTTTTTAACTATATCTGGCTCACCAAGCACTTGGGCCATATCATAGAAATACCACAAACCTAACGTAAGTATATTCATTACTGATTTCAAAAAAGCACTTAATGGTGAACGCAAATACAAATGGTCCCAGCCAAAGAATCCTGTTAATGGAAATGAAGACAAGACTTTTAGAACTGTATAGCTTGCATTTGGTCCATCCCAATATTTACCTTGTGTAAAATGGAAAAAAGGTAGACTTGGTTTCTCTTCCTTCTCCTCTGAAGCTTTTGCTGTAGAGTTTACATTTGTTGGACGATTACTATTAGATGGTGCAGCTGCAGCAGCAGCTACACGAGTGTTTTGAACGTTATTATTAGCTGGACGATTGCCATTAGACTCATTTGAAGGAGAAGGATTATTACTATTTTGGTTTCCCACAGCGCTAGAAACTCCGTTTCCATCATTTGTCTTTTTCTGCTCCTGGTTTTCAGGTTCTTTAATATTAGATTGTTCAGGTTCTTTTATATTAGTTGTAACCTGTCCCTGCTGTTCTTTCGATGTTGAATTGCCAGAGTCCATACTGTTTTAACATAGGATGCTTTCCTGCTATTTAGTCGCTCCTGAAAAACTCTTATATCTTGAATAATAATCCACCGAAACCATCAATTACACGTAATATATTATGATTTGTACCATACACTATAGCATGACAATTACCAAGTGCAGGGTCAATACAATCGGTCATTGTGAAGATTAAATTAATTGAATCAATACGACTTGCATTTAATGACCCACTAGGCTGTACATCCTCTGGCCGGAGTGCAAATGAATACACATAGATAAATGATAATACCGGTGTACTTGTATGGCGCTGATAAGGTTGCACTAAACGGAAATAAGGTGCTGTACGTTTTTCAAATCGGTCTTGTCCATCCAATTGTAGCTTTGCGTCTATAATATTATCAGTTCGTGGACATGTTCCTGATTCAGTAATTGCTAATGACGAAAAATTAAAGTATTCGCGCAAATTAATCATTTCATCACGCTGAACAATCCATAATAGTTCACGCAAAGGATGATTGAAGTCCATTTTAACGTTTACCTGTGCAGTTCCAGCCGGAATTGCAACCTTAGGTGTATATTGTACCTGGTCTATCAAATATTCGTGTGTTGTTGATACAAAACGTCTACGCTCTTCCTTGTCTAAATTAATGTAATCACCCCACATATTGATTGATGTAATTGATGTTGGACATATTACTCCAGGTTGACAAGCATCTGCTGCACTACCAGTATAGGCCATGCCTTGTAAGGAACGTAGTTTAATATTAATTCGTACAGGATGATATTGTAATGCCAATAACGGTAAATAATTACCAGGATTACGACAGAACCAGAATTGTAAAGGTACTATAATTTTCTGCTCACCAGTAAGCTGAGGTGCTGTATAGTTATTCACACGACCAATCATATTGTTTAAAGCATCCTGTTGACCAGCCGGAGTAGACAACTGTGTCCATATCTCCATGAATTCACCTGTCTGTTTATCAATCTCTTGCTCACCTATCTCCAATGTTATTTCCTCAATTAATGCATGACCAATTGAATTTACATAACTAATTGGAATGGCTGTTGCTGGGTCTGGCGCACAAGGACAAGAACCATCAACAGAAGCATATAAAGGTGGTAATGTAACATCCAAAAATACTTGACCAAGTAAATCACCGAATCGTGGGACTAAACATGTAATACGCTGACCAAAATTAGGTGTACCTTCAAAGTACATACGGCACGACTCGATAGAAAAATTAGTATAACGACGATATACAACTTTATAAAAGGATATTTGCGGATTACCTGTTAAAAATACATCCTGTTTACCTTGAGCCGCTAATTGTAATAAACTCCCGGGACTTGGCATTCTTACCTCTACTTGTATTTATTGGCATTTTCTGGCTAATTAGTACTCAGCATCCCCTCTCCGCGACCGAACAAGGAAAACATTTAGGAAAATAGAAGTAGATGTCGTCTTTCCCACGTAAATATAATGAAATTGATGTTATTCGTCTGAATAACATAACAATTAGAGATAATTTAAACAAAGTACCAAGTACTGGTACTGTACTTACAGTTAGCTCTGGTCGTGCGTATATGTTAGGCGCAAAATTTGCTCTTGATTATACCCCAGGTCTTTCCGATTTAGCTGGACAGATTTCCACCATTAGTACTGTTTGTGGTAATGCAGGACCAACTGGACCTCAAGGACCTCCTGGTGCCTACGGTTCAAGCTCAGACACCGTTATTAGTGTAACTACAACCGCAAATCAAAGCGCAACTGGTGCATCCATAAATGTCTTTCAAACAACTGTTACAAATAATATATCACCACAGGCAATTAGTCTCAATACTTCGACTGGTGAATTCACTGTTGACAATGAAGGATATTATTCTATTGAAGGTGTATTACGCATCGGTTCTTCAGTACAACCAGATTATATTGATATTACCCTGAAAGTGAATGGCTCCTCTGTTTGGACATATCCCTTCAAAAATTATGGTACACGTGATAGTTCCCCCGCCGCTATTCCATTTAATGTCTATCAAGAACTAGCAGTCAGCGATGTTGTTTCTTTACATATACAAAGTACCAGTCTGTCTTCACAGTTATATTCTGATGCTGGTACAACTTTGAACATTACTCGCCTCTCTACTGGTCCAACTGGCTCAAGGGGCCCTTCAGGTCTCACAGGCTCTACTGGTCATACAGGTTCAACAGGATACACCGGACCAACTGGTATGACAGGAGCAACTGGAGCCACAGGTGCATTCGGATTTGGTACTGCAACTTATTATGTTACTTCTGGTGCAATTACATTTAATTCAGCAACATCTATTAATTTCCCTACAGGTAATTCTAGTGTTTCAACCAATGAATACTATGGTCGCACAGGCTCTGGTTTCTATTTCCAATGCACTCTTCCGTCAGTACCAGTAAGCGGGGGTAATTATTTTAATATTATGATAAGTGACCCAACTGCGTTGTATTTTGTTGAGATTCGTATCTATCCAAGTGGTGTTCTTAATATATATATTGCTAATGGTGGTGCTGCAACTCTTACAACTTATGCTGGCATAGTTGGAACAACATTGAATGTGTTTTATGATGGTGTGAATGTTGTTGTAAAACAAGATGATGTACAAATTACATCGCGTGCTCTTTCAAATATTGCTGATGGATACAATCTTGTATTCACAGGCTACAGTTTTGCCTCTGCAATGACTCTTAGCGAAGTTCTATTTTTCCCATCTGGTAGGCGTGGTGATACTGGACCAACAGGGGTAACAGGCTCCACAGGGTCTACAGGACCTACTGGTATTACTGGCAGAACCGGTCCTACAGGTGTTACTGGTTCAACAGGACCAGCTATAAGTGTATCAGCAACTAATACTCAGCTCTTATATATTTCTAGCAGTCAAACAGTTGGAGATGCAAATCTCACATTTGACCAGACTTCTCTAACATTAGGTGCAACAACACAATTAAAAATAGGTTCAAATACATTATATCCCCGCGGCTCTAATGGTCTCAGTATAAATGACCCTTTCACAGCTGGTGGTGGTATACAAACAGGTTATCATTATGCAACAAATCCTGGGCAGACGGAAACTATTTTCACAGTCTGTCGAACAGGTAGTTTCACAAATATGTTTGGTGTTCAAGGCTCTGCATTAAGTAATCGTTTTGTTATTGGTAGTGAATTTGGAGTAACAGATTTCCAATTCCGTAAAGGTATGGGTATTGCACCCGCGAACCTGAACGGTGGAACATTAATGATGAATTTGACTAGTAATGGGCATCTATTTGCACCTCTTTTATCAAATGCATCGACTACAACAGCACTCTATTACAACACTGCTTCAGGTCATATTACTTATGGTGCTGTTGGTGGATTAACAGGTCCAACTGGTTTCACAGGTGTTACTGGCTCTACAGGTGCCACGGGACCATCAGGTGTTACAGGGCCAACTGGTATACAGGGATTAACCGGGTCAACAGGATTCACTGGACCTTCAGGAGTTACAGGCCCTACTGGTCCACAGGCGCCTGCAGGTGCTTTAAATTATGCACAGACAAATCCAGGTACAGTCACTATTGCAAATGGTACTGCGACGCCTTATAATATTGGTTCTGTTACAATTACAACAACTGGTAATCCTGTACAAGTTATGGCATCAGTTGATTTCAATCCTCAAGGAACTGCTGCATGGGCACGATTACAGTTATATCGTGATACAACAGCAATAGGAAATGCGATACAGGCAGAACCTGGTCCAACTGCTGGAGCAAATGCTAATATTCCATTTACATCGATGTTTATTGATTCGCCTGCAGCGGGAACATATACATATTATTTGAAGGGTGTTGGTGGTTCTTATGGTGGTGGTGATTTCAAATTTGGAGAAGCAAGTGGACCAGTAATGACGGCAATTGAATTAACAAGTGCTAGAGGACCTACAGGTTTTACAGGATTTACAGGTCCTTCGGGCTCTACTGGTGCAACAGGACCATCAGGGGTAACTGGCTCCACAGGTCCTTCGGGCCCTACTGGTAATACTGGACCATCAGGAGTAACAGGCTCCACGGGCCCTTCGGGCCCTACTGGATTCACAGGACCATCAGGGGTAACTGGCTCCACAGGTCCTTCGGGCCCTACTGGACCATCAGGAGTAACAGGCTCCACGGGCCCTTCGGGCTCTACTGGCTCTACTGGCTCAACGGGATTTACAGGAGTAACTGGCTCTACTGGTGCTGCGGGTGCAACAGGACCAGGTGCATTACAAACATCAGTTTTATTTGCTTATAACAGTGTTGACCAGACAGGATTAACAACTAATACAGCAGTTTCATTCCCAACATCAGGTTATCAGTTAGGTAGTGATATTAGTAAAATCAGTAATACACAAATAACAATTGCTGCTAATGGTACATATGCTCTAAATGCCAATATTAATCGTTTTACATCCAGTGGGGCGTGGGGTGTTTTCCAATGGTATGATGTCACTAATGCAGCTCTTGTAGGTGTAGCTGGTTTTGGTGAAGTCGCAACAAGTGGTACATCAGCTGCTGGTACAACCGTTGCAACCGCGTATGTTACACCTACAACTACAACAACATATGAATTGAGACAAACATCTCCTAATACTATAACTGTTAGTGGGGGGTATGCATCATTTAATGTGGCTAAAATTTCTGGGTTTACTGCAGCGTTGAATGGAGCAACAGGACCAACTGGCTCTACAGGATTTACAGGCGTTACTGGTTCTACAGGGTCTACAGGTGTTACAGGCTCTACAGGGTTTACAGGTGTTACGGGCTCTACTGGTCCTACTGGTGCTTTTGCAACTACCTGGTTAGTAGGTATAACAGGTGCAGGAGGAACTATTGTACAGAATAATGGAACAACCTTTACTAAAACTGCAGGTGGTTCGGCGTGGAATGCTAAATTCTATTCATTAAATGGTTTCTCAAATACATGTTACATGACTGTTAGTGCGCTATCAAATACATATTCAGAGATAGGTATTACTCCAGAACCTTTGAGAGATATTGATGGCGATGAATTAATTTATAATTTTAGATTTGATACTCCAGTTGTTAAGGTTCAACGTAATAATGTAACTCTGTATACAATTCCTGACCCATGGTTAAGCAATGACATTTATGGGATTTATGCTAATGGTCGTGATGTTTATTACACAAAAAATAGTACAACTGTCTATACCCTTACAGATGTATTAACACCATCTACATTATATTTTACTGCTAACTTATTCTCACAAACAACCGTTAGCAATGTAACATTCGGCCCAATGGGCTCTCTTGGTGCTACTGGAGCAGCTTCAGGATTCACTGGGGGTGCAAATATCCGCGTATCTACATTGACAGCAACATCCTATATTGCTCATCTTGATGTTACATCATCTATTAACATGAAAAATAATGACATAATAAGCACAAATTATATTTACGCTTCAAATTATTCAACAATCGGTAGTGGTAGTGCAATCATAAGTTCGCTGACTGCACGTGATGGTAATTTTAGCAATTTATCAGGCACACCCTTACGAGTTACAGGTATTTCAACAGGTGCAGCAGATGCATTGACTGTTATAGGTGGTATTACTGCATTTAATAATGATAATCCATCAATTGTGTTAAGAAATACTGCATCATCTGCTTTACCTGTTGAATGTTTGTTCTCAAATGGTTCAATTGGTGCAGCTGTTGGTCTTGATGTTACTACAAGAGGATTTTTCTTTTGGTGTAATGGAAGTGATAGATTACAAATTTCAACTAACGGAATTGTAACTATTCCAAATTCAACATTAACGCGGGCACTAAACACATCAAACCTCGCAATTTCCAATATAATTTATCCTATTAGTAATGGAACACAAAGTTTGGGTGGAACATCAAATCATTGGGGACCAGCTTATTTCACACAACAGAGTGAAGCAAATTCAACCATTATAGGAGCATCAGGAGTTGTCACCCATGATTGGAATGTTGGCTCTGTTTGGTATCATAGCTCAATTACCAGTAACTTTACAACCAACATTACAAATCTACCCACAACTGATAACCGTTCTTACGTAGTTGTAATGAATCTTGTTCAGGGTGCTACACCATACTATACTTCCACTTTACAGATTGGTGGCTCTGCAACAACTATTAGATGGGCAAATAATACAATTCCAACACCTGCTGCAAGTAAATTCGAAATTGAATCATTGACGCTTTTCAGAAATGGTGGAACATGGACCGCGCTTGGGCAATATACAAGTTTCGGTTAATTATCTTTAGTAAGTTAGAATGTCAAATCCGGTAATATTTCCTGTATCTTATTATCAATCTACAATAACAGTTAATAGTAACTATTATTTTAGCATTCAAAATACA
>JACCDY011184506.1_pt1 | contig 15358 bp, 14 predicted proteins | sample 7446391 | NCBI WGS metagenome assembly JACCDY01 (sample SAMN15323451, study PRJNA562643) | freshwater metagenome | isolation source: river surface water | place: USA:Blue River Watershed | collected 2017-08-18 | reverse complement strand
TGATGAAACACTTCAAAAAATGAAGGACCAAGTTCTTGAAAAAGGGTTTGAAAGTTTGAATGATGAAATACGCTTCTTCAAGGAAGTAAAACCCAAAATTTTATCAGTGAAATTTGCTTGTCGCACATTGATGGAATATGAATTTGAAAGAGTCATTAACCAGGAAATAGATGTTGCCGAGCTGCAACAACATTACCTGAACAAAATGCAAGAAAAGTTCAATCGGTTCCGTGATTTCCGCTACTACGTGAGCAGTTCATCATGCAATCGTGATGAGCAATATTTCACTTTGGCGTATTTAAAAGATGATTACATTCTTCGTTTAATACCCGAAGTAGAAAATGGTTTTTCAACCGGTTATGATGTGCTTTTAGGTTATTCTTTGGCTATGGATTTCACAAAAGAATATTTCGAGGAAGAAATTCCTGAAAGGAAACAAGTTGTCTATCCTGAGCTCCAGTGGACAGGCAACAAAACAGATTTGGTAGAACTGCTTTCTGCCCTACACCGCACGAGTGTTTTTAATAATGGAGAGAATGATTTCAAGCGTTTTGTTTTAGCCTTTTCACAAATAGTAAACTTTGAAATCAAAGATGTATATCGCACAGTATCAGCAATTAAAAATCGTAAAAATGAAAACAAATCATTGCTAAGCAGGATGCTTGTGGCATTTCAAGAAATGATAATTGATGCTCACAAGTAAACGCCAAAACATGTAACCTTACATGTAACCTCTCTCTACTTACCTTTAATTACTAGGCTTTCAGCCATTATTCGACTGATATAGTAACATCCCTGTTGCTGTAAGTAGTCTTTTTTGTTTGTAATGAACATACATCTTTTTGGCTCTTTTCAGGCTTTTCATTGAATTAATTTAAATCAAAAACACTGATTTTACTTGTGTTTATAGCCAAAGAGAAAATAATCTTCATTTTTTTCTATGTATGCTATCCGACCTTGGCAAAACAACTTATCAAACTGCTACAATTTTGCCCTACGAACATCAAAACAATACATTTTATGCAAATCAATTTTTTAACGAAAGAGGATCTGCAAGAATTCAAATCTGAATTGCTTGCCGAGTTTAGAGAAATCCTCAACAAACAGCAACGCAGTATTCCTGGGCAAAAGAAATGGATGAAATCATCCGAAGTCAAAAAATTGCTTGGGCTGTCTGCAGGCACCCTCCTCAACATGCGTGTGAACGGTACACTGCCTTATTCCAAGGTCGGTGGGATTATCCTTTATGATTACGAGGAAATCATAAAAATCATTCAATCCAAAAAAATCCACAATGGCATCTTCCGATCATGAATTACATCGCACACCTGACAGCCGTCATGGAACGCATCGCCAAGGACGACCGGCTCAATCCCAGTCACGTCAGCTTGTACTTAGCTCTTTTTCAATTCTGGAACATGAATCGTTTTAACAATCCAATCTCCATTCATCGGCAAGACACAATGCGTTTGTCCAAGATAGGTTCAAAAAACACCTATCACAAATGTATAACCGAGTTAAGTCAATGGGGTTTCTTTCTCTATTGTCCCTCACATAACCCCATGAAAGGTAGCACCGTGAAGATGTACAAATTCGGGACAACTACTGGGACAAGTAGTGGGACAAGTAGTGGGACAACCTCTGTACAAGTACCGGTACAAGCACTGGTACCTTCTATAAACAATACAAACAATAATAAACTATCTAAACAGAATAAACAAGGAGAGCGTAAAACCAATTTTACGCCGCCCTCTCTAGAAGAAGTTTTAGAATTTTTTAAAATTCAAAAGTTTGTATTGGAAGAAGCTGAACCATTTTTCCTGTACTACCAAGCCAATGGCTGGCTTGTCGGTAAAACCAAAATGAAAAACTGGCAAGCGGCCGCCAAAAATTGGATCTTGCGAAGCAAGAAGTTCCAATCAGAAAAAGCGGGCAAACTCGCTCCTCATCAATTACACGCTAAACCAACCAATTATGAAGAAACCTTATAACCCGGCAACGGAGAAGCCCTACTTCATTGATGAAGAAGGAGCTCGCAACTACGATTACGACAATACAATTCGCTATTTGCAGCACAGAGGCCGTCTGAAATTCGGCAAGCATTTTCGAATTCATAAAGAAGATTTAACCATCATTTCCAAACTCGTGGTGTACTTCACGAAGTGCGAAAACTTTTATGAAAAGTACAGCATTGATCCCGACAAAGGCATTCTATTGGCGGGTCCGATTGGTTGCGGTAAAACCTCACTCATGACGCTCATGACTGACTTTACTTTTGAAGTAAACCATTTCTTTATCCGTTCCACAAGAGCCGTTGCAGCAGAGTTTCACGAAGAAGGTTACCAAACTTTGCAGAAGTATTCCAACAACCCAAAAATCTATTGCTTCGATGATTTAGGCGTGGAACAAAACATGAAGTATTATGGAAATGAATGCAACACCATTGCCGAAATACTCTTGAATCGCTACGAACTGATGGTGCGCCAAGGTTATGTTACCCATGCCACCACCAACCTTAGTGCTTCCGACCTTGAAGCCATTTACGGAAATCGCTTGCGCTCCCGAATGCGAGAAATGTTCAACCTCATCTCATTCCCAAACGATACTCCTGATAAGCGAAAATGAACCTTATTCTTTAATCAAAATTTAAAATCATGAAAATCAAAAACCTCATCCAATTCCCATTAACCAAAGCACAATACTACCCGGAAGTGCATCCCAAAAAACAAATTGTGCTACACCATACGGTGAGTGGCGGTAATGCAAAAAATGTCATTAGCAGCTGGGGGTATACCCCTGTTCGAGTAGCCACAGCTTTTGTAATCGATGGCGAAGGGATCATTTACCAATGTTTCAGTTCTGCCCATTGGGCACATCACCTGGGCACGCACAACCGCAACAACACCTTACTGAACCAACAATCCATCGGAATTGAAATCTGTAATTGGGGTGCATTAATTGAAAAAGGCGGTAAGTTTTATTCCACCTTCAACCGAGAAGTACCCAAAGAAGAAGTCAATGACTATGGCATGCAATGGCGCGGACACCGTTATTTCCACAAATACAAAGACGAGCAATTGGAGTCTTTAAAAACCCTTCTTGAATACTTGTGCGAGAAATATGCCATACCAAATACCTACCAACCCGATATGTGGAAACTCAATACCCAAGCCCTCAATGGTGCATCAGGCATTTGGACACACGTCTCCTTCCGTGCCGACAAATCCGATTGTCATCCGCAATTGAGTATGATTAACCTTTTGAAGTCGTTGAGTGAAGTAAGGTGAACTAAAAATCACCATCCGTCATCTTCCTTCTTTGTTGCCGGTGCAGCTGACTTTGTCTTTATGTACGTGTTAATTTCTTCGATTGTCGCATCTACGGAAGCCTTGTAAGCTAGGCTTCCTGTTGCATTTTTCTCATTAATATTTAACATACCCGGTTTTGGTTTATAGATAATCATTCCGTTATTAAAATAAGAACTTATGTGATACGCTCTTCCTGCCACTCCTGCAATGTAAGTAGATCCTGAATAGCTTCCAGGTTTGTATACATTGGCATCATCATAAATTTGTACTCGTATTTTATTATCCTTGAATTCTACAACCATATTCAAATAAAAATCCAGTGATGTACTAAATGATGATGTGATATAATTTAACGTAATTTGAGATTCTGTTTTTGAGGTTCGCACCTTGTCATAATTACGGAAATTTTGACCAGCCCAATTTTCAAAGCGTATCATTAATTCATTTGCCTTGATTGAATCAAATTCAAGAACACGCTGTGAAACTAAATAAGTCGACAAATCCTGATAAATCTGCTCAACAAAAACAGTGTCTTTTTCTTGTTTTGAATTTTGACCATATAAAGTTGTTATTCCAAACAACAGAAGGGAAAATAAGTAAATCTTTCTCATAACCTAAATTTTTAATTTTAGGCAAAGGTCACCTTGGTAACTGACAATTCAAGTCATTTAAAATCAAATAGTAAAATTTCTCTGACAACTAAGGTCAATAATTTGCACACTTGTATCATTTTGTGCTACTTTGTGTTTTATCACTATTTAACATGTTAAACCAACGGAAAATTCTTCGTGTATTACAATTCATTTCATACCTAGAACAACGACCACCAAAAGCGGTAAACCAGTTAGCAGAAATGCTTGAAACCACAGAGCGAACAGTCTATCGCTACCTAGATCTCATCCGAGAATGTGGCTTTGATTTACAGCGAGACAAATACACACGATTTTTCATTCACAACGATACTGCCCAGGGCATTCGTTTCTCTACCGAAGAAGCTGAGTATTTAAAACAATTGGTTCTAACATCGGGTAAACGAAACAAACTCAAAGATGCTGTTTTAAGTAAGATCTATTTAGCATCGGATGTCAATATCGTGGCTGGCCATTTAGTCAATGCAAAAAATGGACGCATCGTTGAACGCCTGGCACAAGCCATTGCAGACAAAGAACAAGTTATTTTAAAGCGATACCACTCCATTAATTCAGAAACCATTTCAGATCGTTTAGTAGAGCCATTTGGTTTTACAGATAACTACCACACCGTTATGGCCTTTGAAGTTACTTCAGCTAAAAACAAAACCTATCATTTAGATAGAATCACCGCAGTTGAATTAAACAACCGAAGATTTATGTTCGAAGCAAAACACGAACATCAAATTCCGGATGCGTTTGGATTCAGTTTTCAAGGAGAACAACATGAAGTAGAATTAGACCTTTCCCTCAAAGCGTATTTGCTCCTCAAAGACGAATATCCCTTGACAATTCCTTACGTGAAATTCAACCCGAAAAAAGACCTTTATGAACTAAAAATTCAGGTAAACGATTTGAAGCCTATTCAGCGGTTTATGAGGGGGATAGAGGGCACTCAGATTATATGAATTATGCTAACTTTACATTCATAAGTATAAGATGAGTCAAGATTCTAAAATAGAACAAGTAAAATCAAAAAAAAGAGTTGCTGATCACGGTGAAGTATTCACCGCTGAAAGGGAAGTGAATGCAATGTTGGATCTTGTCAAGCAAGAAACTGAACGCATTGAATCTCGTTTTCTTGAACCTGCTTGTGGCAACGGGAATTTTTTAGCCGAGGTGTTAAGAAGAAAGCTGAAAGTTGTAAATGACAGATATTCAAAAAATCAGATTGAGTGGGAACGCTACGCTACAATTACTGTTTCAAGCATTTATGGTGTTGACATTCTTGAAGACAACGCAGAAGAATGCCGTGAACGACTTTTTAAAATCTTTGAAGAAACTTACAAATACCTTTTCAAAGAAAAGATTAAGGATGAATGCCTAAGAAGCATCAAATACCTACTCAATCGCAATATCTTATGGGGCGATGCGCTTGATTTCACAAACCCAGAAACAAAAAAACCAATTGTGTTTTCTGAATGGAGTGCCGTGAACGGTTCAATGCTCAAACGAAGAGACTATGTATTTAAGTTTCTTGTCGAGAAAACACATCAGTTTTCAATGTTCAACGATGAAGGTGATCCTGCAGCTATTGATGAGCCTATAAAAGATTTCCCTCTTATTCATTTTTTAAAATTAGGTGAAGATGATTGAAACCAGTTACAATCCCGATGTACTCACTTGTCTTGCTAATTTGAGCAATGATGAGGTGTTTACTCCTCCAACAGTGGTAAATGATATGTTAGATTTATTACCAATTGAACTTTGGAGTAATCCTAAAATAACATTCTTAGACCCAGTAAGTAAAAGTGGTGTATTTCTAAGAGAAATAACAAAACGTTTAGACAAAGGATTGGAAAATGTTATTCCGGACAAACAAGAAAGAATTAATCACATTCTTAAAAATCAAGTATTCGGAATTGCTATTACAGAATTAACCTCTCTACTTTCAAGAAGAAGTGTCTATTGTTCTAAAATTGCAAATGGTGAATATTCTCTTTGTACAGAATTTTCAGACGAGCAAGGCAATTTAAGATTTGAAAAAATGAACCACTCCTGGCATAATGAAAAGTGTAAGTTTTGTGGCGCAAATAAATCAGAATATGACCGAGGCGAAGAACTTGAATCGTATGCTTATAATTTTATTCATACAGATAAACCTGAAAAAATATTCAATATGAAATTTGATGTCATTGTAGGTAATCCCCCATATCAATTGAGTGATGGTGGTAACTCCAGAAGTGCAGGACCTATTTACCATAAGTTTATCCAACAAGCTAAAAAATTAAACCCTAAATATCTTACTATGATTGTTCCAGCTAGATGGTATGCAGGAGGTAAAGGGTTAGATGAGTTTCGCTCTGAAATGTTAAACGATAAAAGTATTCGGAAGTTAGTTGATTTTGAAAATTCTAATGACGTTTTTCCCGGTGTTGATGTCGCAGGAGGAATATGTTATTTTCTTTGGGAAAGAGATAATCCAGGAATGTGCGAAGTCTCAAATTTTATTGATGGTAACCAAATCAAATCAGAAAGATCATTAAATGAGTTTCAAATATTAATACGTCACGAAAAAGCAATTCCAATTATTCGTAAAGTATTAGAAAAGAATGAAAACGCGGGAAGTAAATTGAGTGATGTAGTTTCTTCAAGAAAACCATTCGGATTACCAACTAATTATTTACCCAAAAATGACGGAATTCCTTGCTGGTTTATTCAAAAAATAGGATTTAAGTTCGCAAATAAAAATGATGTGACCGATGAAAATAATCTATTAGATAAATGGAAATTTCTTGCACCAAAATCACCCATTGCAGGCCAAACTGATTTTTCAAAGCCAGTGGGTTTTTATTATGACGGTAATACTCGTATTGCAAAACCAGGAGAATGTTGTACAGAATCTTTTATTGTTTTAGGAGCTTTTACAACAGAGGAAGAGGTTATAGCATATAAATCATATATTTTTACAAAGGTTGTTCGTTTCCTACTCCTTCAGACAGTTATTTCTCAAGACGTGACTAAAAACAACTATCAATTCGTGCCTAATTTTGGTAAATACGAGGGTGTTTATACTGATGAATTTTTATGCCAAAGATGGGGTATAACTGATGAAGAATGGAATTTTATAGATTCTAAAATTAAAAACATTGGTGTGAACGAAAACAATCAATTAGATGAGGAATAGAGAATTTTTTCCAGAGCGTGTTTCCGTTAATCCTACAATTTATGCGTATGAATTGAAAGATGTAAGTTCTCATATTGGTCAATTGAAAGTAGGCTTTACAGATCGAGATGCGTTTACTAGAGTTTCAGAACAGCTTAAAACGAGTGCAGTTAAATACAAGATTGTTTTCGAAACTTCAGCCATGCGTAATGATGGTAGTTCCTTCACTGATAAGGACGTTCATCGTATTCTCAAAAAGAAAGGAATAGCAAATCCCGAGGGTGAATGGTTTAGATGTACTGTAAAAGATATTGAAGCAGCAGTTTTAGCACTAAAAACAGGAATTGATAACCATGACAATAGAACCTTGTCTTTTGGAATGCGTCCAGAACAAGAACAAGCGGTGGATAAAGCTATTGCCTATTTTTCAAGTTATACACAAGAAAATCCAGGCAAAACACCTCATTTTTTATGGAACGCTAAAATGCGTTTTGGTAAAACCTTTGCCAGTTATCAATTGGCAAAAAAGATGGGATGGTCAAAAATTTTAGTCCTCACTTTCAAACCAGCTGTTCAAAATGCTTGGGAAGAAGATTTAAATAGCCATTTAGATTTTGAAGGTTGGCAGTTTATTGCTCGTAATGGTCTAACCTTTGAAGCAGCTGATTCTAAAAAACCAATTGTTTGTTTTGGTTCTTTTCAGGATTATCTTGGTAAAAACACTAGTACCGGTGGTATTAAAACAAAAAATGAATGGGTGCATGCTACCAATTGGGATTGTGTAATATTTGATGAATACCACTATGGAGCTTGGCGTGAAAATGCGAAAGAGTTATTTGAGGCAGAGGGTAAAAAAGAAATAGAATTTGGAGAAGGAGAAGGCATTGAATACTTCGATGAAGAAACAATGCCAATTACAACTAATCATTATTTGTATTTATCAGGTACTCCGTTTAGAGCAATAGCATCAGGTGAATTTATCGAAGAACAAATATTTAACTGGACATACTCTGATGAGCAAAAAGCAAAAAGTGAATGGGTAGCTCAAAATAATCCTTATGCTTCTTTACCGAGAATGGTATTAATGACATATCAGTTACCTGATTCCATTAAAGAAATAGCAATGAAAGGAGAATTCAATGAGTTCGATTTGAATATCTTTTTTTCTGCAACAGGGGATGGAGCAAATGCTGAATTTAAATATAAGGATGAAGTTCAAAAATGGTTGGATCTTATAAGAGGTGGTTTTTCTGAAACTTCAATTGATAATTTAAAAATGGGAGCATCTAAACCTCCTATGCCATTTTCTCACGCTCCGTTATTGAAAGTGTTAAATCATACTTTTTGGTTTTTACCCACTGTATCGTCTTGCAATGCAATGGCAAATTTGTTAAGAGAACGTCAAAATACATTTTACCATGATTACAATATAGTAATAGCAGCAGGCACAAGCGCCGGTATAGGAGTTCATGCACTTCCCCCTGTGCTTGATGCTATGACCGATAATCCATTAGAATCAAAGACCATAACACTTTCTTGTGGTAAACTAACAACAGGGGTTTCTGTCAAACCTTGGACTGGTATTTTTATGCTTAGAAATAGTTCTTCTCCTGAAACCTATTTTCAAGCAGCATTTAGAGTTCAAACTCCTTGGTCAATAAAGAATCCTGATAGTAAAACACCTAATAAAGAAGATATACTAAAAGAGGAATGTTATGTTTTTGATTTCGCACCTGATCGTGCTCTAAGACAAATTGCAGATTATAGTTGCCGTTTGAATGTCGGTGAATCTAATCCCGAAGCAAAGGTGGCTGAATTCATTAGTTTCTTACCAGTTCTCGCCTATGATGGTAGTTCAATGAAGCAAATAGATGCTGCAGGTATATTAGATATGGCTATGAGTGGCACCACTGCAACTTTATTAGCTAGAAGATGGGAAAGTGCATTGCTTGTTAATGTAGACAATAATACCCTCGCGAGATTAATGAATAATCCTGAGGCCATGAAAGCCCTTATGAGTATTGAAGGCTTCAGAAATCTTAATCAAGACATCCAAACAATCATCAATAAATCTGAGTCTGTAAAGAAAACCAAAAAGGAAGCAAACGACAGAGAATTAACTCCAACTGAGAAAAAACAACTCACCGAAGAAGAAAAAGAGTACAAAAGTTTGAGAAAACAAATTCAGGAAAAACTGATAAAGTTCGCAACTCGCATACCGGTTTTCTTATATCTAACAGATTATCGAGAGCGCAGTTTAAAAGATGTTATCACCAAGCTAGAACCAGGTTTGTTTAAAAAAGTAACTGGTTTAAGTGTTTCAGATTTTGAGTTATTGGTAAGTCTAGGTGTATTCAATTCAGCTCTTATGAATGATGCTGTTTACAAGTTTAAACGATACGAAGATTCTAGTTTGGAATATGTAGGAATTAACAGACATATCGGTGAAAATGTAGGTTTATTTGATACTGTTATCTCTCGTGATGAATATGAATCAACTTTTGAAAATGAAGATTAATGGCAGATAGAATTTCACTTGCTAGAGACTGGTACGACAGGGGCGTTCAATTACTTGATGAATACGATAAAAATTCAGAAGCTCGTTTATTATTCGAAGCATATATTTATTTATGGATTTCATTAACCGTAGCATCAAAGGAATATTGCGCAAGTGATGGAAAGAGGTTCAACAATTCTAACGGTCAAAAAACCACTGATAAAGAAGAAATAATGCATTGGGCATTAAAGTGTCGTAAATCACAACTAATGTCGATGCTTCAAGATAATGAATCACTTATTCTCGAATTATGTGAAAGAAATGGTTCAGAAACTAATAGCCCCATAATGGATGTTGAAAGCGATACAGTAGTAGATTATCACAAAGAGTTTATAAGGTTTTGGAATGGTGAAACACGTTTTACAGAACATTCATCCATAGTAACAACATTCATTCTAATTCTGAATAGAGTTAGAAACAATCTTTTTCATGGTGGGAAATCTTTTAGAGTTGAAGGGGATATTGAATTACTCGAATTCACTTGTCCACTTTTGAAAAAGACAACTAAACTATGTATTGAAACATTATAGTATGGATGCTATTCAAGAATTAGTTGAAAAAATAAATTCAGGAAATTTCCCGAAAGACTTCTCCCATTTCGGAGGAGCAAACCTTATCATAACAGATGATCCTAAGCGCAATTTTCATGAAGGAGATTTGGTTATTTATTCGGAGCATGCATCTGCTTTAAGCTGGTTGGTTATTGAACTAAAGAGAATATATAGCTCCAAACTCAATTATTCTAACAAATATGATTTTTACCCCTACATAGGTGACCTCATACAATGCTCTGTAAAAGCGAATAATGACCTTTTCGAAACAATGTTATATGTGGTTCAAAAAATAAAAGAAGATTGGTAAACCTCAAATCTAAATATGCAAACTCAAAAATATTCCGTTAACCAGCACCTTATCGAAACCCTCCTAGTATGGGTTAAAAGTGGTGAGATTGCCATACCTGAAATTCAACGCCCATTCGTGTGGGATTCTTCCAAAGTCCGTGATTTGATGGATAGTTTGTATCAAGGATATCCTGTTGGTTATGTAATAACATGGAGAAATCCGAATGTACGCTTGAAAGACGGAAGTACAGCTGAAGGCAAAAAAGTTTTGATAGATGGGCAGCAACGTATAACTGCATTAACAGCTGCCATTTTGGGAGATTATGTTGTAAACAAAGAATACAAACGTATTCGAATAAAAATTGCTTTTAACCCAATAGAGGAAAAGTTTGACGTTCAAACTCCAGTTATACTAAAAGACAAGACTTGGATTCCTGATATTTCAGAAGTCTTGAATGGAACAGTTAACTCTTTTGGTTACATCAATACCTATTTGCAAAACAATCCCGATGTAGACCAAGATAAGGTGGTTGAAGCAATCAATAATTTATTCAACTTAACAAAGAAACAAATTGGTTTAATAGACCTTGCAGGAGATTTGGATATTGAAACGGTTACTGAAATTTTTATCCGAATCAATTCCAAAGGAGTTGTTTTGAGTCAAGCTGATTTTGCCATGAGTAAAATCGCTGCAAATGACAACTACGGAGGTCAAGAATTACGTAAAGCAATTGATTATTTCAGCCACTTAGCGGTAGCACCGGAGTTTTACCAGTTCATCAAAGACAATGATGCTGATTTTGCAAAAACAGACTATTTCCAAAAGATGGCTTGGTTGCGTTCCGAAAACGAAGATTTATACGATCCGTCTTATACGGATGTACTTCGTGTAGCATTTACCTCCCAATTCAACAGAGGTAAATTGTCAGACTTAGTGAGTTTACTCTCCGGAAGAAATTTCGAAACACGAACATTTGAGGAGCATATTGCAAAAGAGTCATTTGAAAAATTAAGCGCAGGTATTGGTCAGTTCATAAACGAAACGAATTTCAAACGTTTCATTATGATTATCAAATCAGCTGGATTTATTTCACCGAAATTAATTCGTGCTCAAAACGCCTTGAACTTTGCATATATCCTCTTTCTAAAGCTTCGTGAGAAAGGAGAAAATCCTGCAAACATTGAAAAGTACGTTCGCCGTTGGTTTGTTTTATCCTTACTAACTGGTCGTTATTCGGGTTCTGCAGAATCAAGTATCGATTATGACAGTAAACAAATTGCCAATAAACCATTCGACCAATTTTTGCAGGAAGTAGAAGAAGCAGATTTATCAGATGCATTCTGGAATGCTTCACTCGTTCAAAGTTTAGATTCCTCTGTGAGCAGTAGTCCATACTTTTTAGTTTACCTAGCAAGTCAAGCAAAAGCAAATGATAAAGGTTTCCTCTCAAAAGAAATTACAGTTGGAGATCTCATTACATATAGAGGTGATATCCACCATATTTTCCCAAGAGATTTTTTGAAGAAAAACGGAATGGAGCGAGGAAAATACAATCAAATCGCGAACTACGTCTACATGCAACAAGAAGTAAATATTGCTTTGGGTAACAAAGCACCAGATGCTTATTTCTCAGAGGTACTTGAACAATGTCATGGCGGTGCATTAAAATACGGTGGAATTTCTTCATTAGATGAATTACATGAGAACTTGAAATCAAACTGCGTTCCTGAATCCATATTTACAATGTCTTTAGATCGTTATGACGAGTTTTTAAAAGAACGAAGAAAATTAATGGCTCAAAAGATGAAAGAGTATTATTTCAGTCTGTAATGAAATTCGGTTTCCGCATACCATCTCTAACCAAACGAATTGCAGCACGCACATCGTTGAAACGAGTTATTCGCCACAATTTAGGTTTCAAAGCACCTAAAGGTTTTGGGTGGTTCACCAATCCCAAAAAAGCAGCTTATAACAAAGTCTACAACAAAACATCTCGAGGTTGTTTGGTCAATTTGCTTTTGTTGGTTTCATTTGGCGTCCTAACATTTTCAATCCCTTCCTGCGATTTCAAAAAATCAGATAAAGCAGGCGGTGTTTATGTCAAGCCAACCATAACAAGAACCGGAAAATTCAGAAAAGGGCACGTTCGTAAAAATGTGAGCACAGATAAAAACGCAATCAAAAACCAAAACCGCTCACGTTATTACTATCACACTAGGGGAAAATATAGAAGAAAGTAATCCTAAAAAAAGACCAAGTAAGCTCTAATATTGAAAGAAAAACAAACATATACAGGTTATTGGTTCATTCCAGATAACAATCGCAACAAATGGTCGGGTACATTAACAATTACTCACGAAAGTAGAATTTTACTAGAATTCATAATAACCAGAGAAGAACTGATAAAAGCAGCACCTGAAGTATTTCAGCAAATTCAAAACATAAATAATCAGCTTCCTATAAGATTGGTAAATGGTTATGCCAAAAACCAAGCTACAAAAAAAGACTTTGATTTTACATTAATTGATTTAGAATTAATATCATATAGTGAAAGTGGTCTAATTGTACTAACGCTAGAAGCAAAATATTGCTTGAATCATTATCAGATTCAAAATCAAAATCATCTTTTATTTACAAATCTCATGTTAAAGCTTGACGGGTTTGATGATTGGATGAATAAATTTGGTTTTAATGTCAATAATGAACATGACCCAAAGAAATTTTCGACTGAGATAATATTCAGTCCTCCTAAACCAATTAGGCTTATTGAAAATAAAGATTTGAATATTTATTTCTTTTTTAGAGCAAAGTCTCCTGGTTTTGTGAATGGCCCTAAGGCGGAGATGGAACAATCTGTTTATCTCAATATTGAATATAAGAAAGCTCAAAACATTGAGGTTTTAGTAAATCAAATTGAAAAAATTCAAAATTTATTCACCTTAATAAATAATTATCCTACACAGAGGTCTCATTGCCAAACAAAAATGAAACACGATAAAAGAAATACAATACCTAATATTGGCGATCGTGAAATTGATTTTATATATCGGGAACTTGTACCTGATTTCTCCAGTCACATTAATCGTCAGAGTGCTTTATTTTCTTTTACCAATGTAGAGAAACAATTTCCAGAAATCTTTCAAAACTGGATTCGTGTTTACGAAATTTATGAACCAGCACTAGATCAATATTTTGATACATTATATTTTAATCAAGGTCATATTGTTTCAAGATTTGTAAACATTTCGTCTGTACTGGAAATATTTTTCTATCGCAAGAATAAAAAGATTGTAAAACAAAAAGATAAAATTTTTCTAAAGAATATATTAAATTCCTTGATTTCAGAATTATCACTTATAAACGAACGACATTTCAATTTAACCAATGAATTCATTGAAGAGTTAATTATTATTAGGCGATATTATGTACATGGTACTGAAATAAAAACAAAACCAATAGATTCTATTGATCAAAAGAAAAAAATATCTAAATACATTCGCTCTTTAGAAAATATATTTCGAATTCACTTATTAATCGAACTTGGATTAAGTCAAGAAGAAATATCAAAAATGATACAACGTAAACCTTGGCAGTGGGGTAAATTAAATGATTAAAGAAAAGGTAAATCGGTCTTCGTCCTACTTATCACAGCTTCAGAAAACATAAAAACAAGGGTATAACAAGCGGTTCGTCAAGAGTATGCATAAATGCAGTTATTGCCTCTCACGCCCTTGTTTTTAGCGTTCCTTAGCCAGTCGTTCAGAATTCACTTGGTGGCTGTTCACTTGTTTTCTTCGCCTGTTCTTCGGGCGTCCTCAGTCGCAGCTTCTCCATCCCCCTTGAAAACCCAATAAGGTTGCTACGCACTAAATAACAAGGGGTCTGCCGCTGCTTGTGTTTATGCTCGCCTGCTAAAGCGCCTCAGCTGCGGTTCTGTCACAGTTTTTGAACCCACGTGCTTAAAGCAACTTCTCTCACTTCTCCTACGGTGTGTCCGCTATCGCTGGATCCCCTCCGTTTTCGCTCCATTCAGTAGCTTTTACGCACCGCACACAAAGCCATTGTCAGTTCGTCCCTCATGCCAAAGACTTTGTTTTATCCAACCCAAATCAAATAACTTTGCCAGTCCCTTGTGCAACTTGCAGAGGTCATTCCCACTTCCTCCGGTCGTTCTCCATATCCCCCTTCGGCGCTAACTCGCGGTCGTCTCGCGCATTTCGTTCATCCTCCGTTCCTACGGTTTCTCTCAATGCTCCCACACTTCAGTCAGCCATTCCGTCGTGCTACATGGCTTCCTTTCGTTTTTCCCAACGCTGGCTCAAGGCTGTTTTCCCTTTTTTAGTTTATGGGTATTGTATAAGAAATCTATTGAGTAAGTTACCAATTTGATGGTCTCGCTAAATCACCGTTGGGGGTTTTTACAACTCCCTTGAATTGTGAATTACTATATTTAGATGGCCTTATTGAAAAGGTAATATCAGCATATTCTTTCAATTCATCATTGGTTCTTTTATAAGGAAATAGCACTACAACAATTAGTGACTTATTAATTTGTTTTGCCAATTGAATTGCTGGTATCAAATCTGTATCTCCAGAAACAATTGCTACAATTTCACTTTCGTTATTAGTAGCCAATTCAATTATTTTTGAACCAATTGCAACATCTGTTTTCTTTTCTTCATAAGTAGTAAAAGGCAAATTACACTCTTTACACTTTATTTGTTTTGGCTTAAATCCACCATATATAGTTTTTATTCCAGATTGTTCAAGTGCTGCAATATATCTTTTGTGTCGTTCTATACTATTAGGCTTCTCTAACTGAACATGTGCCCTTAATGCTGTGAAATAATAGATA
>JACCDY010671798.1_pt1 | contig 15358 bp, 14 predicted proteins | sample 7446391 | NCBI WGS metagenome assembly JACCDY01 (sample SAMN15323451, study PRJNA562643) | freshwater metagenome | isolation source: river surface water | place: USA:Blue River Watershed | collected 2017-08-18 | reverse complement strand
GGGCCGCCGGCGGCAGCAGCCAGAACGAGAAGTTATTCATCCGCGCGAAGGCCATGTCGGAAGCGCCAATCTGCAGCGGGATCATCCAGTTCGCGAAACCGACGAAGGCCGGCATGATCGCGCCGAACACCATGATCAGACCGTGCATGGTGGTGAGCTGGTTGAAGAACTCCGGCTGGAACAGTTGCAGGCCGGGCTTGAACAACTCGGCGCGGATGCCCAGCGCCAGAACGCCGCCGGTCAGCAGCATCGCGAACGAGAACCACAGGTACAAAGTACCAATGTCCTTGTGGTTGGTCGCGTACAGCCAGCGACGCCAGCCGTGCGGATGATGATCGTCGTGCGCGTGGTCTGCAGCGTGACCGTGTGCGTGATCAAGGGTTGTGCTCATGTGTTTCTCCTGATTTCTCGATTACTTGCGCGCTGCCAGGACTTCGGCGGGTTGAACGATGTTGTCTGATGCCTTGTTCGACCAGGTGTTGCGGGTGTAGGTGATGACCGCAGCGATCTCGGTGTCGGACAGCGTGGACTTCCACGCAGGCATGCCCGCCTTGCCGTTCAGCAGGATCGCGATCTGACCATCCTGCGGGCCATTGACCATCTGCGAACCATCCAGTGCCGGGAACGCGCCGGGAACGCCTTTGCCGTTGGCCTGATGGCAGGCCACGCAGTTGGCAGCGTAGACTTTTTCGCCACGTGCGGACAGCTCGGCCACCGTCCAGGTCTTGTTCGGATCGTCCGCATTGGCGGCCATGGTTTTCTTCTGATCAGCCACCCACTTCGCGTAATCCTGCTCGCTGACCACATTCACGACGATAGGCATGAACGCATGCTCTTTGCCGCACAGCTCATAGCAGTTGCCGCGATAGGTGCCGATCTTCTCGGCCTTGAACCAGGTGTCACGCACGAAGCCGGGAATCGCATCCTGCTTCACGCTGAATGCGGGCACGCCCCACGCATGGATCACGTCGTTCGCGGTGGTGACAATACGGATCTTCTTGTTGACGGGCACGACCAGTGGATTGTCTACCTCGAGCAGATAGTTCTCGCCCTTCGGTGCCATATTCTGGATCTGGTCGCGGGGGGTCGACAGTGCCGACAGGAAGGCAATGCCTTCGCCCTCGCCCTTCAGGTAGTCATAGCCCCACTTCCACTGCATGCCGGTCGCCTTGATGGTGATATCGGCATTCGAGGTGTCTTTCATCGCGACCACGGTCTTGGTGGCGGGTAGCGCCATCAGCACGACGATCAGGAAAGGCACAACGGTCCAGGCAATCTCGACCGCCGTGCTCTCATGAAAGCTGGCCGCCTTGTGGCCGAGCGACTTGCGGTGCTTGAGGATGGAATAAAACATCACGCCGAAGACGGCGATGAAGATGGCCACGCAGATGGCGATCATCCAGATATGGAGCTCGTACACATCCGCCGCGACCGCAGTCACTGGTTGCTGGAAGTTCAGCTGGCGAACAGCCGGACCGCCGACCATGTCATTGACCGCCATTGACGAGCCGGAAGCCAGCAGGCCGGCCGCAGCCATCAGCGAAAAGAGTAGGCGCTTCGCGTGTTTCATATAGTCCTCAAAAGCCTGATTGAAATGCAGTTCTCTGTTTATTTGTTCCGGGATCCCGACTACGCCTGCAGACGGTAGCCCGCTAATTCACGATTCAGTTCTTGCGCAAATTCCTGTCGCTTGCGTTCGGTCAGGTATCTGCCAACCTCGACACGCTCGCCGTTCGCCTCAAGCCGGATCAGGCGCTGCCGTGGCTCGGGTATCGCTACCCGGGTACGACGCGGATCCAGTCGATAGGAGAGGCTGCGTTCCGCCTGCACCAATTCGACCAGAAGACCGGCATCGCTGAGCGAGATGCATTCCCGATCCGTCGCATGCCGCCCGAAGTAGATAAAGGCCGCCGCAACAGCGGTCATCTCCAGCATCGCGAACACCATTACCAGCCAGGCACCGTGCATCACGAAATACGTCGCAACAAGAAACGATGCCACGCACAGTGCCATGTACGCCTGAGCGAGCTGCCTCGGCGATATCGAGCAATTTTTTTTCAAAATCCACTCACGCGTCGCCATCTCACCACACCATGACCTGAATTTGGCTTGCAAATGAGCTGAATAAAGCTCCGGGAGTATAAGGCAAAAGAATAACCGGAGCAAAGCGATAGACTGCGCCTATCTCATTTGAACTCATCAGTCTGTTTGCACACGCGAAGTTCATCGCATCAGGATCGATGAAGATGAATGATGGACTCTCCGGATCGGGTTTTTGCGGGCAAAGGGCGAAACGCATGTCCATAAACTACTTCAACAGAAAGTGAAATGCGCCCATCTGCACGCTTCTGTGCATCCAGCGCCTGACAAACTTGTTGCATACGAGAACGAGGTGTCAAGCCAGCCTTACGCTCAGCGAGCGGGTTTCCGCCAAAAGACCTGACATCTCGCAGCAAATCATCGGCCGATGAATATGTGATATTCAGTTTTTCCATATCCATCACCGGATCCGCGAACCCCGCCTCGACCATCATGTCGCCGTAATCGTGCAGATCGACAAAGGGCAGCACCGGGGGAAGCAACCCAGCCGTTGAATACGCATCCCTCAGCTCAGCAAACGTATCCGGACCGAACGCACTGAACATCAGCAAGCCATGGACGCTCAAGACACGCGCCCATTCGCGCATCACCTCATGCGGCTGCGGATGCCAGTGCAACGCCAGATTCGACCACAGCAGATCAATGCTTGCCGGGGCAAGTGGCAGGCGACCGAAATCGGCGCAGGCCAGATGACGCGCCTCTGCCGTTCCCGATACCGCACGCAAGCGTTGCAGCAATGTTTGCATCCGTGAACCGGCTTGCTGGCCGCGCTGTCTTGCCACGGCGAGCATGGCGGCAGACGCATCCATGCCCCACAGTTGCGCCTGCGGGAATGCCTGATGCAGCGACATCAGGTCATCCCCTTCACCGCAGCCCGCATCGAGCACCCGCGTGGGATGCGCCTTGATCAGCGACAGCCGCTCAAACATGCGGCCCGATATCTCGCGACGCAGGAACTGCGATCGCTCGCAGCGGGCAGGCACAGAAAACAGCTGCCGTACCCGCGACAGCGAGATCGGTGCGCTTGATCGACTGCCGCGATCTTTGTCGGGCGAAGGAGACATGACTGACGCAATGCGAATGAAATAATGCGGCGCAGTGTAACGCAGACCCGCAACGCGTCTGTAGCCCTTTGCTCAAACACGAAATTTCCCGCTCACCATGACACGACTGCGCCAACTTCACCGCTCCGCAACGGCGCTGGCAGGCTCGCTCACACACTCGCTCTCGCACTTCCTGCTTCCATCACATTGCCTGCTGTGCAGCGCAGGCAGTCATGGGGCGATCTGCGCGCAATGCCGGGATGCGCTTCCACTTGCCTCAGGCAGCGTCGCTCGCTGCCCACGCTGCGGCCTGAAGCTTGAGAATGCAGGCGCATGGACTCCGGTGAGCCATGCACCCCTGTGCGGCCAGTGCCTGAGTGATCCTCCGGCCTTTGATCACACCCTGATCGTGACCGACTATGCGCCCCCGATCGACGCCCTCGTACAAGACCTGAAGTTTCGCGCTCGCCTTCCGCTGGCACGCGCTCTGGGAGGTCTGCTAGCCGATGCTGCCGTCGCTCATCTGCAGCGACGCGGTGAATTGCCGGACTGCCTGCTGCCGGTGCCTTTGTCGCGCGAACGGCTGGAAGGGCGCGGCTTCAATCAGGCGCTGGAACTGGCCCGACCCGTGGCCGACGCCCTGAAACGTCCCCTGCTCCTTACCAGCTGCGTGCGAACCCGGCACACCAGTGCGCAGGCAGAACTGCCTTTGTCCGACAGGCGGGTTAACATGCGCGGCGCGTTTGCCGTGTGTGATCGCCAGCGCATCGAACACCAGCATCTGCTCGTGATCGATGATGTGATGACGACCGGCCACACGCTGCGTGAGCTGGCTGCCTGTCTGAAGCGGCACGGTGCAGCGCGTGTCAGCAACCTGGTGCTGGCGCGCACGCCTGTGCACTGAGCGCCATTCATGCATTATTTAATTCATTAATTTCATTGATTGCTCGGTCGGGAGCCCTCATGTTTCATGTAGTACTGGTAGAGCCGGAAATTCCGCCAAACACCGGCAACGTCATTCGGCTGTGCGCCAACACCGGCGCACAGCTGCATCTGGTCGAGCCACTGGGGTTTCCGCTCGAAGACGCGCGCATGCGGCGTGCGGGACTCGATTATCACGAGTACGCCAACATGAAAGTCCATCAAGATTGGCCCAGCTTCATCGACAGCACACAACCGGATCCCGCGCGCATGTTTGCCTTCACCACCCATGGGTCGTCCTTCTTCTCGACCCTGAGCTTTCAGCCCGGCGATGTCTTTGTGTTCGGCTCCGAAACCAAGGGACTTGACCCGGCGCTTCGCGAGTCTTTCCCGGCAGCGCAGCGGATCAGACTGCCCATGCGGCCGGGCAATCGCAGCCTGAACCTGTCCAACGCCGTCGCCGTCACGGTCTTTGAGGCGTGGCGGCAGAATGGCTTCGCGGAAGGCTGCTGAGCAGTCTTATAATTTCAAGTCTTGATTGATTTTTCAGGCCCTTGCCGAAGGAACACGCCATGCTGAAACGAATCGCCCTGATGTTCATGATGCTGTCGCTCGTCGCATCCCACGCGGTCGCAGAAGACAAAAGCAAGCAAGGCAAGCTGGTGATCACCCAGGCGCAGGCGCGCGCCTCGATGGGCAAGATGCCCAATAGCGCGGCTTTCCTGCAGATAGAGAATCAGGGCAAGGCCGATGATGCGCTGCTCTCCGCCTCCAGTCCCGCCGCCGAGCGCGTCGAGATGCATTCGATGACTATGGAAGGCGACGTGATGAAAATGCGCGCGCTCGACAGCATCGCGATCAAAGCTGGCGAAAAGATCAGCATGCAGCCGGGTCGGGGCTATCACCTGATGCTGATGGGATTGAAGAAAGCACTGAAAGCCGGAGAAAAAATCCCCGTAACGCTGACTTTCCGCGATGCCGGCAAAGTCAAAATCACCGCAGAGGTCGTGGACATGGCCAAGCCCGCCAAATCGGGCGGCGACATGCACGAGCACCACGAACACCACGAGCACTGAAACGGCTTGCAGCGTTTAGCTGCCCGCGTCGCACGTGAAACTCGCGACGCCGGTAGTCAGTATCGGTTCAGCTGAACAGGCCGGATGAGCCTGACGACCCTGATGCGCCGAATGAGCCCGGTGACGCAATCAATGGCCGGATGTTGAAGGGGTTTGTTGCGTTGGCGGACAGCCAGGATGATGGATGCCGCGACCTGCGACAGAACACCCTCTGAATTCCACATCGTCTCCACTGGCTGCAAGCCGTCGGGAAACGCAGGGCTCGATGCCGGCGGCTCGCGCAAGGTGTGTTGGGCGCTGATGTCTCGTGCTGATTTGAAGTCGTGGAAATAGCCTGTATACAAACGTTCCAAAACGAAACGGCAGTATCGATTGATGACCAGCGGCTACTTTAATACTCTTCAAAATGCCCACACCCCCACAGGTCAACAGCCGCCTAATCGCGCAACCCATCTGCAAACAAAACCTCATCGACCATAAATAAAGCATCGTTCTCAGCATACCCAAGCCCAGAACAAAGATAGCCCGAAGCAAAACCTCGACTATTACAGCACCCAACGAGAGTCGCCGACATTTGAAAATCGGGGTCCCTCATCGTCAACGCGATAAGGGGGTTACATACCGAACAGTAATCACAATCTCTCGGAATATGCGACAAAAACCAGCTGTCCGTTACCAGGTCATGCCCCCTCTTGCGGGTAAGCAGTTTTAACGACAAATATCGATTGAATAAAAAACGCCACCTTGCAAGCAATGAGGCTAATCGGACACATATCCCATATTTATGGGATTTAAAAAGTTTTTCAAATTCACTAGCATTCACCAGCTAGCAATAAGTATCCAGTTTGATTGAAACGCGCTGGAGAATTCAGCCACCCGAACTGCTTAGCAAGCAGTACCACGCGCCATTGGGCGTGCGGTGACCTTGATAATAGGAGTCCGCATGAGTAATCAAACACAAAAGCAAGATGAACAAGTAGTGGTGATTGTCAAGCCTCGTCAGGAGCGTCCAATTCTGATACCGGTACACCTGTAATCAGGATGCCGACGTCCGGAAAGTCTGGCGTCGGCATCCCAAAAAAGAGAGATCATCCATGGAAGCAAAGGCATTTGATAAATACGAGTACAGGCTTGCAGGCGAATGCCTCTCTTTCACGCCTTCAGTGTTGATACAAACCACCGATAACGAAATTGAAATCAATGTTCTTCAGCGGAATTCAGAAGCGGACGAACTGATCAGAAGATTAATTCATGGAATATCTGAGTCTGAAATCATTCAGATCGAGACTGATCGACGTAAAGATGTGGCAAGCAAGATACTGATAGCACTAAAAGATAATGGCTTGCTTCGCAAACACGCCCCTCCAAAAGGCAGAAGCGGCAAAGAAGTATTACTCGAAATCGAAGATTTATCGAACAAGCTTCTCTATAAAACCCTCTACAAAAATATATTTTGGGAGAAGTGCTCTAAAGCAAAAACACAAGATGATATTCCATTGAATGTCATTTATGGAATGATTATTGAAAATTATCATTTTCTCCATCGAGAAAGTTATTTTGATGCGCCGGTACTTTCGTATGTTTCTAATACGGAAGTTCGTCTCGCGATGAACGAGTTTTATGCGGAGGAGTATGGGCACGATGAGCTTCTTTTGAAATCATTGGAGAAAGTTGGAATAAGTCGCGAAGACCTTGCCCAGACAGCCCCGCTAACAGAAACTATGGCGTTATGTAACGCACTTGCCTACTGGGCTCACAACGACCCTCTATTTTTCTTCACTACTCTTGGAATCTTGGAAGGGAAAGATATCAAGCAGGATTCTTTCCTTGATGCTGCTTACAGGATTGGGGTGAGCCCCGATCTGCTGTCACCCGTAAAAGCCCACTCCGACATCAACCTGAACGGAAAGCATGGAACCTTGACAAGAAAGATTTTTTCAAAGATACCGATAATCACTGAAAAAGATTTTCAAAGAATGAAAGCACAAACGCATTTATTTATTGAGCTATATGACCAATTCTACTCAGGGATCTGGAAATTTTATGCAAATTCACATTCACTGCTGAGACAAATAAAATTGTCATCCGAAAGGGACCGAATTGGAAGCCATAACTGCAAATGAGATTTTTGAAAGACCAAGATTTCGACAAGGCACAAAGCTACAAATACGATCGGGTAGCACCTCAGTTGAGTATAGAGATCAATGCTGCGATCTTGAGGCGACAGGAGCCGAACCAGAATTACCCAGCCTTTTGCTATCACTTCTGACGGGCGGAAAAACGATAGCTGAACTAAAAAACGAGTACCCAAAACTCGCGACCGTAATTCATAGCCTCATCGAGGATCTGGATCGACAAGGGTTACTTACTGAGAGCGAATTTATATCGCCCAGCGGCACATTATCTGGCCATGATTTCTATTTCGAAATCCGTGCTTCTGCCGACCAATGGATGCGCGAAAAGTGCAAGTCGTTACTTTTCAATGGTTTGAAACAAAACACCCTAAATCCGTATGTGGTCATAGGTTATGCACTCGAGTATTTTTATCTCGTGCGACTGGCTCCAGGGCTTATTGCTCCAGCACTCGCTCATACTGAGTCAATAAGCACCTTGAAACGCTTACAAGGCTTCTTGGCATCAGAGTTGAATCATGACGATATGCTGATGCAATCGCTAGAAGCAGTCGGAATTTTTCCAGACGACTTGGGGCTGATGCAGCCGTTGCCAGCCACTTTCTCACTTTGCGCCTCGCTAGGGGTCTATGCAAAGCAGCATCCACTGAGCTTTAAAGCACTGCTTTTTCTTTTCGAGATGTCCAGTGAGGAATTCAACAAAGCGCTAGTCGAATACTGCGCATCAAACAATCTCCCTGCCAAGTTTTGGGAGCCATTACTGCGACATGCCGCCATTAATGACGAGCTAGAGCACGAAGATATAACGTACATTTTGCTTAATGAAATCGAGGCAATTTGCACTGAGGACCAAATGATTGTTATGAAAAATCTTTTGATTGCCATAGAGACTCTCGCGCTTCAGGAGCAGCAGATCATTGAATACTATTCAGCTGCCAATTCTCTTGTGCCCAGGGTGTACAAATAAGGGTAAGGGCTGAATGATGGAAAGATGGTCTTTTGAGAAGTACCAGTCTCCTGCCTTGGCAACAGGACTGATTAGTGTCGATGTGGCCAACAACTTAGTAAGCTTTAGCCCTGAGAATTGTGAAATTCTTGATTTCGAAGCGGCTGGGATTTCTGCGGATGAATTAGCCACGATTTTGGGCTCGCTCCAGAGACATAACTCCAGATTTTGGCAGGAAATAAAAATGGGGGGCTCAGCACCTTGGCTATATTCGTTAGTAAAGCAATTAGATGATCTTGGATTAATCGACGAACATTTCATTGGTCTATCAGTAGAAGAAAACTTCATTCGAGAGGTTGAAGAGATAGTTCAAGATACAGTTGGCTTTCTGAAAAAGAAAATCGGAACTAGGGCACCTATGTATGGACGCCAACTTCGGACTATTAATTCTTTGCTGATGCGGACTGGTATTTACGCCCCTCACCCTGTCTCCCTGTGGGGCGAAGTAGTTGATCATAATTTTGCAATCCAAGCTATTGCTTTTCAGATTGACTACGCCTCACAAAATTTCCCTGAAATTCTCCCTGTTTGGTTAAGAATTTTGACTCTGATCATGCAATGGCTTTCTGGCGAAAAAAATGTTGAACCAGTGATGGATTTGACACCAGGCGTCTTCAACACTACTGATTTAAAAAATATCGAGACCTATGCACTGTCTTTTGCCCAATTAGTAGTCTTATCGGGCTTACGGGTAGGCAACCGATTAACTACCCAAGCAGATCTGGTTCCTGATGCACCTGTCAGCGGGCTCGCTGTGGCTGTAACCGGACAGAGAATTCTCTCAGCGGCCTCGAAAAAGCTTGGGACACCAAATTATTTGACATCAGTTTTCGAACATCAAACAGAGGACATATCGCCCTTAATTCAAGGCATCTACATCGAGCAATTCCACGTGACAACTCGCTTTGTCGAAATCATAGGACCACTTTTAGCAAAGCGATTCAAACCTGCGATTCGAACTCGATTTTTTAATTACTTTCATGAAGAGTTCGGCCATGAGGAATACGAGCTCGACACCTGTAAAGCACTTGGTCTTGAGCGCAATCACGTCGAAAGTGCTATCCCTTTGCCAATGACTACCGTTTATGTCGATGCTTATACAGTACTCGCGCAGACGTCACCACTATCTTTCATGCTTTCGATCATGATCACTGAAGGGCTGCTGAATCACAAGAACCCTTTCCATGACCGACTTGATCAACTCATCCATAAAGCATTGAAAGCCGACGCAATTTCATCTTTGCACCATAAATTGAATGATGAATTAAATCACTCCAGCCTGTCTCGTCTCTTTTTGGCTGACGTTGATTACGTATCGCCCACCCAACAGCGTCAAATGTTAAATGCGGCCCTCTTTATGCTTGAGCTTAATTTCAGATCGTTGGAAGAGTCAGCATTTTTCTACGGAGCTCAGTCTCAGATCGACTTTTGTAATTTGAGAAATTGGGATCGATTGAATGCACACTGACGATAGCTGTGGTTTTCATCGCGTAAATCCCTACTGGTTTCAGTTTTTGTCAACGCTAGGGATTGACTTTGGCTCAATCAAAGGCAATGGCTGTTTCGTCATAGACAAGCATGGGAAAAGATATCTGGATGGAATAGCTGGATTCGGCGCAATTTCGCTCGGCCACTCTAATAAAGTGCTTCTGAAAAAAATTAAAGATTTTTTAAGCACAAATTTTGTCAATCTCTTCCCTTTCGAGTGCTCAGAATTACAAAGCGCACTAGGAGAAAAACTAATTAGCGTTGGGAATAATTTTTTCGAGAAAATATTTTTTTGCTCTTCAGGCTCGGAGGCTGTTGAAAGCGCAATCAAATTTGCAATGCTGTCGAGAAAGCGTAATAGAGTCGTCTCTTTTGAGAATTCGTTTCATGGGCTGAATCTCTACTCATCTTTCGTTACGGGCTCCAAGCTTTGGACAGATGACATACCTTGGGCTCCCTCGGGCATAGAAATCGTTCCAAGAGATCTAAACGCGGTGGAGCAAGCTCTTAGAGGGCACAACGTCGCAGCAATAATTTTGGAGCCAGTATCAGGATCTTCAAGAGCGTTTTCTTGGAGTGCTGATGCTCTCGATCAGATGAGATCTCTGTGCGACATCTATGGCACCTTACTCATCTTTGATGAAGTGTACTCAGGTTTCGGACGAAGTGGTGATTGGCTTGCATATCAGGCAATAGGCATGCAAGGCAATCCTGATATGGCGATCTTGTCAAAAGGCATGACCGGAGGGTTAGTTCCACTCTCTGTCATCTTATTACGAGACACTGAATTTAGCGCAATGTTTGGCAGGCCCGGGAAGGCGAAAATACATGGATCGACTTTTTCCGGAAATCGACTCGCAATTCAGTGCTGTCTTTTTGTACTTGAGATCATGCAGGCATTAAAGATTCCAAGTGGCGTTCGCAGGATGGGCGAAGTCTTCGCGACAGCCATCGCGGAGGACTTCAAAGATGTCCTTTCAACTCATGGCTTAGGACTGGCACTATCAATCGAATTAGCCGATCCTCAACATGGGTTGGTCGAGCTAAATAACCTCTGGAAAAGATTGATGTACGGCGGCGTAATTACAATGCTTACTCCGCATAAACCAAATGCATTACGTTTTTCGCCACCGCTTACTTTTGGCGATGAGGAATTAGATTTTTTCTTGGCTACTTTAAAAACGGCGGTAGTAGATGTTTGACAGGATTCAAAGTACATCAGGTTACTTAGCACTGGTCACAGCACTGTCGTGGTGGGGTTTGATGCCTTTATATTATTTCTTTTTGAGATCAGTTGATCCTGTGGAGATGCTTGCCCACAGAATTTTATGGTCCTTCGTTTTTTTATTTCTATTGTTGGGTATTTTGCGGGGAAGGAAGTCGATAACTTTCGGCTTCTCGGATTTGTACAAAAGCGTCGTGCCTGGATTTCTTTTGTCAGTCAATTGGATTGTTTTTATCCTTGCATCGATTAATGGCAAAGCTTTACAGGCCAGTATGGGCTATTTCCTCACGCCTCTTTTGTCAGTAGCTCTGGGTATAGTGTTCTTTGGAGAGCGGCTGGATAGGTTAAAGGCGCTTGCGATTTCCCTGGGTCTAGCTGGCGCAACAATCCAGTGTGCTGTTCAAGACGCATTTCCAATTTATGGACTGTTGCTTGCTTTCAGCTTTTCATTGCTAGCGCTTCTTCGTAAATTTTGGCCAACACATGACGCTGTTATTACGACATGGCGCGAGACTGCTGTAATGCTTCCGGTCGCGATCGTCGCCCTAGTTTTTGTTAGTCAGTCCGGACAGCTCTCATTCTTCGGGCGAGCATCTTCCTCTACAAACGGATTATTGCTGCTCTCTGGCCCACTGACAGTTATCCCTCTTGCGTTGTATGCGTTTGGAATTCCGAAAATTGAGTTAAGCGACTCAGCTAGTCTGCAGTATTTGACTCCAACTGTGACGTTTCTTTTGGCCGTTTTTTATTTTCATGAACCGGTCGATCAACTTAAACTGACTAGCTTCGTGATTATATGGCTGGGACTACTTTTACATACGTGTAGCTTGCTGAGCGCTAATCGTCAGGCGATCTGGAACTCCCGAGATATTTTGATAGGCAGCTCATCAGATAAAGCACAGAAAATTCTTTCGAAATGAGCATCAGCAAACGATGCAGTCGCTGACAAGAGCGAAGCCGGGGATTCGTTTGGCAGATTACAGTTGCGTGCCTACGTGATAGCTGAGTATCCAAGCTGATTGGTACCATGCAAGGGGCCTCACTGAGGCCAGCAGCATTTTGTTAGAGTGTTTTTGTTTGCTGGACTTTTTTCATTTCCACCACCGCGTATAAGTTGAAATTCTATGATCGGCTTGAGTCTTTCTAAACATGCGAGATATCGAGTCGCTGCAGCCATTCGTACGACTCAGTCTCAGCATTAGCATGCCTGCAGAAAAAACTTCCAAAGCGGGGATCGGACGATCATAAATTTAGGTTTTTGTATTGATTGCTTCGAATTTTAGTCTGCGAAGCTGTCATGGTTTCTTCGCGCATCTTGAACCCCGAAGGGTCCGCACCTTGAGCTGCCCCCCGGCAGGAAGAGTGATGAGCGATCGCGGGGATCGGGAGAGGATCACTGCCTAACGAGGGCCTCCCAAGGCATCGGAGCAATCAGCGTGATGAGGTTGCGCAGAGATGAGAAATGAAATCCCATTTTTCAATAGAATCATTCGCAAGACGGGCGCTATTGCGCCGGGTAATGCCGGTAGACCTCCCGCTTGCCGGTCTCATCGAACAGCACCACGTCAAAAGCATCGCGACGTTCACCCTTGACTTCCATGCCGGGGCTGCCGATAGGCATTCCGGGTACGGATAGCCCGCGCGCCTTGGGTTTTTCCGCGATCAGTCGCTTGATCTCATCGGCCGGGACGTGGCCCTCCAGCGCATATCCGTCAATCACGGCCGTGTGGCAGGAGGCCAGCGCGCGCGGCACGCCATACTTTTCCCGGTAGGGCTCGGTTCCCGGCACATCATTCGCCACCACCGCAAAACCGTTTTGCTCGAGATGCGCTATCCAGTCCTTGCAGCAGCCGCAGCCGGCTGTCTTGTAAACGGTAATCTGGGGCTTGCCGGCGGCGAGCAGTCGGGTGGGCAGCAGCGGCAGGGTCGCGCCGGCCAGCAAGACCGTCATCAGGTGTCGGCGTGTCGTGTTCAGGTGGTGCTTCATGGTCGATGGCCTCGCGTTGGGGTCGGGTTGCACGGTGCTGTCAGCGCAGATAAAGACTGCGGATGCGGTGAATGATCGCAGAAGTCGATCTCGCGTGCACGACCTCCAGTGACAGCACGGGTATGCCCAGCTGGTGCGCCAGCCGCCCCTCGGCGGTGGACTGCACGTTGTAGTCGCCGCCTTTGATGTAGATATCAGGACGCACCCGTTCCAGCACGTGCGCCGCCGTGTCTTCGTGAAAGCAGGTGATCAGCGTCGTGGATTCGAGCGCGGCGAGAACGGCCATGCGGTCGTCGCAGGTATTGAGCGGCCGGCCCGGCCCCTTGCGCAGGCGCCGCGCTGAGGCATCGGTGTTCACAGCGACCAAGAGGGATGCGCCCTGCTCGCGCGCCTGTGCCAGATAGCTGACATGCCCCCGGTGCAGCAAGTCGAACACGCCATTGGTCATCACCAGCGGACGCGGCACACCGGCGACGCGCTCAGGCAGTGCTTCAGAGGGACACAGCTTCTGTTCGAATGGAATCATGCGGCGGGGCAGTTGCCCGCCGCAGATCAGGCCGGGGCTTGCGCCTGAGGAGTGAGACGGGCAGCGGCTTCTTTCCGGTAGCGGTTGAGGTCTTGTACAGACTCGAAGCTACGCTCGAACAGCAGTGACAGGTTGTGCAAGATACGATCGACGACTTTCTTTTCCCATTCGCCGTCAAAGCGTATCTGTTTATCCAGCCAGGCCTCCAGCCATTGCGGGTCGGGCAAGCGGCTCTGCACCGTGTCATTCGGATACAGCGCCTGATTCACATGCAGGTTGGTCGGGTGCAGTGGCTTCTCTGTGCGCCGCGCCGAGGCCATCAATACGCCAATCTTGGCAAAGGCAGCACGGGCGGTGTCACCCACTTCGGCCAGCGCCTTTTTCATGTAGCGCAGGTAAGCGCCGCCATGGCGCGCCTCGTCCTGGCTGATGATCTTGTAGATGTGCTTGATGACCGGCTCGGTATGCCAGTCGGCGGCGCAGCGGTACCAGTGATTCAGACGGATCTCGCCGCAGAAATGCAGCATCAGCGTTTCCAGCGGCGGCGCAGGATCGAATTCGAAGCGCACATGATGCAGCTCTTCTTCGGTCGGCACCAGATCGGGACGGAAGCGGCGCAGATACTCCATCAGCACCAGCGAGTGCTTCTGCTCTTCAAAGAACCAGACCGACATGAAGGCGGAAAAATCGCTGTCATTGCGGTTATCGCGCAAGAACATCTCGGTGGCCGGCAGCGCCGACCACTCGGTGATCGCGTTCATTTTGATGGTCTGTGCCTGCTCGTCAGTGAGCTTGCTGGCATCGAAACTGTCCCATGGAATATCGGTTTCCATGTTCCAGCGGACTTGCTCAAGCGATCGAAAAAGTTCTGGGTACAACATGTGAGCGCGCAAAGTTAATTAACCGCAAGATTTTACCAACAAAGAATGACCGTTCGATTGCCAAGCAGAGCCAAAACCTCGGCAATTCACTGCCGCTCTGGCAGTTTTCCCGCCAATACGCGGCTTAAGATTTCTGTAGAGCAAAATATCAACCGTCCGGTCGGGAAATGACCCACTCCCCGAAAGGTGGACAAACGACGGACGTTCTTCCGACAAGCCCCGGCTCCTCCTCAGACCGTCGTCCGGCACCAAACGCTCAGAGCGACTCGAGATTTTTCAGGATCTGTGCAGCCCGCTGCGCGATGCCTGCCCGGTCTTCCTCGCTCAGTTTTTGCAGGTTCTTTGCCATCAGCGCCGTGCGCGGATTGGCCGCGAGGGTTGTTTCGTGCCGCGCAATGAAGTGCCAGTACAGCGTCGTATACGGGCATGCGGCATCACCGCTGCGCCGGGCCGGGTCGTAACGGCAGCCGCTGCAGTAGTTGCTCTGCCGCCCGATATAGGCGCCGCTCGCGACATAAGGCTTGCTGGTAAACCGGCTGCCGCAGGCATGCAGCGCCATGCCGGCGGTGTTGGGCAGCTCCACCCATTCGATCGCATCAACATAGATCGCCAGAAACCAGTCGGCTACCTGCTGCGGCGACAGCTCAGCCAGCGTCGCAAAATTCCCGATCACCATCAGCCGCTGAATGTGATGCGCATAGCCGAGCGCGAGCGTCTGCTTCAGGCTGTCGCGCATGCAGGCCATCTGCGTCTCGCCGGTCCAGAACCAGCCGGGCAAGGCGCGCTGATGCCCGAAATGATTCGCCGCTTTCAGGCCCGGCATATCCCGCCAGTACATGCCGCGAATGAACTCGCGCCAGCCCAGTATCTGGCGGATGAAACCCTCGGCGCTCTCCAGTGACACGCGCCCTTGCTTGTACGCGGCCTCGGCAGCGGCGATCACTTCGCGTGGATCAAGCAGGTGCAGGTTCAG
>JACCDY010990146.1_pt1 | contig 15377 bp, 18 predicted proteins | sample 7446391 | NCBI WGS metagenome assembly JACCDY01 (sample SAMN15323451, study PRJNA562643) | freshwater metagenome | isolation source: river surface water | place: USA:Blue River Watershed | collected 2017-08-18 | reverse complement strand
CTTTTCACATATGACCGAGGCAGTCTTTGCTTTTTTAATCGATAGTTGGGATCGAACCAACAGTCCATTGCTTAAGAGGCAATTGCGTTACCATTACGCTATAACAACCTACTGCGATGAGCTGCCTCTGTTGCTGAATAACCTTTTGGGCTACACAATACAACTCACCACGTACCTTTTGCCTTGCGAGCTACTCAGTCGTCTTTTGCGATCTGCGTCGGGGTCTCGGCTCTCGCGTACCCGCCACTAACCACTCAGACTGCATACGAGCCCTTAGGTGCGACCCTTCGGACAAGCATACTACCCTTTCTCATACCAGATAACCGAATTGGTTTTGTAGTGAGGTCAGCACCACCTGTTACTCTCTAAGTACTCAAGTTCCCATCCGTCGAAACTTCAGGCTTGTAAGCACCTATTCTTTCCACTACATTCAGCGTCTCTGTTACCACCACCGGTCTTATCAGTGATGGGCACCTCGCGGTGCTGAGCAGGCTTGCTTAAACGAACCATTACTGGCGGACTTATGTAGGCATACATCCTTTGGCTGTGTCACCACAGTTATTCTTCGTAAGCGGCAAGCCGCCTACAGGAGTTTAAGCACCCCTTGAATTCTTATACAACTGTACACTCGCAGGAATTGAACCTGCCTACCCCGCATCAAAACGAGGCTGTTTCCGCAACATCGGCCTGCGCATTTTAGCCTTTGTGTACATGTGTATAAGAATTCTTACACAATTAATTTTTAAAGAACAATTTGACTACCGGTCCTATGCTCGTGGATTATAGTCGTTACCACGTACTTTCAAGGATAGCAGAAGTGTTTTCTTTACAGCGAACAACTTTTCTGTTTGTTAATTTCTTAACATGTATATATTGTAGCGTAGTTTTCTAACTTTGTCAACTACTTTTTTAGAAATTTTTTGTTGTATTTTTACAACAATTTAACAGGATGCTGTTTTTACTTTTGACCGCTGTGCTTCCATTACACTAGAACACGGAATCGAACCGTTCTCGCAGTTTGGATTAAAGTTAAAAAAGGTTGCCGGAAGCATCCTAAATTCGATCAAACATTACCTTTACTAACAACGGCAATATAATATCCGTTGTGCCAATCACTGTTCTGTCCTGCAATCGCAGGGTGACCATTGTCCAAATGGCTGAATATAGTAATGTCTGCTAATACGTTTAGACCGAGAGATCTAATTGCACGATCTGTACCTATTCTAACTTGAGGAAAGTTCCAATCGTCTACAATTAAGGTAAATGTATCGTCGAGAGCAGGCTGTGCAATAACAATTCCGTCATATTGATCTTGTTCACTATGAGGACCGTCAAACATATAGATATTAAATTTTCCAATGTTGTTATAGTCTACCTGTCTAAAATCTTTTTCAATGAAGGTAAATTTAACTTTATCGTTCATAGAAGAACGGATATTTGACATAAAGGCATTTTTCGGACCGCCGAATTCTGACCAATTGTCAATGCAGGTAGCAGTTACTTGATTACCCCAAATTGCAGAACATGCTGTGCTTCCTGCCCAACTACCTACTTCTAGATATCTTGCATCCGGGGTACTGCCGACTAGATTATTAATGAGATTGCGATACTTTTTACCGCTCATTCCATCCATGAATCTAATGCTGTCGGGCAATTTGTGATTCATTGCAATTGCATTTAACCAGGCCAATTGAAGTCTTGTTGTAGTTTCAAGATTCCAATTTCCACTTAATGTAGTTTTGTTTTCTTCGTGCCTTGACAATTGCATAATAATATTTTATGTTTGGTTGCGGTGGGTGGATTCGAACCACCGATCTCCAGGTTATGAGCCTGGCCAGATACCACTTCTAACACACCGCGATAATTCTTTACACACTACTTATCCTATTGTACTCCGTGTGTAATGGAGACGTTTTGGTCGGAATGGTGGGATTCGAACTCACGACCCTCTGCTCCCAAAGCAGATGCGCTAACCAGGCTGCGCTACATTCCGAATAAACTTGGTGGATCGTGTAGGGATTGAACCTACGACATCTGCCTTGTAAGGGCAGCGCTTCTACCGCTGAGCTAACGATCCTTTGTACTCTCTCAAATAACTATTTCTTTTAGTTATTTTCTTATATCTACTTCCCTTGCCTTTACTACCAAAGTAGTCTGTTTGACTATGACAGTTAGGACATAATAACCTTATATTAGACGGAAAATTATTATCACTATCTCCGTCTTTATGATCTAATTGTAGCACAAGTGTCTTGTTATTCCAAGAACTATCTTGCCCACATTCTTCACATTTTTCACCTCTTGTTTCAATTAGGTATTTCTTTAAGGCAGGAGCACCGCAACCTACTTCACCGTTTTCTATTCGGGGAACAGTTTCGTTAATCCATTTGAATAGCCCCTGGCACACATTGTCGCAGTATTTGTTAGTTTTACTGTGACCCCATGTGTTTTCTTTACCACAATGTAAACAATTATAAATTTTCATTTGATAGACCCTCTAATGTATTTAGCATTGGTCTACCACTGAGCTAATCCCCAAAAATTTAATCGTAAATTTTTAGATACTTTACAATATCCTCGTACTTATCAAAGTACATTTCCATTTGTTCATGCTCTACTCTGAATCTTCCGTTAGTCTCATCGTTCACTTCTATTACTAAATGAACGTTGGGATATTTGGCTTCAAATGCCTGCATATCTTTTATAAAACTTTCTGGAATATCTTCTTCGTAATGCATATCAAATCCTGGAGCGGGCGATGGGAATCGAACCCACGACTTTAGCTTGGAAGGCTAAGGTAATACCATTTTACGACACCCGCACTTTTAAGGAGTAGATTGAAGGGAAATTATAGGCCCCCTCGATCAGCAAATCGACTTGATAATGTTACCCTTGCCGGGGTGTTAAAATCTTGTCAATCTACTCTTTAAAAGTGTCTAGCTACCTACACCACATAGGCCCCAGACTGGGCAGTTACTCCGTCCATAACATTTATTCTTCTGGAATGGCGTTAGACCACACCCTAGATTGTTTTCGGTATCCCATATTAGCGGGACCGTAAGGTCAAGTTCTAGTGTACCCCCTGTTCTCTCGTTTCAGGGACGCTCTTTTATAACGTAAAAGAGTAAACCGGGTTGTTTGGTGCCCCATGACAGAATCGAACTGCCGTATTCGGATTACAAAACCGACGTAATACCATTATACGAATAGGGCGAAATTTTTAACGACCTTGACCTCTGTACTTTTTAGAGTTCTTACGACTCTTATTTAATGTACTAGTCTTACTGCCGTTTTGGCAAGTATTTTTAACAACTCGTTTTCTACCTTCTTTTCCTTTAACTGCCATTTTGCTATCCTTTTATTTTACTTGATTTCTCTAGGGTTGTCAAGAAGTCCTGCATCGTATTTTGCCAAACGTTCACGGAATTCTTCCTCGGTAAGATTGTGCCATCCGCAACAGAATCCAGTTGGACTGCGACCACAACCACATGGCGTTAGCGGATGTTCTTTTTTCTCTGTAGTATTCATAAACTTCCTTTATTTGGTGGAGGATAGGAGGATCGAACTCCTAACTCAGGCTTGCAAAGCCCGCGTGTTCCCATTAGCACTAATCCCCCGAACACTTATTCTTTTTCTTGTCTACGTTTTATTTCTTCTTCAACCTGTTGAAACGCTTCTTCTTCAGCTTGACTATCTTCTATTTCTTTTGGATCAGGCTTTCTAAAGATTGCATCGAAGTTTTTAGAAAACTCATCTAGACTAACACTATATGGTCTTGGACGTGAACCTTTTGACATATTAACGAATCCTTTTTAAGTATTCTCTACCTATACGGCCTTCTTCGATTTCACGAAGTGCAGTAATAGGTGCGCTGTTAACTGTACTTACCATCTTTTGATGACCCCGGTGTAATTCTCGAGCACGAGCACTGGCAATTAGAATTAGATCAAATCTATTTCCAACCTGCTCTACACAACGGTCATTGTCTAACGGCTTATCTGAATATTGTTTTTTAATCATTTTAAACCTTTACAAACCAGCAACGTCCTATGACACTCACTGGACCAATTAATTCACTTACCGCACGTTCTACATCGGGGAATGGATAATCATGACCCGATAACATACCGCCCGGTTTAACCTTTGGAGCCCATGCTAAGATGTCTGCTTTAACATTATCATAGTCATGTGCGGCGTCAATAAAGACAAAATCCAAACTGCCGTCTGCATATAGTTTGGCTGCATCTAAGCTAGTTGTTCGAATAGGTGTAAAGTATCCCTCAACAGGCTTCATGTTCTTTAGAAACACATTGTATAAAGAATTGCTTAATACATCCTGATCTTCGAACTTGGCATTAGCTTGATGTTCTTCACTTCCTTCCCAGGTATCGACACAGTCAAATTTAATTTGTTTATTTCCGTTGGCAATCATAACTGCCATATGACTACTGCTTCTACCTTTCCAGGAACCAATTTCTACAATGTGTGCAGTACCAGGAAGCTGGTCATATGCATGTGTATAGAAACTCATATCATCCAATCCAAACCACCCTTCTACAGTATCTGCATAAGGAGCAATTAGTTTAGGATCAACTTCTATTCCTACATACTTACCAAATGCACGTAAGAAGTCAATTGGCTCTTTGTAAGGATCTGCTTTATGATAAGGCAGATTTCTACCAAAAAGATCTTGACCCGTATCTATACGAGACTTGATATAGTTTAGGTTGCTGATTTGATCATTGACTAATTCTTGATGTGCGAAGTTGGTAATTTTTTCTTGTACCTTTTCTACACCACCCCAATAGGTCAAATGCCAACCGGACTCTCTAAGTAGATGCATTTCACCCCAACGCTTGTCTCTAACAGTTTGGGGAGTCTGTGCTAATGCAATTCCTACCTTTGTAGCTACGGTACCAGCCCATGGTCTAAACTGTTTTTGGTTTAGATTGTACGCATACATTTCTTGTTCAATAGCTACTGCGGCATTGAACTTTAAAAGATTTTTGATTTCATAAAGAGCTCGTTTACTAGGAATCTCGTCAACATCTCCGATTAGACAAATGTCTTCATGATTAAAAAACTTTAGAGCTTCTGAAATATGATTTCGTTGCTTGTTTTCTAACTGCCAATTTGATGAACCATAATCAACAGTTGAAGGTCTATTAAAGGTCATCTTGGATGTATCGTAAGTCCATGGGAAATACAAAACTTTATCTAGATAAGGCTTATATCTAGAAATGTTATCTAGAAAGTTCAAAGGCTTTGACTTACCTGTATGAGTAATATTACCTTCTACAATGACAAAATAATCTACATGATCGTAGAGATATTCTAATCGTCCTTCTAGGATATCTAACTCGTTAAAAAATGTAAAGCAATCAATAATCATATTTTATATTTGTATGGTGCGGAAGAAGGGACTCGAACCCCCACGCCTTTCGGCGCCAGAACCTAAATCTGGTGCGTCTACCAATTTCGCCACATCCGCATTATCTTTTATTATACAGTCTTTTACAACCGTGTTAACTTATTTGGCTCCCCGACCTGGGCTCGAACCAGGGACACCTTGATTAACAGTCAAGTGCTTCTACCAACTGAGCTATCGGGGAATAGTCTTTTACTTATTCATTTGCATGTCTCTCTCTGTGACAATTGGCACACAGAACTACACACTTCTCAATCTCTTCTAAACATGCCTTAAGTCTATGATTGTTCCTTAACAAGTTAGTCCAGTTAGGATCTTTTTCGTTTGGATCTAAATGATGAAACTCATAAACAGAAGGTATATTTTTATTGTAACCGCAATCTATACACTTCATGCCGCCTAAATGATTTAGTAAATCTAATTTTCTTTTAGCTCTAAATCTTTTAACTGCGGCCTTTCTGTGTTCTTTTGCATGTTCTGATAAATCACTCCAAGTAGACATTTTAACTCCTATTAACGCATTGTGTTAATATTTATCTCTTAGTCTAAAATTTGGCGGAGAGTATAGGATTCGAACCTATGCGCCCATTTCTGAACGACGGTTTAGCAAACCGCTGCCTTAACCACTCGGCCAACTCTCCGTTATCTTGTAAATTTTCTAATCAATTTTAACCAGTAGTATTTAATACCTCGATTGGTCGGTACCCAGTCAAAAAAGAATGCAATGCCCACTTCACGGGGAACATTGCCATATGCCTTTTTAAGCGTTTCGTCTACCTTTGACATATATTCCTCCTATAAAGTTTGGCGGTCCCAAGGGGTAACGATCCCCTTCTTTCAGCGTGACAGGCTGATGTGCGTCCATGAACACTTTGAGACCAAAAAGCCCTGAGTTACTGCAAACAGGATAGACCTGAGTGGTTCGCTTTCGGGCGGATGTATTGGTGGAGGTGATAGGATTCGAACCTATTGCGTTTCTTAAGTACCGGATTTACAGTCCGGGGCCACTCCACCATCGTAGCCGCACCTCCAAATTCTTATACAGCTGACAACCAAGTTTCGGATATTTCTATCCTTAGGTTTCGTAAGTTATTCATCATCTCACCACCTAATTGTCATATGTATAAGAACTTAATCTTATACTTTCGTTTAAATTGTTAAAGAGCTGTTGTTAATTTCTTAACATGTATCTATTGTAGCGCATTTTTCTATCAGTGTCAACCCCTATTTGGTCTCCCTGGGCAGATTCGAACTGCCATCTACTCTTTAGGAGAGAGTTGTTCTATCCATTGAACTACAGCGAGTTAGGCTTTGAATACGTACCAACAACTACCTATGCTGTTAACTTCACCTAGTGTTTCTGAGACAGCTTGTTTTATAGGAGGATGGTGCCAATCATGCCCGCTGATAATTCCTCCCGATTTTACCTTAGGTGCCCATGCTTTTATATCGGCCAATACATTATCGTAATCATGAGCAGCATCTATGAATACCATGTCAATACTACTATCTTGATAAAGTCGTGCAGCCTCTAAACTTGTGGCTCTAATAGGCTTATAGTAGTCTTTAACTGGTTCCATGTTCTCGATGAACACTTCGTACAGCCTATTGTTAACTACATCAGGATCTTCAAATAATTCTCCAGCCTGATGTTCTTCGCTACCTTGCCAAGTATCAACACAATCGAATTGAATCTGTTTACCGCTTAAGGCAATTTCTACAGCCATAAATGCACCACTACGGCCTTTATAACTTCCTACTTCTACAAAATGTTGTCCGCTTTCTGCATTTGCTACAACCTTTCGATAGTATTCAAAATCGCCGGCATCGAAGAATCCTTCTACAGATTCTGCATAATGTTCTAAACGTTGCTCGGGTAAAAATTTTTCAAAGCAATTTAAGAAGTCTATAGGGAGACTTTCTTTTTTAACTTTGACCATAGGAAAAGATCTTCCGTAAAGTTCTTCCCCCTTGCTTAACCTTTGTTGAATATAATTTAGATCAGTGAATTGATCGTTGTTATATTCTTGGTGTGCAAAATTCATTATCTTATTTTGAATACCTTCAACACCCATAAAATAACTTAAATGCCATCCGCCATTTTTTATTCTAAGAAGTGTGTCTTTTCCGGTTCTTAAAGATTGAGGTGTGACAAATTTAAGAGATTTATATTTTCCTACTACGATTGCAGGCCAGGGTTCTACCAAACACTGCCCTAAGTTATAGTAAAACTGACGAGTTTCTAAGGCTACGAAATGTTTATTGTCCAACATTCTCACAGCTCTGTCAATAGCTTCTTTATTAGGAATCTCATCAAGATCGCTAACCATTACAACATCTTCATCGGAGAGATCTTTCAGTCCTTCTCGAATGCCGTTACGTTGAAGATTTTCTACCTGCCAACTAGAATTATTAAAATTCTTAGACCGATCGTATGTCCAATCGTATTCGGCAGGGTTGATATTAACGACAACGTGAGAAATTTTATCTAGATATTTGTTATATCTAGATTTATTTTCTTCAAAGTAAAGAGGCTTAGGTTTACCACTGTGTGTAATATTAGCTTCGACTAAGACGAATTTATCGACCTTATCGTAAAGATATTCGAGTCAACATTCTAGCATATCGAGCTCATTGTAAAATGTAAAGCAATCTATTATCATGCGATTATTTACTATCTCTTAACGAGCCATATCATTTTTCGCTAGCTTCTTGAGTTGATCTTTACGTACAAGACAATCCCTTTGTGTACCTAATTTGAACACTCTTAGATATTCTACGCCGTCGATCATTCGTACATCTTTAAGATCACGACATTCGTATCTTTCTCTGTTTCTATAATTTTCAAAATAAACAGTTTTCATGTCATTCTCCTTTATATGGTAGACGATAGTGGGATCGAACCACTGACCTACAGCGTGTCGAGCTGTTGCACTACCTCTGTGCTAATCGTCTATATCTGGTACTCCTGAGAGGACTCGAACCTCCAACATCTAGCACCTCAAGCTAGCGTGTCTACCAATTGCACCACAGGAGCAAATAAAACGGGATGATGTGTCTAAAGCCGGGAGTCGAACCCACGACACGCCCCCTACTGGGCTGGCCTGCAAAAAATGGCTGCAGAAAGTTAGTTGCTGTATTCATCCCTAAACTGGTACCCCATCTCCGATTCGAACGGAGAGAACTGCTCCTTTTGAGAGAGCCGACTTTACCAATTTGTCCAATGGGGCATATAGATGGTGGTCAGAAGAGCGCTCGAAGCTCCACATTCCTCCTTATGAGGGAGGCTCTCTTCCTCTTAAGATACCTGACCTTTATTGGTTCCGAGTAATTTCTCGGAGTTTAAATGGTGCCTTCGACAAGAATTGAACTTGTAATAAACGCTTATCAAGCGTCCGTTATACCATTTAACTACAAAGGCTTTTTAAGAAATCTAATGTTAAATGTTCTTCTAACAAGATATATACATTTACATTATTTTGTTGCTTAACTGTTTCTATTTTTTCTTTATCTAATTTTGCTTTATGAGAATTTTTCGGGTCTAGATATATATCTAGGTCGGGCAAATAGAAATCGGCAAAGTATTTTTTTCCATTATACTTTAACGCTTTCGGTCTTAACCATTTAATTTTTAACTCATTAAGAAGCTCGCTACACTTTAATTCGTAAGAACTTTGTAATGTTGTTTCTTTACCGAAAGAGTCGATCACTTTATATTTTTTACTCCTGCCTGCGTTTTCTCTATATCCGCCAAAACCTCGGTCTTTTGCAATTTTAGATAGTCGAATTTTAGTTTGCTCTGTATGAGGGCGCCCTTTAGTTCCTTTTTTAGAACATCTAGAGTCTCCTGTTAATCCTTTATTCCAGGCAGTTAACCCAACTGTATGAGAAACATAATTCCTATTTTTATTCTTAGGGCATAGCCTTTCATGGTTAATATGAGAATTTTTATTCTTACATTCCTTGTCGCAGTATTGACAAATAAACACAGGTCATCTCCTTTTGTTTATTTATACAATAGAGATCAAGCCGCTGCTCTACCACTGAGCTATCCCGGAAAAATTATCTTCTAAATAAACTAGGACGTATTGACTCGTAAATCAATCGTTCTTGTTCATGTCTTGCTACAGCTTCATCTTTAAGAACAGACTGGATGGTTGTCGATCCTTTGTGATAGTGTAGAACATTAATAATGAAATATATAGGAATATGGTTAAAACTAAAGCGTTCAAATATAAAAATATCACCAAAACCTACATTTAAACCTGCAGGAATTGGAATCCAATTGCTTTTATGAATGAACATCAGTTCACCAAATCCAAAACAAACCTGTCCACGAAATTGTTCAAAACCAATTTCACCGGTAGTAAACGGTGTTTGACCTTGTTCCACTAGGCCGTTACTAAGACCTATCGCTCCGATCTCGGGGGTTATGAATTCTTCTATTTTATAAAACAAACGAAGATCGAAAATTAGATCATCGTTTAAAAAACAAAGTATATCATGTTTGGCGACACTTGCACCTATGTTCCATGCAGGGTTAACAAAAATGTTGCGTCCAAAATCAAAAACTTTGACTTTAGGGTGTGACAACAATGGATGGTCTGGAGTATTCTTACTATCGTTATTGATAATAATCAATTCTCCGACTACATCTAATTTAACCAGCTGGCTGGCAAAGTCTGCAAATGGTGCAAACCTCCACATGGTGGGAACAATAATACTGATCATGTTATAGTTTTTATATGGCGTCCCTAGCGGGATTCGAACCCGCGTACCCAACGTGAAAGGCTGGTATCCTAGGCCTCTAGATGATAGGGACGTAAACTTTGTGGTACCCCCGGTAGGATTCGAACCTACGACGTGCGCTAATCTGGCGCCTGAGCCCGGGTATAAGCCGGGTGTTTTACCACTAAACTACAGGGGCATTACCATTAAGTGTATCGTTTCGTTATGGACAACAATAACCCTATTGTCGTTTGCTTTTATCGTGTCAACTTATATAAGGACAGTGGCCACTGTTTACTTACTTTCGTTACGAGAATCACAGGCATGACCCATAATCCTCTGACATCAACAGTATTACGTGTGCCGGCCGACAGTGACGTCATTGACTGTGCATTACCCAGGTGTACACTGAGTTTTTCCAAAACGATACACTTAATGGTGCTCGAGGCCGGACTCGAACCGGCACGCCTTACGGCGGGAGATTTTAAGTCTCCTGTGGCTACCAATTACACCACTCGAGCATTTGTTTCGTTATGCTATTATTATATAGCATTTTTTTCTGTGTGTCAAGACTTTTTTAAAAAATATTTTGGCAGGGGGTGTGGGAATCGGACCCACTCACCTGAGTTCAAAGCCCAGTATCTGCTCCAATCGATTTACCCCCAACAATAAAACAGGATGCTTTTTTGCTTTTTTACTTTAACAGAGTAATGCATAAATTTGCTGAACGCATCCTAAAACTTGGCGCCGCTGCTAGGATTCGAACCTAGATAACCCCCTTGACATGGATTAAGAAAATTGCTGAACGTACTCTGTACAGAGTCACCCTTTTATAAGGTGTCCTACCATTAGACGACAGCGGCAGGTAACTGGTGCCCGCGTTCAGCCTCGAACTGAATCTTCCGCGTTACGAGGGCGGTGTACCACCAACTAATACTTCGCGGGCTTAACGATTATAATCGTTTTGTTTTTGTTTTAACCGTTCTTGATCTGCCATAATATCTTTTATATGGTCTATAGCACGGTAATAATAACTGATAAGGCACATGGCTACATATCTTTGCACCATTGGACTGCCGTGGAAGATGTCTCGACGATTTAGATTATCTATATACCATATACACTCGTCTTCTGACAAAAATAAAGGTATGTTAGTCCACCCGTGGAAACCAAAACTGTAAGGCAATCCCGTCAACAGTTCTGTACACCATTTAAGACTAACGTCCATTGGTGCAAATTTAATCTTATATTCATCCTCTAACAACTTTCTATATCTAATAGATATAGTAGCATCTTCACATCTCTCAAAGTTTTTGTCACTGAGTGTTGTGTCGATGCGAGGATCTTGCAATGCTTTTAACAATTTCTTACTGCGTAGAGTAAAGCCACCCCCTCCGTTATACCAAGTGTTAGGTGCCTTATCATACAAGTTATGACTTTTTAGACTATTTGCCAATGGGGTCCAGTCTTTGAATGTTGGACTACCTATGTAGTCATATTCTAAAAACTCATCACTCCAATACTGATTGTTTACACAGAATCCATCATAGTGTATGTTTATGATGTGATCTGTATTAATATGGTTAGCAAGTCTTTTTAATAAGAAAATGTTATAAGCATCGTAGTTCCAAGGAACAGTACTGCCTTTGGAATCGGTAAATTGAACAACGTCATCTATGTTATGATGATTGTGATAATAACGAACACCAGTAAGTGGACTGTCGGCCATTATAAAGGTGTTATTAAAGTTAAATGTTTCGCAACTTTTGTTGATGCTAAATTCAACAAGCGGTCTATTAATGTTACTGATGCTGACTAGGGTTATACTCATGGTCAACTATTTACATTGTGTTTTGGTGGAGGCCGAGGGAATTGAACCCTTCTAGACATTGTGTCTGCCAGACGCAACCGTAGCCCACTACTGCCCCCATTAATAAAACACACTAACAAAACGTGCCTCCCTAGTTTGTCGCTAGGTTCCAACGTGAGGATCAAGTACGGTTCGGCGTACCACGTAGTGTGTTTTATTAATGGCTCCGCATCTGAGAATCGACACGGACTAAATTATATCTTGCCATCTAATAGCGTTTTTGCTATCGTAATCAAGTCTGTTATTTTTACTTTGATTATCTTTAGAGGGCAAATATTGTAAGTTGTCTTGATGATGTAATCCACCTTTAGATAAAGGAATTATATGATCAATTTGATAACCAGACGGAGCAGATTCGTAAATCTTTTTTATTAGATCTAAATCTGCATCAGAAGGTATAGCATTTTTCTTTCTTGCTCTATAAGCATAGACAGCGGCTTTTACACCTGCTCGTTTTTGTTCAACAGTCTTTCTACCTTTTTCATCCCAACGTTGTCTAATACCATCGGATATTTTGTCAGAGTGTTCTTTTGTTCTTGGTGTTTTATGTTTTACACCTTTACTACACCCTGTAGGAATTTTACCAGATTTGATACCTTGCTTTACAGAGTTAGATATTTTCTGTTTTGTTTCTTCTGTCCTAATCCTACTGTTAGCACAGGCTCTACAACAATACTTGCCAGATCCATAGGATCCGTCATGTTTTTTATTACAGGTTTTACATAACATATTTAATCTCTTATTGTATTTATACAATCGAACCTAACTAATACTATTTACATATTGGCTGTCCAGGCAGGGATCGAACCTGCGTAATCCTCTCGGATCTCTCTGATTAACAGTCAGGGCCGTTACCAACTCCGGTCACTGGACAATAGAATTTGGCCCCGTATTGTTTGTCATTTTAACTGGGCGAGAACGGGAGCACCCCAGATTAGTTGCAACATATAAACTGGCATCGCTGGAGGGATTCGAACCCCCATCGGACACTTTAGAAGAGTGTTGCCTTTTCCAGTTAGACCACAGCGATATATTTGGTGCGGGTGTCGGGATTCGAACCCGAGTCTCTGAGTTGGCAACCCAGAATAATTACCTGGCTATACTACACACGCATTTAAAATAAATAAGATTGAATCATTTTTTGGAGGTAAAAAATGAAAAAAATACTCTTTCTTTTAAGTTTTCTTTTTACCTTCAACTGTCATGCTCAGTGGAAAAACTGGGATGATATTGATAAAAAACTTTTTATCACACATCAAACTTTAATTGTAGCTGATTGGAGCACAACAAGATATGCTGCAAGAAATAATTTCCCATACGGCACTTTCGAAACTAATCTTGTTTTAGGTAGATATCCTAGTGTTGACAAAGTTGATCTTTACTTCGTAGCTGTTTTGTTGGGAAACTATTTTCTTGCCAACTGGTTACCTTCCGATGCTCGAAAACTATATCTTACCGGAGGGATTATGTTACAAGCTAATGTTGTTAACAACAATATACAGCTAGGCTGGAAATTGTCTTTTTAATCTTGGTACCTCGTGGAGGAATTGAACCACCATCTTCGGTATGTAACACCGAGGCCCTACCATTAGACGAACGAGGCATAACTTGGAGCGGGTAGCCGGTATCGAACCGGTCTACTTCAGTTTGGAAGACTGATGTGTATCCATAAACACCTTACCCGCATGTTTGGTTGCGGAGGCCGGATTCGAACCGACTAGGCCGAGCTTATGAGACTGACCGATACCCTGAATCCCCGCAATATTTGGTGCCCCCTGACAGAATCGAACTGCCACCCCTGGATTACAAAACCAGTCCACTACCATTATGAATAAGAGGGCAAAATTTGGAAGCTAGGGTCGGATTCGAACCGACGGTTTTACGGTTTTGCAGACCGTTGCATTGGGCCTCTCTGCCACCTAGCCATATTATCTTTGGTACTTAGAAAATACACTAACGAAATCCTTAGGCAATCCTTGTACAGGCACAGCTCTTGTAAAGCCTTCGTGTACAAGTTCTATTGGTTCCAACGGATGAAGACCTAAGTCTATTCGTCTTTGTATTAAATTCATATCTGTATATTCTGGTGTGTTCTTTTCTTGATGTGCAAAGTTTTCTAACTTTGTACGTATTTGATTAACATCACCCCAGTAGGTTAAATGCCAGCCTCCATTTTCTATATGGGGCATGTCAAAAAACCTACTGTCTCTACAGTGTTGCGCTGACACAGTTTTAACTACACCGCATTTGGCCGCAACAGTTCCGTACCATGTACCTATTTGTTCTTTACTGAGATTATAAACTAGAACCTTTTGATTAAGACTCACAGCTGGTGCAGCTTTTAATGCTTGAATTGTTTGGCTTAATACATCTCTATTTGGAATCTCATCTATATCTCCCACTAAAGCAACTGCTTCGTCGGGAAATATTTTTACAGCATGACCGATATGATTACGCTGAGAAAATTCTACTTGCCATTCTGCATCGTTATTGCTAAATTTTCTGTTAGGTTCCGTAGACCATTGATAGTCTTCTCTACGGATATCTACAGGAAAGTACAATATCTTATCTGCATAGGCTTTATACCTACTGATGTTATTGATATAATTAAACTGTTTTACACGACCGCTAAACGAAAGATTAGCTTCGACTATAACAAAATAATCAACATGATCGTAAAGGTACTCTAACCTTCCTTCTAGCATGTCGTATTCGTTAAAAAATGTAAAACAGTCAATAATCATCTGCGATATTTATTTTGACATCTGGCAGTGAGTGAGGGATTCGAACCCTCGGACCTGGTTTTTGCCAAGCCTCTTTCTTAGCAGGAAAGTGATTTAAGCCTCTCATCCAACTCACTATGTTACCATATAGAAACACACTGACGCACATGATAGCTCATTTGTGCTTGCGGTGCACTCAAGGCACCGGACAGTTGCCACACTGTCTTTCCTTCAATGTGTTTTTATATGGTAGGACTGCCCGGACTCGAACCGGGAATTGACGGATTAAAAGTCCGCTGTGATTACCATTTCACCACAATCCCAAATATGGTCCCTACCGTCGGATTCGAACCGACACCTCATTGATTAAGAGTCAAGTGCGCTACCGTTAACGCTAGATAGGGTAAGCAAGTATTAATTTGATTTTACGTGCCACCCTAGACCATACTTAGGATCTAGAGCGACACTAACGTTTACCACGTTTCATGTCATTCTCCGTTTGTTTAAAAATTAAATTATACAACTATTAAGGTCAGTTGTCAACCATTTGGTGCCACGAGCTGGACTCGAACCAGCCACACACAGATTTTCAGTCTGCTGCTCTACCTGATGAGCTACCGCGGCATAT
>JACCDY010410889.1_pt1 | contig 15384 bp, 12 predicted proteins | sample 7446391 | NCBI WGS metagenome assembly JACCDY01 (sample SAMN15323451, study PRJNA562643) | freshwater metagenome | isolation source: river surface water | place: USA:Blue River Watershed | collected 2017-08-18 | reverse complement strand
CAGCTGGCGAAACCAATGCATACACAATCGGAACAACCGAATTAAATCCTATGTAGCCACCGATGTAAGACAGTGCAAATTTATTTTTGATGCCTTTAACTTGCAATATATGTAAATCTTGATCGTCACCACTTTTGGAGTCATACTTAGCCACAGGATAGTTTTTATTCAACCATACGTATGTGATCACGGATTGAATTCCATAACCGACGACGACCGAAATTAGTTTAAAACCCAAAAATAACAGAATCCAGACACATACTGTAGAAAATAACAGCGGGAGAAATCTTCCCCAATAAGACAATGCCACCCGGTGCTCTGACTCGATCAAAGGGTAACGGTATGTGACGGACAACCCCAAAGCCACGAAAAGTGCAACTAATAACCAGTAATAAATAACGTACAAGTATTCTATCGGGGTAAAGAAATAAAGATAGGCAGCACCTAACAGTGAAATTATCAAATAAAATTTAATCGCAATGCGGTTATATACCAGATCTAACCAAGAGATCAATGCAAGGTAACTGTTTGAATTTCGATCTAAAACGTGCGATGAAACTTGAAGGACCGCTTGGTTTAACCCCAACTCAAACAACAATTGAGCAGCCACCAAGTTTAAAAAAACAAAATAAATACCTTGCTCGACTTCGTCAACTAGAAGCGGGATAAAAATCGAAGTGAGCCCCACAGATCCGACCTGAAACACCCGGTAGAGTGCAACAAAAATAATGTCGCGATGAATTTTAAAAAAAGAAAACATATTAACGAGGGGCAAACCCATCCTGGGGGTTTAAAATCTGAAACGCAAAACCCTTTGATTTAATGGATGAGGGTGGATTGTTCAGGTAAGTTCAGGAGTAGCTCCTGATATATCGCTATGGGTGATCGTACTCTCAAGCCCTTGCGGAGAAGGTTGTTGATCTCATTGGCAATGGCATCTAGCTGTTCCTGACATTTGACCGACAGGTCTGTGCCTTTGGGCAGGTACTGGCGAACCAGACCATTGGTGTTTTCATTGCTACCTCTTTGCCATCGGCTGTGCGGGTCGCAGAAACACACAGCCATACCAGTGTTTACTGTCAGCTGTTGTGCAAGCCATTCTTTGCCTTGGTCGTAGGGGACGATTACCACCTTCAATGGAGACCATCATAGATTTTTATTAGATCAGAAGGTGATGTCAAGATATTTTTAACGTCTAAGAATTTATTTAAAAACCCATAACCCCAAGATGTACCCAAGAATGATATTCGGTTTCTTTCCGAAGCTTCATAATCCTCAAAGCGATCTCCCACATACATCAAATCTTGAGTGCCTTCTCCCATATCATCAATAATGCGCGAGAGCATTGTTGACTTATCAATCGCTGGAGTTTGAAAATAATCCAAAGCATAGACCTCTTTGAAATAATCCTGCCAGCCAAGATGCTTCAAGATACTTCGAGTGGGAGCGATACGTTTGTTGGTCGCAATATAAAGATCAAGCCCTTTTTTCTTCAACTGTTCCAACATGTCTTGAACGCCGGGATAGGCAACTGTGCTGCGATAACCCTGGGTATCGTAATGGCGCTTAAAACCCGCAATGATGTCTGGAATGCATGCTTGCTGTTCCTTACCAAGCACCTCGGCGATGATTTGTGGCAAAGGCGGACCGATCAGGTTTTGGCTTAGCGGCTGTTTAGGGGTAACAGAAGCTTCATCCAGTGCGGCTTGGAGGGAATTCAGGATGGACGGCGCCGAATCAATCAGCGTTCCATCTAGATCAAAAATGATGCTTCGTTTGGCCATAGGTTTACTTGATCACCGCAAATTTGGCGGTCTCTTGGATGGAGGCTTCAAGCGAAAAGTCCAAGCCTAAACCCAGCTCTGATCGTGCCTTTTGAATGGAGGGCACATACCGGTTACGGAAATTATGTTCCGAGGCTTTTCCGATGATGCGCACCGATTTGCCGGGTGCGAGGGTATCGCGAACCAAGTGCGCCAAGTCGCGAATGGTGATGGCCTGGTCAGAGCCCACGTTGTAGCCCTGTCCCGCTTGGCCGGACACGAGAAGCATGGTGAGCCAGTGGGCCAGATCGCGTTGATCCATATACGAACGGATGGGCGTGCCATCCCCACCCACCGTGATGTCTGGCTGGGTCAGCGCGTCACGGATAAAGTTACCTATGGCGAAATGCACATCCAGCGGTAAATCGCGGCCAACAAAGGCAAAACAGCGTGCCACAACAGTTTCCAGGCCATAACGATCCTGATACAAAGCACACAGGTGCTCGGCGCAGCGTTTGGCCACGCTATAGGCATGATTCGCTTGGAGTGGGTCTGGCATGCCCGCATAGGACTCGGGCAATTGCGCCATTGCCTCAGGTTGCGGGCCGTAAACCCCGCCAGAACTGGTTAATAAAAAGCGCTTAACTTGGTGGGCGATAGCATAGTCAAGCAGGTTGCGGGTACCGTCCACAATTTGGTGATAACGCTCAAGTGGCGAAAGCTTGGGCCCCATGGTGGAGTCTGTGGCGGCATGCAAAATGTGCGTGAAATCACCGTTGGGCAGACTGGTGGGCGTCAACACATCCCCTTGACTGAAGCTGAGCCACGCGTGAGCCTTGAACTCAGGATACGTCTTTAAAAATGCCGCAGGCGAACGGCTCACGATACAGACTTGGGGAACGGGCAAGCCTGCTTCAGCCTGGCTGGACCAATGTCTCAACAGGCTTTTGCCAAAAAAACCTGTGCCGCCAGTGAGCAAGAGTTTCATGTCACCGCTCAATGGTTTTGAGGCACGGCGTACAGCACGCTATCAAAGCTATTGAAAAAATGTTGGCGGATGTAAAAGTCGTAGCCCTGACACATGGCGAACAACAACTCAGGCAAGACCCAGAGGTCTTGCGGGTTGTGGTAGAGCGACAGGGCCAGCACAGGACGACAGCGCGCAATGGTTTTTTCTGCGCCCTTGAGCACTTGGGCTTCCGCCCCTTCCACATCCAACTTGAGGAAGTCGATATGCGTGTTGCCCAGCATTTCGTCGAGTGCCACAGCGGCAATGCTCATATTGCCATGGGCGCCGATGGCCCCGCCCTCGCCTTGCCCTGAACTAAAAGTCAGGATGGCATACCGATCAGCCGCGGCCAGGGGCAAACAGACGGTGTTCTCTTGCTTGCCCTGCGCTGCCGTATTGGCAACCAGGGCAGCAAAATTTTCTGGGTCAGGCTCAAGCAAAAAGGATTGGCGGCAATGAATGGCCTCTTGCGCCACCAGGTCTAAATAGGTATCGCCGTTATAAGCCCCGCAATCGACATACGTCATGGGGATGTTGCGCAAGCGACGCAGGGTAAAGTCGTTGAAATACTGATTGTCGGCAGAGCTGACACTGGCATAGTCTGTATCCAAGCCCAGCCGGAAAGCCGTGATGCGCTTCAAGGTCCGTCGGCTTTCTTCATCGGCGAGGCGTGACGAAACTGCAGCAATACGATCGAGGCCTGAAGTTAGGATCTCCCGCGTACTCAGCCAGAAGCGCCAACCCAATTCTTTGTCGAATTGATCGTAGGTGTCCCATGGCATCAGCAGGTCAGTAAAGCCTGCCTGTTTGGCGATCTGAATCAATTGGTCATAGGGCATGCCACGGTTCAGGATGCCGATGGCAATTTGGGCATTCGGTGCCTTCTGGCCGAGAGTGGCCCAATCGACGATGGGCAAGTCAAGCACGGCACTGGATTTAGGCGAGGTCTCGACAAAGCCGGCCACCTGAATGCCTCGACCCAGCATGGCTTGGCAAAGGCTTTTGCCAAAGCCCCCAGCACCAAAAATCCAAAGCGGACGACTAGAGTCGATGACACGGGGCGGCTGCGCGGCAGCACGCAGCTGACTGAATTCTTCAATGAGAGAGGGCATGGTACATATCCTAAGGGTTTGCCGCGCGAATCTGGCTGGCAGCCAGGCGCAGTTGTTTGAGTTCAGCTTCGTCTAAAAAGGGGTGCATGTCATCAAGCTCAGGCGTGACGAATTTGCCATGCTCATCCACCCGCGATTTGATACGCGGTGCAAATTCCTGTCGGGGGTCGACGTGCAAATCGATGATCAGTGGCCCATCCTGTTGCAACAAGGCATCAAAATGCGCCAAATCGTTTTCATCACGAATGGCAGCAGCTTTGAGCCCGTAGGCCGTGGCCACGGCTGAAAAGTCTGGGAACTCCACACCCGAGGCGGGGGTGGCGCCGATCACGCGGCCAAAGAAGTTTTCATGGGTTTGCCAGATGGACAGGTAGCCACTATTGTTCAAGATGATGACAATGACATTCAAACCGGTGGTTTTCAGGGTTTGAAGCTCTTGAATATTCATCTGCAGACTGCCATCCCCCGCAAAGCAAATGACACGGTTCTTTTGACCGGTCACGGCCGCAGAGGCCGAGCCAATGGCTGCAGGCAAGTCGTAGCCCATGGAGGCTGAACCGGAATTGCTGTACAGCCTTTGCCCGCTTTTCAGCTGGCCCACCTGGAAGGGCAGGATACAGGCCGAGGCATTGCCACACACGACCACATCGTCATCGCGCATCTGCTTGAACACACGATCGACCATGACATAGGGATTCAGGGGTGCACCCTTGTTTTGCTGGTGTTCCGCCATCACCTGGTAGCGCGACTTGATGTCTTGACACCAATTGACCCAGGCTGAGAATTTGGGCAGTGTCGCCAGGGCGAGTTCATGCTCAAACACTTGCATGAAAGCCCGCAAATCGGCTTCGACCCCCAGATCTGGCTTGACCGTGGGCTTGTTCAGTTCTGCGGGGTCGACATCGACCTGGGCTAACCAGGCATTTTTGGCAAATGAGTCCCAGTTGTAACTGGTTTGCCGCACATTCAGTCTGGAACCCAGCACCAGGATGAAGTCTGCCGCTTGCAAGCAAATATTGCCGGCTCGTGTGCCAATGGTCCCGGGTCTACCGGCAAACAAGGGATGATCGGACGCGATCAGATCGTGGGTCCAGGCGGTGGACAGGGGAATACCGTACTTTTCTACCAGGCTGATCAGCCGGTTTTCGACGCCTGAGAGTCTGACGCCCGTCCCACCCAAGATCAAAGGCCGGTGGGACGCCAGCAATTGGGCAATGATGGTTTTGCAGGAAGCCCGTAAGGCGTCCGAGTCCACCACGGGTGCGGTGGGGACAGGGTCTGGAATGGCAATGGGCTGCGTTGATTGCTGGATGTCCAGCGGAATGTCCAGCCATACAGGGCCAGGGCGGCCTGACACCGCTTCGGTGTAGGCCTTGGGCAAGAAGGTCTCCAGATCTGCCTCGGATCGGACCAGTTGCGCATACTTGCACACTGGGCTGGCCATGGCAATGGTCGGCCCCTCCTGGTCTCCCAGCTGCCGGATGCCGGGTACGTCATTAAACGAGATGCAGGTTTCTCGTTTGATTTGCCCCGAGATCACAATCATGGGGATGGAGTCTGTAAACGCACCATAAACGCCATTCAAGGCGTTCACCGAGCCGGGACCGGTGGTGAGCATCACCACCGCGGGCTTTCCGGCAATACGGGCATAACCTTCGGCTGCCATAGCACAGGCTTGCTCATGGTGCATGAAGGTGGTGCGTAATTTCTCGTGCCCGCCCAATGACTGATTTAAAAACATGGCACCACCGCCAGTGACGGTGAAGACTTGTTCGATGCCCTGCGCAACCAGCCAGTCGGCGATTCGATCCGAGATGCGCTTCATTTAAATACCGCGATTCAAAATCAGGTTTTTCAGGCTGGTGTTTTCGCTGTAGGGCCCATCAATGTGGTCAATTTTCAATTGCTCATTTGCTTTGATGGGTTTCAAAAGCTTTTCACCATTCATGACTTCGCGGCAAGACAGTTGGCCTTTGTGCAAGGGCACGGCCAGGTAAAAGTCTTTTTCGAAGCTTTCTTTGGTCAGGGTATAACCCGCGTCCAGGTCATGCTTGGCATAGGCGCCGCGCACCAGGGCGTCCAGGTACTCAATTTCTTTGCGCGAAATGACGCGACGGCTGTCGGAGACGCCGCCGCACATTTCTTTGGCTTTGTGGAAGGCTTTGAACCAGGTGTCGCACTGCTCAGGCAATGAACAGTAGGAGGACACGGCAACACCTTCGTAATTGATGTCAATGTGGCGCTCCCAGGAACGGGCACCCTTGCCGTAGGAGATCAGCATGGAAGATGACCAGTCGTGGTATTCGTGGGTGGACAAACCAATGACGTGGCTGGGGTAACGATTTTTCAAATAATCGATTTGATCCAGTTGCAACTCATCATCTTCACTCGGGTAGAGGGACACGCAGTGGTTGATGGCGAGGGGGATGTCACGTTTTTCGAAGAAGTGAACCAGGTCGTCCAGGTCTTTTTCGGAGGCACCCCCGGTGGAGACAATGGTGGGGCGACGCGTGGAGGCGATTTTTTCGATCAGCACCCAGTCATTCATGTCTGAGCTGGCGATTTTGATGATCGGCATGTCAAATTCGACACACAAGTCCACCGAGGCTTCGTCAAACGGGGTGGACATGGGAATGCAACCAATGTTTTTAATTGCCTCAACCATCTGCGTGAAGTCAGCTTTGCTCAGCTTTGTATCTTCTGTTTTCTTGATGTAACGAAGCTCGGCATTCCCTTTGAATTCGGGGTGGATGAATTCTTCCACATCACGGAATTGCAATTTGATGGCGGCTTTGACATTGTTATAGCGAACCACAGTGCCGTGGTCGTGGATGATTTTCAAACCACGTTCCAATTTGCCCCAGTGGTTGTTGGCCAGCTCGAGAACAAACAGGTTCTCAAACAATTCACGGTCGCGATGGCTTATTTTGTTATTACTCATGTCTTACTTTCTTTGATTTGATCAAAAGTTAATGCCCAAGAATGTTTCGATTTTATCGACAACATAATCCAGATGATCCTTGCTTAAGCCGGGGTAAACACCCAGCCAAAACGTCTGGTTCATCACCACATCAGTCTGGGTGAGTTCGCCACTGACGCGGTAATTGCGGCCCAACATATAGGGCTGGCGGATCAGGTTACCGGCAAACAGCAAGCGCGTGCCGATTTTGTGTTGGTCCAGGTAGTTCAGCAAATCCACCCGTTTGACACCGGAGGTTTCTTTCAAGACCAGCGGAAAGCCAAACCAGGAGGGTTCAGCATGGGGGGTGGCTTCAGGCAAATGCAGAAATTCTTCACACGATTTCAACTTGGTTTTGAGGTGGCTGAAATTGGCTTTGCGCGCGGCAATAAAGTCATCGACACGGTCCAACTGAGCCAGGGCGCACGCGGCTTGCATGTCGGAGATCTTCAGGTTATAGCCGAGGTGGCTGTAGGTGTATTTGTGGTCATAGCCTTCTGGCAAATCGCCCAGCTTCCAGCAAAAACGCTTGTCGCAGGTGTTGTCTTTGCCGGGCGGGCAGTAGCAGTCACGGCCCCAGTCGCGAAACGACTCTGCAATCAGCTTTAGCTCGCTGTTGTTGGTAAATACCGCACCGCCCTCGCCCATGGTGATGTGGTGAGCAGGGTAAAAACTCAAGGTCGCAATATCGCCAAAAGTGCCGACCATCTGGCCCTTGTAAGTGGCACCCAGTGCATCGCAGCAATCTTCAACCAGCCATAGATTGTATTTTTTGCACAGCGCCGTCACCACGTCCAGATTAAAGGGGTTACCCAAGGAGTGCGCCAACATGATGGCTTTAGTTTTAGGGCTGATGGCCGCCTCGATTTTTGATGCATCGATATTGTGCGTTGCCAGATCCACGTCGACAAACACCGGCACGGCGCCGAACTGAAGTATCGGATTGACGGTTGTCGGGAAGCCCGCTGCCACGCCAATCACTTCGTCACCTTGCTTGATGGCGCGGTCGCCCAGCTTGGGGCTGGTCAGCGTTGAGAAGGCCACCAGGTTAGCCGACGAGCCCGAGTTCACTGTGATCAGGTACTTCACGCCCAGGAACTCCGCGAGGCGCTTCTCGAACATCGCGTTGAAGCGGCCAGTGGTTAGCCAGCCGTCTAATGAGGCGTCCACCATCAACTGCAGCTCTTTCGTTCCAATGACCTTGCCGGAAACGGGTACGGAGCTCTGGCCTGGAACAAATGGCTGGGGCGCATACGCAATGTCGGCGTATTGCTGGACCAGGTCGCTAATCTGGCTGCGCAGCTTGTCCAACTGTGGTTCGAAGGTGACGGTGGTAGTGCTCATGGTGCGGTTTGGTAACTGTTGATTTGTTGAAGGCAGATAGTGCGCATGTCTTGTCCGGCAAGCCAAGCTTGATGCCATTGAGTGATGTGGCCCAAAGCGGTTTGAAGCGACCAGCGGGGTGCCCACTGCAGCCGTTGGCGAGCTTTGGAAATATCGAGTTTAAGAAAGTGCGCCTCGTGTGGATGATCGCCTGGCTGAGCGTTCCAAGTGGCACCATCGCCCCAGGCTTGACAAAGGCGCTCCACAATCCACTGCACAGGCTGGGCATCTTCGTCACGAGGACCAAAGTTCCAGCCCTCGGCGTCTTGCTGACCGTGTTCAAACAAACGCTCGGCCAATACCAAGTAGCCCGACAAGGGCTCAAGCACATGCTGCCACGGACGAATGGCATATGGGTTGCGAATTTGCACAGGTTGCTGCTGCTCCAACGCTTTCAAAATGTCGGGTACCAAGCGGTCCAGCGCCCAGTCGCCACCACCAATGACGTTGCCTGCACGCGCTGTGGCCATGGCAATTCCTGCATCCTTTAAAAATGACTTGCGGTAGGCGCTGCTCAGAAGTTCCACACAGCCTTTGCTGCTGGAATAGGGGTCATGACCGCCCATGGCCTCATCCTCTCGGTAGCCCCAAGCCCACTCTTTGTTTTCGTAACACTTGTCGGTGGTGATGTTGACAATGGCGCGCACGCTGCCTGCATGCCTGGCGGCCTCGAGCACGTGCACCGTACCCATAACGTTGGTAGCGTAGGTTTCGATGGGCTGCTGGTAGGACAGGCGCACCAGTGGCTGCGCAGCCATGTGGATCACGATCTCGGGCTTGAATTCAGCCACCAAGGCGCGGATCGTTTCGTAGTCCCGAATATCCGCCACCCGATGGTCCATACCTTGGGCCACGCGGGCCACGTCAAACAGCGCTGGCTCTGTGGGTGGGTTCAGCGCAATGCCCCGAAGCTCGGCGCCCATCGATTGCAACCACAGGCTGAGCCAGCTGCCTTTAAAGCCGGTGTGCCCGGTCATCAACACGCGCTTGCCTTGCCAAAAATCGGGCTTGGTTTGATGCGGGGTCATGTCAGCCCCACTTTTTCCAAGGGGCAGTACCAGTAACCCACATTTTTTCCAGCGTCATTTTGTCGTGCAGGGTGTCCATGGGTTGCCAAAAGCCGGTGTGTTTGAATGCCATGAGTTCGCCCTGCTCTGCCAACTTCGTGAGCGGCTCTTGCTCCCAAATGGTGCCGTCGCCGTCGAGCAAAGACAACACCTTGGGCGACAGCACAAAAAAACCACCATTGATCAGCGCGCCATCACCGCGGAGCTTCTCTTTGAAGCTGAGCACTTGGCCCTCTTGAAAATCCAAAGCACCAAAACGACCTGGGGGGTAGGTGGCGGTCAAAGTGGCCAACTTGCCGTGGCTGCGGTGAAAAGCGATGCTGGCGGCAATGTCGTTGTCGCCCACGCCGTCACCGTAGGTAAAACAGAAAGCTTCTTCGTCTTTGACGTGGTCTGCCACTCGGCGAAGCCGCCCACCGGTCATGGAGTTGTCGCCCGTGTCCACCAGCGTGACTTTCCATGGCTCTGCCCGCTTTTCATGCACATGCATGGCGTTGGTTTGCATGTCGAAGGTCACGTCGGATGTGTGCAAGAAATAGTTCGCAAAATACTCCTTGATGAGGTAGCCCTTGTAGCCACAGCACACGATGAAGTCGTTCACCCCGTGGTGTGAATACATCTTCATGATGTGCCACAAGATGGGCTTACCCCCGATTTCCACCATCGGCTTGGGACGCGTGGTGGTCTCCTCGCTGAGTCGCGTGCCGAGTCCACCGGCCAGAATCACTGCTTTCATATGGGCTTCCTAGTCAGGCTTGTTCCGCAGAACAAACAAAGGCGTCTGAAAAAAACCGCGAGGTGGGCAGCCCCGCTTGCGTCAGCAACCCTTGGGCGCTTTGGATCATGGCATTGGACCCACACGCGTACACGACCGTGTTCGACAAGTCGGGCGTTTGGGCTAAGAACACGTCCTGTACATAACCCACCGCCCCCGTCCATGAGGACTCAGCCCTTGACAACACGGGGACATAGCGTTGACCGGCGGCGATGCTCGGAACATCCCAGTACAAGTCCTGCACCGAACGTCCGCCCCAAAACACAGCCACCGAGCGCGGCCGCTGAGCCCAAGGCATGCCCTCCAGCGACTCCAGCATGGCTTTGACTGGGGCAATCCCCGTGCCTGTGGCCAAGAACACCAAGTCCAGGGACGCCAAGGGTCGCAAAAAGAACGTGCCCAAAGGGCCATGAAGTCGAAGCAAATCGTTGACTTGAGCGTGCGAAAACCAATACTCGCTCATCGCACCGCTGGCCACCGCACGGATGTGCAGCTCTAAGGTTTTGCCAGCAGCGCTGGCATTGGCTATGGAATAGCTTCGCCGAACACCATTGGGCCCGATGATGTCAATGTACTGACCGGCCATGTAAGCGAAGTCGGCGCTGGGCGGCAGGCGCAAGACGACTCGAACCACGTCAGGGGCCAACCGGTCGATTTGGCTGATCCGGCAAGGCCATGTCTTGCTGACTGGCAAGACCACATCGCCAAGGTCTTCAACCTCCATGGTCAAGTCGCTACAAGCAGCCCGAACGCAACTCAAAACCCAGCCAGCGGCTTTTTGTCGATCGCTCAGCCCCACCTCCGTTTGAAGCGCGCGGGTTTCGCCCTGGAGGATTTTGGCTTTGCAGGTGCTGCACCGTCCCGTTTTGCAGCTGTGGGCCAAAGTCACACCTGCGGCCACAGCCGCATCAACCAAAGAAATACCCTCGGCAACCTCAAAATATCGCCCGTTGGTTAAGGAAATGAGATGCACGTTTACAAAGACCCGTCCAAGCTACCGCCTGCCAATACAAATCAGCATTCGCAATCCAGCCCCGCTACAACAACTCAAACCAGAAATAAGAATTGTATCGTAACAGAACTACTCGACAGCAAAGTTATTACTTTTGAGGGCCAAAATAAGGGCCTGAAAATACTTCAGAAGTCAACAAAATTGCAATACTGAGAAAAAACATTATTGGATAATAATTATGAGCCGAATTCACGTTAGTCAATCCCACCATGAAATTTTGCGTCACCAACATGAATAATCCAATAGAAAGTGTTTTTTTATCATTAACCCAAGCCAAATAACCAACCAACAACAAGCCAACAGGCAAACTAATATAACCAAGAACGCCAAAAAAACCAAACTCCATTATAGCATTCAAAAATTCATTATGATAATGACCGATATACCCCAACAAAGATCCCGACTCATAATTTACCATGAATTCATTTAATATTGCCTTTTGACCAATATATCCAACACCAAATACGCTAAAATATTCATGTATTTTTGAGTACCCAAATTTATACAACCCAATGCGCAACCCAACCGAACCACCCCCAATAACACCTTCACTATAAAATGCCTTATTAAACTCCAATACCGCGCTCTGAATACGAGCAAATGGATTATAGTTCTGAGGCAAAACAAAAAAACCAAGCAAGATACAGAAAATTATAAAAAAATAAAATATAATGTGATTTTTTTGATTTTTATTATCAGTATTTTTAATGTGATTTTTTTGTAAAAAATACCACCCAAAGGAAAAAACAAAAAGCCCCCCCCAACTACCACGGACACCACTAAAAAAAACTGCAAAAACCCCAATTAAGCCAGACAACAGCAAGAAATTTTTCAAATATTTTGATACGAATTCAAACTGATATGCAGCGACCAAGAGGGAGCAACTAATCATCGAAATTCCAGCAATCCATGGAATAGGATTGGTAGGACCAGCATATGCTCCTTTAAAAATTACCAAAAAGAAGGTTAAAAATAAACTTGATCCGATTGCAATGATAAACAATTGAAGTTCTTTTATACGAATTTCCCCATAAAGCAAAAACAACCACAGACCCAGCGAACCTAGCAACAATCGCATTTGCGGGTGCCGCTCAGGCCAACTTCCTCCCCAATAAAAAGTAGGAATCACAAAAAACAAAAAATATGCTAAACACGAAAAAAACCAGTATTTCACATAAATATTACCTCTATTTTCAACTGCCGCACCACCCATTACCGATCTTTTCTTGCTCAAAGTCCATACAAATATTCCAGAAACAAAAATGATTAACCACGAAAGTCCCGCTGCGAATGTGCTAATTCCCGAAAATAGCAACGAGCTAACGAATAAAACAATCAAAAACGATCGAATAGACAAATCTGGCTTAATTACAGTTATCATTTGATCTTACTCAAAATGCAGGCGAAATGAACTATTCTAACAACTTGGGATGGGTATACTAGAAGCGTACGTAGTTTCGATGCTTTGCTTTAGTCTGGCCCGCAGGTTTGAGTGCGCCGTGGCCATTCCCAGCCCAGGGTGGATCTCCCCTTACCAGGATAGCGTCGCGAAAGACGTAGTCTCAGCAGCTGTTCTGATCTCCAGCATTGGCGCGGCAGAAATTGGAGCATGTGGTGTACCCCTTATGTGTGGACTATGAGGGCTTGTAGCCGAGCCAGTCGGGGTTGCGGAATAATACGACCATGTCGCTCTATTCCCCCCTTGTGGTGCTGGGTCTCTATGTAGAGGCTTTTTTTTGTTTCTACTGGCTGCAAAAGTTTTGGCCAGTGAAGCTGGAGGCATCGCGCAACGCGGCAATTGACGGCTTGCGCAGCTTCTTGGCATTTGGAGTGTTTGTGCACCATGCCAGCATTTGGTTTGTGTTTCTGAAAACAGGTGTATGGGAGGTGCCAGATTCCCGCTTGTTTGCTCACCTCGGGCAGACCACAGTGACATTGTTCTTCATGATCACCGGTTATCTGTTTTTTGGCCGGCTGCTCGCACAACAACAAACGCCGGTTGACTGGTTTCGGCTGTACCGGTCACGGGTGCTAAGGATTGTTCCGCTGTATCTGGTGGTGATGCTGTTGGCTGTGGTTGTGATTGCGTTAATCAGGCACACCCCCTGGCTGGAGCCTACCGGTGAGCTTTGGGCCAAGAAGTCACTGCTGGGGCTTTTTACTGCTGGCGTGACATGGACGCTGGCCTATGAGTGGAAGTTTTACTTTGCCCTGCCCTTGCTGGGTTTGTTGATGGGCGTTCGCCCTGCCTGGCGATGGCTTGGCTTTGCGGTGTTGATGCTGTCATTGACCAGAGCACATCAGGCCATGGATATTCATGCGTTTGCGTTTGTAGGCGGTATAGCCGCGGCGCTTTTGTCCCGGCACACTGGCTTTCGGAAGATGGCAGCCCACCCCTTGGCCAGCGTGTGGGTGGTAGCTGCCGTGGCGCTTGTGATCACGGGGTTTGATACGGCTTACGCGGTGTTGCCTACTGTGTTGTTGGGAACCGCGTTTTGCCTGATCGCCAACGGCGCCAATGTTTGGGGCCTGCTGAGCGCTTCACTCACTCGTGCATTTGGCGAGATCACCTACAGCGTTTACCTGCTGCATGGGCCGCTGTTGTTTATTGTCTTTCGATTTGCAATCGGTATGGATGAAGCCGCATCTTTTTCGCCTGCAGTTCATTGGGGCTATGTGGCGGCATTGATTCCATTTTTACTGGGTGTATCGTTAGCTTCTTTCAAGCTGTTTGAGCTGCCAATCATTCGCAGGGGTTCATAAGAGCTTTCACAGCTTGTCGGCGTATCTTCGGTATTGCCTTAGCAAGGCCTCATACCGTACTTGCTTTTTTACTTTAGAGAGACGAGCCAAAATCTGCTTGTAGAAACCACGCTTGGTATAGCCCTTGAGTACCAAAGTCGTTTTCTTGACAAAGCGGCCCCACAGGTAGACAAGCGTGCGTTTTTCAAGATCGCGGCGGTTGGTGTTTTGCTGGTGCATGCGGTAGTGCACCAGGGGGCTGGCCAGAAAGCGGGTTTCGGTGATGGGTGCCAGCACCTTGAGGATCCAGTCGTCATGGCCTTTGCCTGGGAAGATGGGCAACACCACATCGTTAAAGCTGCGGCGATAAGCCATCATGCAGCCGCACCATGCGCGTGGGTAGGGCTGCATAAAGACGTCGATGGAGTTGTTCTTGATTTCTTGCGGCAGCTGCGCTGCGTTGAGCTTTTGGGGGCCGTAGGTGTCTATGGGGCCTGGGTAAGGTTGGTTGCTCTCGTCTATCCAGCAAAAGTCATGCAGGACCAGGCCAACATCTTGCTCGGCGTCAAACACAGAGACCATGTTTTCAATTTTTTCGGGCTGCCAAAGATCGTCCTGGTCGCAAAGAAAGATGATGTCTTGCGTGCATAGACTGATGGCTTTTTCGAAATTTTTAACGTAGCCTAGGTTTTGAGGGTTCTGAATCACGCGAATGGTGATGTCTGGATGTTGATTCGCAAAATTCTGCGCAATTTCGACGCTTTGGTCTTGAGAGCAGTCGTCACAAATGATGATTTCATCTGGCCTGCGGGTTTGGGTTGCGAGACTGTCAAGTTGCTGCTGCAAAAAACCGGCACCGTTGTAGGTGCACATGGCGATGGATACAGTGCTCATGTTGTAGATGTCTCAGCGCTGGACTTTGTCATGTAACCATTGACGGTCGTACTTGAGGGCGGCTTGCCTGAAAAAGAATTCGAGCGAGATAAAGAAGCTGTAAAGGAAGCCGGGGCCACCCTCCAAAATCGCCAGCTTGAAGAAGTACAAGCGGATGAACATCCAAAGCGCCGACAGAGCGCCACGGATGACCCCGCCCTTACGGCTCTGTTTTGCCCGCTTGGCAGCGCCGAGCATGCTGTATTGAGTGAGCTTTTTGAGGCTGTCGTGAATGGTTTCGCGGGAGTAGTGGAGCAACGGGCTTTTGAACACATGCCTCGCAGCTTGTGGGTTTTGCAAGTTGGCGTGTTCATGAACAACGCCTTCAAAACCGATCAGGCCGTCTCGCTTGAACAAGCGTGGCAAGCTTTTGCGCGAGAGCACACGCTTGAGTGGACGCCCAAAGGCCACCTCCAGCCAGTAGGTTTCCCACACGTCGGGTTGGCCGCTTTGCACAGCGGCTTGTATTTCGGCCTTCAGCTCGGGCGTGATGACTTCGTCGGCGTCCAGAAAGAAGATGTAGTCGCTGGTGCAGTGTTCGATCAGGCGGTTGCGTTGCACGGCAAATCCTTGCCAGTCGGCGTGGGTGTGGACTTGGGCGCCCAGGCGCTGGGCGATGGCTACGGTGT
>JACCDY010741552.1_pt1 | contig 15391 bp, 16 predicted proteins | sample 7446391 | NCBI WGS metagenome assembly JACCDY01 (sample SAMN15323451, study PRJNA562643) | freshwater metagenome | isolation source: river surface water | place: USA:Blue River Watershed | collected 2017-08-18 | reverse complement strand
GGTTGGCGTACAGCACTATAGATGAGGCTCATTTACTAAATGTTCCCGCGGGACGCATGTCCGCCTTCCCAGATCAACCGTCTCACTTTGTTTATTGGACCGGCCGAGATGGCAATTACTTTGCACCGCGCAAAGATTACGGACGCTATCTTCTGGAAACTCTTGCAATAGAGCGTGGAAAAACAAATCAGGTTGAGTTCCTTCACCGCAAAGTTTTGGTCAGTGATATCTCTCCAATCAATGATGGCTGGAATGCCAAATTCATGGATGGGAGCGCTGCAGATTACGACGAAATAGTTTTGGCGATGGGGCATGGACTACCACTTGAAATTCCTGCATTGAAGGCGGTCAAGAGTTCATCAAGGTATCAAGCAGATCCTTGGCGAGAGAGTTTAAAGAAGTTTTCCGGAACTCTAGTAGGACTAGGAACTGGTTTAACATTTATTGATCTCGCTCTTTCACATCTGAGAAACCACCCCGAGAACAAAGTGATCGGCATTTCTAGAAATGGATTATTGCCAGAAGCGCATTTAGCAAAGCGAGCAGAGCCACTTGCAGTGCCATCTGCAGCAACAACCTCGGCTAGAGCGGTTCGCGATTTCATTGAAAACGCCTCAGATTGGCGCGCGGCACAGGATGGAGTGCGTCATGAATTGCCCGAGATCTGGTTTGGTTGGAGCGAAGATGAGAAAAGAGATTTTTTCGCCAATCATCTGCGTTGGTGGAATGTTCATCGCCATCGAGTTTCCCCAGAAATCCAAAGTGAAATAGAGAACGCAGTTTCCGAAGGTAGATTGAAGATTCTCAAAGATGAGGTTGAGCGGGTCAATGAAAATTCAGATGGCATCTTGATTGATTTGAAGTCAGGAACCCAGATTACGGCTGAGAGATTAGTTAACTGCCTTGGTTACGACGCCTGGAAAGAGAATTGTTTGCTTTCGACACTGGTAGAAAAAGAGGTTGCCACCAGGGGGCCTCTTGGTTTGGGCATACAAAGTGCTTTTCCTAATTTTCATGTAAAAACAGCTCAAGGGAGAAACCATTCAAATCTTTACGCGATAGGTCCAATCTTGCTGGGGGAGAGATTTGAAACTACCGCAATTCCAGAATTGAAGGAACAGGCTCTCCAGATTGCCAAAGAGTTAACTGGAGTAATTTAATGGTTACTTGTTTGAATTAATCGTTCGGGACTTTGATTTGCTATAGAATTTTGATTGATGACAAACTCTTTTGCATTTGATGTCATAGTAATTGGAAGAGGCTTATTGGCATCGTCAAGCGCTCGCCACTTAGCGACGGATAATCCTGACGTTGCACTTATTGGCTTAACGGAAAAACAATGTATTGAATCCAGCCAGGTATTCGCCAGTCATTATGACAACACAAGAGTACAAAGAATAATTGCTCAAAATGAGCTATGGACCCGTTTAAATTTGGAATCGGCAAGGACATGGCCATCCTTACAGGATCAAACTGGAATTGTGTTTTATCAAGAAAATGGATGCATCTATCTCAACAACTATGAGGATGAGTACATAAAGGGCGCATCTCGGATTGCGAAGAAATTTGATCTAGATTTTCAAACAATTAGCAGTTCTGCAGAGTTGAGGGAGATTTCACCCCATCTGACCGTGGGTGAGAGTGTCTTTGGAATATACGAATCTAGTCTTGCAGGCTTGATTAACCCTCGGAAACTGGTTGAAGCGCAGATGAATGCCTTTGCGCGACTTGGAGGCACGGAGGTGAATGACCTAGTAGTAGAGGTTTTTCAATCCAACGGCCGTTGGTCTGTAAAGACCGCGTCCGGCAATCTATTCGAAGCGAACAAAGTTCTGGTTGCGGTTGGTGCCTTTACAAACTATTTCGATTTAATCCCGCGTCCTTTGGAGTTTCAGAACAAAAGCGAAGTGGTGATTATGGCCAAGTTGTCAAAAGACGATTATCTGCGAATGCAAGGTATGCCATCTTTGTTATATGAAGTAAACACCAATGAATTTGATGGAATTTACCTCACTGCCCCAACCCAGACTCCGGACGGAAGTTATGTCCTCAAGATGGGTTTGAATCAAAAATCAGATTTGTGCCTTAATGATCAATCTGCCATGCAAGCTTGGTTCGGCGGAGAAAAATACAAATCATTCGGTTCAATACTTGAACGAGAGCTCAACAAGCTATTTCCTCATGTCACTTTCCTGGAGACAGCTCTAAAGCAGTGTGTGATCTCGCGAACCTCCACGGAGAACCCTTACATAGGGGAAATCGATGATGGATTGTTCGTTGCGCATGGATGTAATGGCTATTCAGCAATGTCATCTGACGCCCAAGGCAGGCAAGCGGCCGCATTGCTATCAATGGGTAGATTTGACGAAGGATTCAGCGAGTCAGATTTCAAGTTGGTTTATAAGTAGTTTCAATTACGTGGACGATACTGGGATCGAACCAGTGACCCCTTCCATGTCAAGGAAGTGCGCTACCGCTGCGCTAATCGTCCTTATTCAGTTTTAAAATCTATCGAGGTGGAGACGGGATTTGAACCCGTGTAGCGGGATTTGCAGTCCCGAGCCTCGCCTCTCGGCCACTCCACCAAATCGCTAACCTTTTCAAGTCTCCTAATCGAGCGGACGACGGGGGTCGAACCCGCGACCTGAACCTTGGCAAGGTTCCGCGCTACCAACTGCGCTACGTCCGCATTCGCTGGAATCAAATCCCAGCAAGAGGGCGAAATCTATCGCACCACTGGGCTTTGCCCCAACTCCAGCCGAGAAGCCTCCACTCTGAGTGAATACCAGCAAAGCGGTACCTTCGGGTCTGTGGGTTACATGTTCTGGATGGGTGGAAAACTCGCCACCGGTTTAGAGGAGGTAACAAGTGACCTCAACTCCCTGAAACAGCCTGGCTTTTGGGCCATAGTCGGAACTTTCGAAGGCGAATGGATTCTCGCTAAGTTCAAAGAATGTATTGATGCGCCGCTACCTGAAGGTGGAGCTTGGAATCCAATTCCAATTTCATCATGGAGCTCATCGTTGGATCGCAATAGCTATATGGATTATGTTGAACTTATAAGAGAAGAGATCGCGCTCGGCGAGGTATATCAAGTTAATGCCTGTCGAGTTCTATCAACGGTTAATCACGGGAACGCTAATTTGTTGCCTTTAGCGAACGCATTCGCCTCTGCAAATCCCGCACCTTATCTTTCCTACCTCTCTATCCCGGGATTAGAAATAGCTTCTGCATCGCCAGAACGTTTTTTAAGTTTGCAAGATCAATTTTTAACCTCCAGTCCGATAAAGGGAACCTCGGCGACAACGGATTTTCAGGAGAAAGACCAGGCTGAAAACCTGATGATTGTGGATTTGATTCGTAACGATATTGGGGCTATCGCCGAGATTGGCAGCGTTACCACCCCAAGATTGCTGGACACCGAGGCGCATCCTGGTCTGTACCATTTAGTTTCAGATATTCGTGCAAAGGTTGCACCAGGCCTGAGTTTTGCTGAGGTATTGAAATCTATGATGCCACCAGGATCTGTCAGTGGTGCACCTAAATCATCCGCCTTGAAAATTATTAGCAATAAAGAAGGCGTTCGAGATGTTTACTGCGGCGCATTAGGTTGGTACCAGGATGGAGTAGCAGAGATTGCTGTTGCAATTAGAACTTTCTGGCAACGTGAAGATGGAGTTTTGCGGTTTGGCACTGGTGCGGGAATCACTTGGGGTAGTGACTCAATTTTGGAGTGGGAAGAAACTGAGTTAAAGGCAGGAAGATTGTTGAGTATTGCTGGCGGGCAGGTAAAGGTTTAACGTGAAGATTTGGCACAACACAAAACTGGTTGATCAGGTCGAGCTGCCTCAAACTAGTGGAGCCTGGCTTATGGGTGATGGCGCCTTTGAAACTATCCGCACCTATCTAGGAAGGCCATTCGCACTCGAACAGCACCTCATAAGACTGCAGAACTCGTTGGAACATCTACAGATCAAAGCTCCCGAGATTAAAGATGTACTGGCTGGAGTAGAAGAGGTGCTAGCTGCAAATGCACCTCATGAGAATGGTCGGCTTCGCATCACCGTGTACTCAGATGGTCAATGGTTGGCGACACATTTTCCGTACGAAGCGAGCATCACCCCGGCGAAGTTGATGCGTTATCCAGATATCAAATTCTCCAAGTATGCGATTGCAAATGTTAAGAGCGCCTCATACGCCGAAAATTTTCGAGCCATACGGCTAGCTCAGGCAAGAGGGTTTGATGATTGTTTATTTGTTAATGAAAAAGATGAGGTTGTAGAAAGCGCCATGGCAAACGTTTTGTGGCTCAGGGATGGAAAGTGGTTTACGCCAAAGCTCTCGAGCGGTGCGCTACCTGGGGTTACGAGAGCTTTGCTTATTCACCATTTCGGTGTCCTGGAATCGACACTTCAAGAATCTGAAATGGGGAAGGTTGAGTCCTTGGCCTTGGTTTCATCTCTGCGGGAGATACAGCCGGTTGAGCGTTACGAGAGCATTCTTTACCCAATTTCTAAGTCGCTCACAGAATTTCAGAGTTCCTTTCACGCATGGGTTAGGGATAAACTTGGGATATGAACATCCGTAAACAGATCAAGAGCACCCCATATGGCTCCCTGGTTTGGCGAATCTTTATCGGAGTAGTTGGTGGATTGATCACCATAATCGGAACAGTTTTCCTTTTTGCTCCAGGTCCTGGTTTGTTGGTCTTGTTGGCTGGTCTCGGTATTTTGGCTTCTGAGTTTGCATGGGCATCTCGAGCTATGCTCAAAACTAAAAGTATTGCTGCGAGCGCTGCGGATAAAGTTGGAATGCCACTCTGGATGAAGTACTTTTTAGCAGCCCTGTTTACTGTGGCTTCGATACTGTTAATCGCATATTTCTACGCCTAATTGACCCTCCATCCTCTGTAAATTCATACAACAGCTGCTCTGGAGTTTAAGCCGGTTCATACGGTTTCTAACCCCATTTGGTAGCCTCGCCGCGTGAGCGCGCAGATAAATGTGAAGGTCGATGGCGAGAATCGAGTTGTAGCATCTGATTCGAAGCCCACCTTGATATTTGAAGAGCTCTATCCGGATTTAGTTAAACCAGGCGCGAACTCGATAGTGGTTTGCAAAATAAATGGTGTCCTTAGAGATTTGTGGAGTGATTTAACAGAGGGCGATGTCATCGAATCGGTCTCCATTAACTCTGAAGAGGGATTGATGGTATTGCGTCATTCAACAGCCCATGTTTTGGCTCAAGCCGTGCAGGAGTTGTTTCCGCAAACCAGATTAGGAATCGGGCCGCCAATCAAAGATGGTTTTTATTACGACTTCGATCCAGAGCGCCCCTTCAACCCTGAAGATCTAGTTAAGTTGGAATCTGCGATGAAAAAAATCATCAAAGATGGACAGAGATTCAAGAGACGGCCAATTAGTGATGAAGAGGCGCTTAAGGAACTGGCACACGAACCCTATAAGTGTGAGCTAGTAAAACTTAAATCCTCAAACTCCAGTGATGAGGCAGCAGAAGGAGCCGGGGTTGAGGTTGGAGCTGGCGAGTTAACTATTTATGACAACCTAGGCAGAGACGGCAAGGCGGTTTGGGGGGATTTGTGTAGAGGTCCACACCTGCCATCAACTAAATTCATTCCGGCTTACAAATTAATGAGAAGCGCGGGCGCCTATTGGCGAGGTTCAGAGAAAAACCCGATGCTGCAGAGAATTTATGGCACAGCCTGGCCATCTCAAGAAGCCATGGATCATTATTTACATTTGCTAGCAGAGGCAGAAAAACGCGATCACCGTCGCCTTGGTTCAGAGTTAGATCTGTTCTCGTTTCCCGAGGAGATTGGTTCCGGGCTCGCGGTATTCCACCCTAAAGGCGGAATTATCCGCAGAGCTATGGAGGATTACTCTCGCAAGCGCCACGAGGAAGAGGATTATCAATTTGTTTACTCACCTCATCTAACAAAGGCGGCCTTGTTTGAAACATCTGGCCACTTGCAGTGGTACGCCGAAGGTATGTATCCACCAATGGTCATGGATGAGGAGTTGAACGCCGACGGAACGGTTAAGAAGCCGGGGCAGAAGTACTACATGAAGCCCATGAACTGTCCCTTTCACAATTTGATTTATCAATCTTCAGCAAAGTCTTATCGGGATTTACCCTTGCGATTGTTTGAGTTTGGCACTGTTTATCGCTATGAGAAATCTGGAGTAGTTCACGGCATCACAAGAGCACGGGGATTTACCCAGGATGATGCTCATATTTACTGCACTAAAGAGCAGATGGCTGGTGAGCTAGATAGTTTGTTGACCTTTGTACTTAATCTTCTTCGAGATTATGGTTTAGAGGATTTTTATCTAGAACTTTCTACGCGTAATCCGGAAAAATCAGTTGGCTCAGATTCTGATTGGGAGGCAGCGACATTGGCGTTGCGCCAAGCGGCAGAAAAACAAAAGCTTGAACTAGTCCTTGATCCGGGTGGCGCTGCGTTTTACGGCCCGAAAATCTCAGTACAGGCAAAGGACGCAATTGGTCGCACCTGGCAGATGTCTACTATTCAAGTTGATTTCCAGTTGCCGCAAAGATTTGATCTGGGTTACACAGCAAGTGATGGTTCTCGCCAACAACCGGTCATGATTCATAGAGCGCTCTTTGGTTCAATTGAAAGATTTTTCGGAGTGCTTACCGAGCACTACGCTGGAGCATTTCCTCCTTGGTTAGCTCCGGTCCAAGTACGAGCTATCCCTGTTGCTGAGGCATTCAATGATTATTTAGCAGGGGTTGTCAAAGAAATGAAATCCTCTGGCATCAGAGCTGAACTCGATGCCTCTGATGATCGCATGCAGAAGAAGATCAGAAATGCTCAAACTGAAAAGATCCCTTTCATGATAATTGCAGGCGAAGAGGATCAAAAGATTGGCGCAGTTTCATTTAGGTATCGCAATGGCGAGCAGAAAAATGGAGTTCCCATAGCTGCCGCAATTGAAGAGATTTTGACGGCTGTAAAAAATAGAACTCAGGTTTAGTTAATGTCCAACCAGCAAATCACCGGTGGGGCAGGGATGCCTGACAATTGGGAGAGACTTTGGACTCCGCATCGCATGGCATATCTGTCCGGAGAAAATCGGCCAAAGCCTGACAATGATGTGCCCTGTCCTTTCTGCTCTATTCCCAGCCAAAGTGATGAAGATGCGCTAATCGTTGCTCGTGGTAAAGAGGTTTATGCAGTTTTAAATCTCTACCCATACAACGCGGGACACTTGCTTATCTGTGCAAATCGTCATGTGGCTGACCTAACCGAACTAACAGAATCAGAGCGAAATGAGATGCAAGCATTTACTGCTCATGCGATGAAAACACTTCGAAAGGTTTCAAACTGCGGAGGATTCAATATTGGTTTGAATCAAGGTGCATTATCTGGGGCTGGGGTAGCCGATCACATCCACCAACATGTTGTTCCACGATGGTTCGGTGATGCAAATTTCATGCCAATTATCGGTCAAACCAAGGTACTTCCAAAGCTGCTGACCACAACCCGTGAGGAAATCGCAGCTGCGTGGTAGCTAGTTAAAGCTAAGCATTAAATACTAAGTCAAGGTATTTCTTGACCTGGGCCACTCCAATTTCCTTGTTAAGTACAATTGGTATGGCGGGTACTTCTAGTCCACTAATAAAGCCATCGTTTAGAAAATCCTCCATCTGGGCATCAAACTCATCCTTGAACTCACTTACCAATGCTTGAAGTTCCGTATCGGCGGGGTACTGGACCATTAGCTTCTGCGAGTAATCGAAAACGACCATGTCAGATAACGAGATCAAACCTGTAGGTTCACCTAACTCATCATGGAGTACGAGAAATGGAGTAGTTACAGGCTCCAAAACGCGGTTTGCAATAAGAACTATGTCATCAAAATCCGATTCACTGAACTCGAGTCCTGTGACAATAACAATTCTTGGATATTGACGTTCATTAATGTAGTTCCAGAATTCAATCATGCTTTTGGAGACACCACTTTGGGCGCTAATGACTAAAGCAACGGCGGCAAAGCCATCCATAATCTCTGAGAAATTAGAGCTTTCATCGTCCAAATCGCGGCTTGATACTAACCCTGGGTAAGTCGCCTCGAACACCTTCGCTACTTCACTTGATTTTGCGCTGCTGTGTCCTGCAAAAAGCCAGCGTGAATTGGACTGCGGCTCTGTCTGCTTGGTGTTGGTCGTGGTCACGAATAAAGCCTACGATGTGTCCGATGATTCAGAACCGATTTAGAGCTCCCGTTACAGCGGTTATTGCACCGCTAGCACGCGGGCTTCTAAAGGTTGGCTTAACGCCAAATACCCTGACCGTTATTGGCGCATTGGGTAGTTCTTTCTGCGCAGTTTATTTCTTCTCGCAGGGTCGATTTTTCGTAGGCACCCTTGTGGTTGCCCTCTTTGCGCTAAGCGATTTACTGGATGGAACTATGGCTCGCCACTCCAAAGTTGGGCCAACCAAGTTGGGTGCATTGATAGATTCAACCTTGGATCGTGTCTCTGATGCGGCAATCTTTATCGGAATTCTTCTTTACTCGGTTGATGAAGATCTTCAATTTGTTACCTATCTGTCGTTAATCGCCTTATTCACAGGTGCGTTAATTCCTTACATAAGAGCGAAAGCCGAGAGCCTTGGCATTGAATGTTCTGTCGGTATCGCTGAACGTGCTGAAAGATTGATTTTGATTCTTATTGGAACTGGCTTCTACGGTCTCGGAGTAGATGCATCGATTGTTGTGTCGTTGGGCGTAATCTGTGTTTTAAGTCTTGTAACGGTCATGCAGCGCCTTTTGGTAGTAGCAAAGGCTTGAGTCGAATTATGGCTTGGGCAAGTTACCTGATCTACAGCACTCTGTGGCGCGCAGTACGAATTTTGCCTGAAAGGTTTGCTTACGCAATATTCAACCGGCTTGCAGTATTTGCCTACAAAAGAAATGGCAAGCGGGTAAAGAGATTGCGAAGTAATTATCAATTCGCCAAGCCTGAGTTAACCATAAATGAGATTGAGAATTTGGTGTTGCGTGGATTGAAATCTGCCATGAGATATTGGTGTGAAACCTTTCGAATCTCAGACTGGAGCAAGGAAAGAATTTTTGAAACAGTTGACACCGAGCAGGAGCAGTATTTACTTGAACCAATACAAAGTGGCCGTGGCTTGATAGTTGCACTGCCACACGCAGGCAATTGGGATCATGCCGGGGCCTACTTCTGTGCCATGGGTGTAAGGGTGAATACCGTTGCCGAACATTTAAAGCCGGAGCGACTGTTTAGGAAGTTTCTCAAACATCGCGAAGCCATGGGCATGCAGGTGTTGGATTTGAATGCGGGTGTATTTTCAGAGCTTGAGAAGTTGCTTCACTGTGGGGAGCTAGTTGCTCTGGTAGCAGATAGAGATTTAAGCAGATCTGGGGTGAATGTCAGTTTTTTCGGGAAAACCGCTCGGATGCCTGCAGGACCGGCTTTGTTGGCCTATAAGACAAAGGCAGATCTAATTACTGCATACGTTTCATACACTGACACTGGAATTCACATAAAATTCACCTCGCCCGTTGCTGTGAATTATCAAGCCGAGCAATCAAGTGAGATTGAACGTGTCACACAACTTTTGGCTAAACAGTTCGAGATTGATATTTCAGAGAGTTTAGAGTCTTGGCATATGCAACAAAGAGTATTCATAGATGAGAACTTTGTGGAGCGAGCATGAAGATCGGTTTTGTCTCCCCATATGCGTGGGATGTTCCTGGAGGAGTTCAGTCGCACATACGTGATCTGGCTCTGCACTACCGACGCTTGGGACATGAAGTTTCAGTTCTTGCGCCGGCAAGTGATGACAGTGAGATTGTCGATGACTTTGTGGTTACAGCCGGCAAGCCAGTTGCAATTCCTTATAACGGGGCGGTAGCGCGAGTGCTGTTTGGTCCAGTTGCGGCTTCGAGAGTTAGACAATGGATTGCATCTGGTGAATTTGATGTGCTGCATCTCCATGAACCCGCAATCCCATCCCTTTCTCTACTTGCTTGTTCAATTGCAGAGGGTGCATTGGTAGGGACATTTCATGCCGCAGCCCCACGGCAAAAGGTGGCCTTTGCGATTGCTCCATTGCTCGAGCCGGTAATTGAAAAACTCCGCGCTCGGATAGCGGTAAGTGAAGTGGCGCGCGAAACGCTAAGAATTCACTTAGAGACAGATGCTGTAGTAATCCCTAATGGGATTAGCGTTCCATTTTTCGAAAATGCCTCGCCTAATCCAGACTGGCATAAACCCTTAAATATTGGGTTCATAGGACGTTTTTCCGAACCGCGAAAGGGCCTAGATGTCTTGTTGGAAGCCTTGCCAAACATCGCAAGGGTGCATCCAAACTTTCGATTATTGATTGCTGGGCCCGGTGAAGGTTTAGAAGCAATGCAGAAGATAAACCCAGCTTTGCGCAATCGCTTAGTATTTCTAGGGAGGATAAATGATGCTGAAAAAGCTGCCTTCCTTAAATCCCTAGATCTTTACGTTGCGCCAAACACTGGTGGCGAGTCATTTGGAATCATTTTGGCAGAGGCCCTGGCATCGGGAGTACCCATAGTTGCAAGTGATATTCCCGCTTTTCGCTTTCTTCTTGATGAGGGAAAGTACGGCGTGCTCTTTGAAAATGAAAATTCTGAAGCACTAGCCAGTAAGGTAATTGCTCTTTTGAAAGATGTGAGGGCAAGAGATCAAATGTCATATACGGGGGTTAAGTATGCCCAACGTTTTGATTGGTCTCAGGTCGGAGATGAGATTATGAATGTATATCTTCACGCCCTAAAGCCAGGGGAGAAGGTTGGACTTAGTTCAGAGGCTCGGCTTTGGAATCGAATTTTCTCCAGAGAGGATGAATAGAGATACGAGATGAACAACACCTATATCTGGATTCCTTTGATTCTCTTACTTTCCATCTGGTACCTGACATTCAGTGCAAATAGATTAGATAGATTGCATCACAGAGCTGAAACCTCCTGGGCTAACTTGGATGCAATATTGCAACGGCGAGCGGCTCTCGCCTTGGACATTGCTCACACGGGGGTTGTTGATCCGGCAACGGGATTACTCATAACTTCCGCCGCTCATCAAGCTCGCGAAGCTGAGATCTCGGAAAGAAGCGAGGCGGAGAGCTCTCTAACTCAAGCCTTGTTATTGCTTATTGAGGAAACCGATCTGAATCGCAGATTTCCCGAATTGTTTCAAGAGCTCGAGACAATAACTGAACGGTTGAAGATCGCGATTTCACTTCATATTGAAGCGGTAAATGCAGCCCGTGCCCGCCGAGAGAAGATGATTTATCGCATTTTTAGATTAGCCGGGCACGCCCCACTTCCCGTTAAATACGCATTTGAGGATGATTCACTAATGGAGATAACCCGCTGATGAGGTTTAGAGCGTCACAGCTTTTCATTATTGCAGCGCTTCTGTTGATCTCTTCAGGCTGTTCTAGTTTTTCTGGATTGAAAAGTTCCGAGCCTGAGGTGCCGAGAAATGTATTTACAAACCTTCCTGGCGCCAGTGGCGAGGTAATTGCAGTAAAGATTGATGACACCAACGCTGCGCACCCGCAGCAAGGGGTTGAGTCTGCCGACGTAGTTTTTGTTACACAGGTAGAAGCTGGATTGACCAGATTGATGGGGATTTACTCATCAAACTATCCTGAAGTTATTGGTCCGGTGCGTTCGGCACGAATAAGCGACATAGATATTCTGGCGCAATTCGGAAGAGTTGGTTTTCTTTACAGTGGAGCGCAGAGTAAATTGCGTTCCGTTATTACACAATCCAATCTTGCTAATTTAAGTGCGGAACGAAATCCACCAAGCATTTACTTCAATGATCCATCTCGAAATCCACCATATGCCATGATGGTCAAACCAAATCTTCTCTTGGAAAAGACTGACCCCTTAGTGATGGCTAAAAGCGTAGGTTGGAACCATGGTGAGCTTTCTAAAACGGCCAAAAGATTTAAATCGGTAACTATCAATTGGCCGAATGCGCAATACGAAGCTTTTTGGAGTGGGAAGGAAAAACGTTTTCTTCTCAAACACAACGGTAGAGATAACCTGGCTACTTCAGGTTTTCATTTGGGCTCAAACATGATTGTTATACAAAAAATTCAAATAACTCCATCTGAATATGGAGACAAGTTCGGTGGAATTACCCCAAAGAACAATGTCGTAGGGCAAGGAGAGGCTTTCTTACTTCGAGATGGGCGCGTCACTAAAGCGCTGTGGTCTCGGCAGAGTGCAGACTCGCAAACTAAGTGGAGCCTGCTTGATGGAACAGAGGCAAAGTTTGCAGCCGGGCAGGTGTGGTTTTTCCTCACAGATCAAGAACCTGAGTTCACATACCCCGCCCCCAAGAGCCCTGCAAAAGGCGATAACCCCTAAATTCGCGGTTCTATCGAATCAAAGTAGAATCTGCGCATGTCTACAACCGATAAGAACCAGCATGTAACAGGAACCTCGCGAGTTAAGCGCGGTATGGCGGAGATGCTCAAGGGCGGCGTCATTATGGATGTCGTTAATGCGGAACAAGCAAAGATTGCTGAGGATTCCGGAGCGGTTGCGGTTATGGCTCTAGAGCGGGTGCCAGCGGATATCCGTGCTCAGGGCGGCGTTGCAAGAATGTCAGATCCAGACATGATCGCTGAAATTCAAAAGTGCGTCACCATCCCAGTTATGGCAAAGGCGCGTATCGGACATTTTGTGGAGGCACAGATTTTGCAGGCCATCGGTGTTGATTACATCGATGAATCAGAGGTTCTTACTCCAGCGGACTACACACATCACATCGATAAGTGGAACTTCACCGTTCCATTTGTTTGTGGTGCCACCAACTTAGGTGAAGCGCTGCGCCGCATTAATGAAGGTGCGGCAATGATTCGCTCAAAAGGTGAAGCCGGAACCGGAGATGTTTCAAACGCTACAACACACATGAGATCGATTTCCGATGAGATTCGCCGCCTAACTTCAATGCGCGAAGATGAACTTTATGTTGCGGCGAAAGAGTTACAGGCTCCGTATGAACTAGTTCGTGAAGTTGCACAGAGTGGGAAACTACCGGTCGTTCTCTTCACTGCGGGTGGCATTGCAACACCGGCCGATGCCGCAATGATGATGCAATTGGGTGCAGATGGCGTATTTGTGGGCTCAGGGATTTTCAAATCTGGAGATCCAGCCAAGCGCGCAGCTGCAATTGTTAAGGCGGTAACTTTCTACGATGATCCCAAGGTTGTTGCTGAGCAATCTCGTGGATTGGGCGAAGCAATGGTCGGAATCAATGTTGCCGATATCCCAGTTCCACATCGTTTAGCTGAGCGAGGCTGGTAACAAAAGTGAAGGTTGGAGTCTTAGCACTCCAAGGCGATGTTCGAGAACACATTCGCTCGCTGGGGGATTGTGGAGTAACCGCTTTTGCTGTGCGCACCGCAGAGGAGATTGGAAGCGTTGACGCACTCGTTATTCCAGGGGGTGAATCGACCACCATCTCTAAATTAGCTAGATCCTTCTCTGTTTTTGATGTTATTTCTGATCGCATAAATAAAGGAATGCCGGTTTATGGATCCTGCGCGGGGATGATTTTGATTGCTAATCAAGTTCTAGATGCGATTGAAGGTCAAGAAAGTTTCGGCGGTCTTGATGTCGTGGTTCGCAGAAATGCATTCGGACGTCAGGTTGATTCATTTGAAACTGATCTCAATTTCAAGGGTATAACCCAACCGCCGGTCAAAGCGGTTTTTATCAGAGCGCCATGGGTTGAATCTGTTGGTTCAGGTGTAGAGGTTTTGGCCGAGGTTGACGGTCATCCTGTTGCGGTGCGGCAGAATCAACTTTTTGCAACCTCATTTCATCCTGAGCTAACGGGGGACAATAGAGTTCATAGATATTTTATAGATGTAGTTTGTAAAGAATCGCTAAAGGCTGGTGTCAACTAATGTCAGGACATTCCAAATGGGCAACCATCAAACGCAAGAAAGCCTTGATTGATTCAAAGCGATCCCGCGCTTTCGCCAAATACATCAAAGCGATTGAGGTTTCCGCCCGTAATGGCGGGGCAGATCCAGATGGTAACCCAACACTTTACGATGCAATTCAAAAGGCAAAGAAGAACTCTGTTCCAAGTGACAATATTGAAAGGGCTCTAAAGCGCGCTTCTGGGCAAGATGAAGCCTCTTCTAATTGGGAAACCATTATGTATGAAGGTTACGGACCTGGAGGAGTTGCAATTTTGGTGGAGTGCTTATCTGATAACCGGAATCGAGCAGCATCGGAGGTGAGAGTAGCCATCACTCGCAATGGTGGAACTATGGCCGATCCTGGTTCAGTGTCTTATCTCTTTAATCGTAAAGGTGTAGTTATCGTTAAGAGGAATCAAGGTGCTTCACTCTTGACTGAGGATCGGATTTTGGAAACGGTATTGGAAGCCGGAGCTGAAGAGGTAAATGATCTAGGAGAGAACTTTGAAATTGTCTCGTCGGCTTCAGACATGGTTGGTGTGCGAACTGCACTGCAAAGCGCTGGAATCGATTATGAATCTGCCGATGTCTCCTTCTTGCCGTCAATGTCTATTCCTTTAGATGCAGAAAATGCTAAAGCTGTGTTTGAATTAATAGACGCCATTGAAGAGTGTGACGATGTGCAAAATGTTTATGGAAACTTTGATGTTTCTGAAGAGGTAATGGCGAGCCTTTCTTAATAGCCTCTTTTGCAAGATTAGGCTTCAGGCGTGCGAGTTCTAGGGGTGGATCCGGGCCTTACCCGTTGCGGTATCGGTGTTGTTGAATCCAACGGCCACAAGAGTTTGAAAATGGTGGATTGCGGCGTTATTAGAACTGGTACTGATATGGCTCTAGAGCTTCGACTACTTGAGTTAAGTGATGAGCTAGAGAAGTGGATTACCAAATATCAACCCGATGTGATTGCTGTTGAGAGAGTCTTTTCTCAATTAAATGTAAGAACCGCCATGGCAACTGGCCAGGCGGCTGGAGTAGCGCTAGTTCTGGCTGCAAAATCAGGATTGCCAATTGCACTGCATACACCCAGTGAGGTTAAGGCTGCAGTGTCCGGTTCGGGTCGGGCTGATAAGAAACAAGTAGCTTTAATGGTAACCAAGATTTTGGGTTTATCTGAGGCACCAAAGCCAGTGGACACTACTGATGCTTTGGCTCTGGCCATCTGCCATCATTGGCGCGGAGAAAGCAGCAAGAGAGTTTTGAGTGCGGTTACTAAAGAGCGTCAACGGATTAAGAGTTTAAAGAGGGTTAAATGATTGCGCAGATTCGTGGCACGGTTTTGGATGTGCGACTCAATCTCATCACAGTTGATGTCTCCGGAATCGGTTATCAGGTGAT
>JACCDY010285165.1_pt1 | contig 15397 bp, 10 predicted proteins | sample 7446391 | NCBI WGS metagenome assembly JACCDY01 (sample SAMN15323451, study PRJNA562643) | freshwater metagenome | isolation source: river surface water | place: USA:Blue River Watershed | collected 2017-08-18 | reverse complement strand
TCATGTCGACGCTGTCCGCACGGGCCGGCCAGGCCCTGCGCTGGGGAACGCTGACCCTGCTGGCGCGCATGGGCCTGCAACTGGTGGCGCAGGTGCTGCTCGCGCGCATGCTCGGGCCAGGCGCCTACGGCGTCTATGCGCTGGGGCTGGCCCTCCTCACCTTCACCGGCTTCCTCGCGGGCAACGGCTTCGCCTACGGGCTGGTGCTGCGGCCGCATATCGGCGAGGCGGACATTCGCCTCGCCTTCACCTGGCAGGTGCTCGCAGGGCTCGCGGGCGCGGCCCTGCTGGCCGCCAGTGCGCCCGCGCTGGCCGGCTTCTTCCACGCGCCGGCGCTGGCGCCCACGCTGCGCTGGATGGCCCTGGCCTGCGCCTTCAATGCGGGCGCGGGCACTGCGCTGGCCCTGATGCAGCGCGCGCTCGACCAGCGCCGCCAGGGCCTGCTGCAGCTCGCGGCCTATGCCCTGGGCTACCTGGGCGCGGGGCTGCCGCTGGCCCTGGCCGGCTTCGGCGCCGAGGCGCTCGCCGCGGCCTGCGCGGTGCAGGCCGCGGCCACCTTGGCGCTGGCGCTGTGGCTGCAGCCGCACCCGCTGCGGCCGCTGTGGCGCGGCCCGGCGCGCGCGGCGACGCTGGGCACCGGCGGGCGCGTCTTTCTGACCAACATGGTCAACTGGCTCTCGGCCAACCTCGACCGGCTGGTGATCGGCCGCTGCCTGCCCGCGCCGGCGGTAGGCCTGTTCGCGCTGGCCTGGAACCTGTCCCAGGTGCCGGTGGCGCTGCTGGTGGGCGCGACGCAGCCGGCGCTGATGGCGGCGGGAACCCATTTGCGCGCCGGCGGGCGAAGGGAAGCACGCCGGGCGAACGAAGGCCCCATGCAGGCGCAGGCCGCGACCGGCGAGGAAGGCCACACCACCCCGGACACCAGCGCCCCGGACACCAGCACCCGGGATCTGCGCCGCCTCGCCGGCGCCTGGGAGATGGCCAATGCCGGCGCCGCCTCGCTGCTGCCGACCGCCGCCCTGTGCGGCGCCCTGCTCGCGCCCGACCTGATCGCGCTGCTCTATGGCCCGGCCTGGCAGGCCTCGGGGCCCCTGCTCGCGCTCATGCTGCTGTGCCTGCCGGCCTGGACCGCCTGGGCCCTGGCCACGCCGGTGCTGTGGCACACCGGCCGGCCGCAGCAGGAGGCGACGCTGCAGCTGCCCCTGCTGCTGCTGGCGCTGCCGCTGTGGGCCTGGGCAGCGCTGGGCGTGCCGGGGACGGCGCCGGCCGACGCCGAGGCGCACACCGGCCGCCTGCTCGCGGTGGCGGCGGTGACCGCGCTGCTGCTGCATGCGCGGGCCTGGCTCACCGTGCGCGCGGCACTCAAGCGGCTGGGCCGCTCGCCGTCGCGGCTCGCGTCACCGGTCTGGCGGGGGCTGGCCCTCGCGGCCTGCTGCGCGCTGGCCCTGCTGGCGGGACAGGAAGCGGCCAGCTGGATCGCGGCGCAGGTCTCCCCCGGGTTCGCGCTCGAAGAGACCGGCGCAGCCACGGCCGGCCTGCGTCTCGCCACCGGCGGCGTTTCGGCCCTCGGCTGCGCGTGGGGCCTGCTCGCGGTTCGGCCCTCGCTGATCGGGCCGCAGGCGCTCGCCCTGCTGCGGCGCGCGGGCGTTGCGGGAGCTAGGCCGTGAGCGCGCTGGACACCCTGGTCAACAAGGCAAACGCTTCGGGCGCGTCGGGCCTGCCGCGCGCGCGAGCCGCCGCGCCCGCGCTTCGCCGCGCCGGCCTCCTGCCCTGGATCTTCCCCGCGCTGCTGCTGGTGCCGGCCGTCGACGTGCTGCTCTCGGGCCGCAACCTCACCGAGGCGGCCGCCGCGCTCGAGATGGCCGGACCCGGGCCGCGCGCCGCGCTGGTCGACTGGCTGCAGCGCGCCGTCTCCCTGCTGCTGCTGGCCGCGTCGCTGGAGCAGGTCGTGCACCACGCGCAGGAAAAGCTGCCGGCGCCGCTGCCGCTGGCGGGCGCCTTCCTCCTTTACTGGCTGGGGACCGTCGCCCTGCCCGCGGCCTTCGGCGCGCACCCGCAGTTCGGCCACGACCTGTTCTACGCGCCGGCGGCCGGCCTCGCCTGCTGCCTGGCCACGCCCGCCGAGAAAGACCGCATCCTGCAGTCGGCCCGCGACGCGCTGGCGCTGCTGCTGCTCGCCGGCCTGGTGCTGCTGCCCTGGCGGCCGGCCCTGGTGGCCGACCCCTCCTATGCCGCCGGCTGGCTGCCCGGCCTGCCGCGCCTGGCCGGGCTCACCCCGCATGCGGTGACCCAGGGCATGCTGGCCCAGGTCTTCCTGCTGCTGCTCTGGGTGCGGCCCTACGCGCGCCCCGCGATGCGCCGCGAGGCCTGGGTCCTGGGCCTGGGCGTGCTGGTGCTGGCCCAGTCCAAGACCGCCTGGCTGGCCTTCGCGCTGTGCGCCCCCGTGTTACTCGCGGTACGCCAGGGCCCCTTGCTGTGGCGCCGCCTCGGCGGGCCGGCGCCGGGCGGCGGCGTGCTGGCCCTGGGCGCCGGCCTGTGCCTGCTCGTGGTGCTGGGCGCGGCGGCGGCCCTGTCGGAGCAGGTGGCCGGGCGCGCTGCCGACTTCTTCGCCAGCGAGCAGGGCGCGCAGCTTCTCTCGCTCACCGGCCGCGACCGCATCTGGGAGGCGGCGCTGGAGGAGTGGCGGCTGCACCCGGTCTTCGGCTATGGCCTGTCGATCTGGGACGGCGCCTACCGCGCCGCCATCGGGCTGCCGCATGCGACCCATGCGCACAGCCAGTTCCTCGACGACGCGGCCCACGCCGGCAGCGTCGGCGTGGCCGCCCTGCTGCTGTACGCCACGGTGCTGCTGGCGATGTGCCTGCGCCATGCGCGCGCCAGCGGCGGCCTCGCCCTGGCGCTGGGCCTCACCCTGGGCCTGCGCGCCATCGGCGAGGTGCCGCTCGCGCTCCAGGGCTATGGCACCGAGCTGTTCGTTCACCTGCTGCTGCTGTCCACGCTGGCCGCGGCTGCCACATCACCCGAGAGAGGAGACCGGCATGAGGATTTCCGTCGTCATTCCCCTGTACAACAAGGCCCGCTACGTGCGCGGCGCGGTGGCCTCGGCGCTGGCGCAGAGCCTGCCGCCGCTGGAGGTGATCGTCATCGACGACGGCTCCACCGACGACGGCCTGCCGATTCTTTCGGCGGCGATGCGTGACGAGCGCCTGCGGCTCGTGTGCCAGGCCAATCGCGGCGTGTCGGCCGCGCGCAACCTGGGCATCGCGCTGGCCCAGGGCGACTGGGTGGCCTTCCTCGATGCCGACGACGAGTGGCACCCCGACTTCCTCGCCGCCCTGGCGCGGGCGCACCGGCGCTGCCCCGAGGCCGACCTGCTGGCCACCGGCTTCCGGCGCGTGCAGGACGCCACCGTGCCGCTGCGCCCCTGGACGACCGAACCCGAAGCCGTGGACGAGGCCGGCGGCGTCGAGGTGATCCACGACCTGCGCCGGCGCTGGATGCGGCGCGCGCCGCTGTGCGCGAGCAGCGTGGCGATCCGCGCCGAGCGGCTGCGGCGGATGTCGCCCTGTTTCCACGAAGGCGAGTCCTATGGCGAGGACCTGGACATGTGGTTCCGCCTCGCCGACGAGGCGCCGGTGGCGGCGGCCGGCGGCGCCTACGCCTCGGTGCGCGGCGGGGTGGAGGGCGCGCTGTCGCGGGTGGCCCGCCGCAGCATGCCGCCCTTCCTGGTGCGGATGCGGGCCCAGGCCCTGACCGGGCAATTGCCGGCGCGCTTCCAGGCCTCGGCGTTGTGGTTCGTGGCCCAGGCCCAGGTGACCATGGCGCGCGAGGCCCTGGCCGAGGGCGAACGGCGCGAGGCCCTGGGCTGGCTCCTGGGCGACCTGCGCGCCTCGCGCGGCTGGCTGCTGCGACGCTGGTGGGTCACCCTTCTCCTGGCCCTGTGCATGCCCTCGCCGGTGGCCGACCACTGGCAGCGGTGGCGCATTCGCAGCGCCGAGGCCCAACTCCGAAGGGGCGCGGCATGACGGCCGCGGGCGAGACCTTGCGCGTGTCCGTGATTGTCAAGGCCCTGGACGAAGGCCCGCGCATCCGGCGGGCCCTCGCCAGCGCGCTGGCGGCCGTGGCCGAGGTCGCAGGCAATGGGGGGGGCGAGGTGATCCTCGCCGACGGCGGCTCACACGACGACACGGTGGCCCAGGCCCTGCGGCTGCCGGTGCGGGTGGTGCAACTGGCCGACCCGCGCGAGCAGCGCTGCGGCGTCGGCCCCGAGCTCGGGTGGCGGCAGGCGCGCGGCGAATACCTGTACCTGATGGACGGCGATATGGAGCTCGCGCCGGGCTTTCTCGCCCCCGCGCTGGACTTCCTCGCTCGCCACCCGGAAGTCGCGGGCGTGGGCGGCCGGGTGATCGAGCGCAACCTCAACGCGATGGAGTACCGCGAACGCGATCGCCGCGCGCAGACGCAGGAGGCGCACCGCCGGCCGGGCCCGGTGGACCGCCTCGACGGCGGCGGCCTCTACCGCCGGCGGGCGATCATGGAGGCGGGCTACCTCTCCGACCGCAATCTCCATAGCTACGAGGAGCTGGACCTGGCGCTGCGTCTGCGCGCGCGCGGCTGGCGGCTGTGGCGGCTGTCGCTGCCGGCGGTGAGCCACGAAGGCCATGCCGATTCACCCTGGCAGCTGCTGGCGCGCCGCTGGCGCAGCGGCTATGCCTGGGGCTGCGGCGAGGTGCTGCGCGCGGCGCTGGGCCAGCCCTGGTGGCCGCTGTTGCTGCGGGACCTGCGCGAGCTGCGGATTTACCTGGCGGTGTGGGCCTGGTGGGGCGCGATGGCGGCCTTGTTTGCGCTGGGCCTGATCGCCCCCCGCACTCAGGTCCATCCCCTCGCTCTGGAAGCCATGCCAGTCGTGGCAAGTCTCACCGGCCTGGCCTGGAGCGCGCTGGCCCTGCTGGCGGTGGCGCCCTGGGCGGTGATGACGCGGCGACGCCAGTCGGCCGCGTCCGGCGCCTATGCAGTGGCGTCCTGGTGCGTGCACGCTGCCGGCCTGCTGCGCGGGCTGCTGGTGAGGCGAAGGCCGCCGACCGGACCGATCGCGATGCGCGAGCCGGGTCCGCCAGCGGATGCATTGGCTGCGGCGCAGGTGGCAACACACCCGGCAATGAAGGGGGCCGAACCCGGAACCAGCGCGACGCCCCTGCCCTGGCTGCCCTCGCCCCGCCCGCGCGAGCGCCGCGCGCGCACGCCGGTGATCCTGGTCGCCTGCCCCTGGACCCCGGTGGGCGGCGGGATGTACAAGGTGGCCGACTACCTCCTGCGCGCGCAGGCCGCGCCCGGGGCCTGGCTGGCAGGCGACGGGCCCGAGCCGCCGGCTGCCCGCCTGCGGCCGCTGGACACGCGCGGCGGCGGCAGCGCCGCGGCCTCGATGGGCGTGCTGGCCCGCGCAGTCTGCACCCTGCTGCGGGGCCGCCTGAACGGCGAGGTGGCGGGCGTGCATGTGAACATGGCCGAGCGCCTGAGCCTGGTGCGCAAGGGCGTGCTGATCGCCGCATGCCACGGGCTGGGGCTGCCGGTGGTGATGCACCTGCACGCCGCTCAATTGCAGCGGGCCTGGCCCCAGCTGCCGGCGCCCGCGCGCAGGCTGCTGCGGTGGGTGTTCTCGCTGCCGCGCGCCTGCATCGTGCTGGGCCCGCAGTCGGAGGCCTTCGTCACCGGGGCGCTGCGGGTGCCGCCCGAGCGGGTGCGTATCGTCACCAACGGCGTGCCGCCGCCGCGCCTGCCGCGCCACCGGCCGGACCGCGACGGCCTGCAGCTCCTGTTCGTCGGCAACCTCTCGGCGCGCAAGGGTCTGCCCGAGCTGCTGCAGGCCCTGGGCCACCCGGCGCTGGCCTCGCTGCCGCTCACGCTCACCCTGGCCGGCGGCGGCGACCTGCCCGCCTGGCGCGAGCGCGCCGAACGCCTCGGGCTCGCCGGCCGGGTGCGCTTCACCGGCTGGGCCGAGGGCGAGAAGCTTGCCGCCCTGATGGCAGGCGCCGACGCCCTGGTGCTGCCCTCGCACGACGAGGGCCTGCCGCTGGTGCTGCTGGAGGCGCTGGCGCAGGGGCTGCCGGTGGTGTGCACGCCAGTGGGCGAGATCGCCGCCCACCTGCAGGACGGGCGGCACGCGGTGTTCGTGCCGCCGGGCGACGCACCCTCGCTGGCGCTGGCCCTGGGCCGGGTGCTCAGGGACGCGCGGCTGCGCGAGCGGCTGGCGCTGGAGGGACGCGCGCTGTGGCAGCGCGAGTTCTCGCTGGCGCGCTTCTTCCTGCGGGTGGCGGCGGTGCATGCCAGCTGCTTTGGCGTGTCGGCCACCTTGCCGGCGGGCCGGGACACGGCCCACGCGCCGGTGTCCTGCCCCTCGCACACACCCACCCGCCCCCCGACGGGGAAGCTCGCGTGATCCTGGATTCCGACACCCTCGCCGAGGGCGAGCTGCTGGAGGCCGAGACCTGCGTCGTCGGCGCCGGGCCAGCCGGCATCACCCTGGCCCTCACCCTCGCTGAACGCGGCTGCCCGGTGCTGCTGCTGGAGGCCGGCCGCCGGCCGCTGGACCCGCTGGCGCAGTTGCTCTATGCGGGCGAGGTGGATGGCGGCGCGCTGGGCGAGGCCGCGCACAGCCCGCCGGAGCGCTTTCGCATGCGGGGACTGGGCGGCTCGAGCATTCGCTGGGGCGGCCGCTGCATGCCGCTGGACCCGATCGACTTCGAGGCCCGTTCCTGGGTGCCCTGGAGCGGCTGGCCGATCGGCCCGCAGGACCTGGCGCCCTACTGGGGCCCGGCCGGCGAGTGGGCCGAGGCCGGCGGAGTGGCGGACGGAGCCGCCGCCTACGACGCGCGCCACGCACTGCCCGGGGCGCCGCCGCTGATCACTGGATTCGAGAGCGACCTGGTGCACACCCACGGCCTGGAGCGCTTCTCCTGCCCCACCGACTTCGGGCGGCGCTACCGCCACCGCCTCGCGCAGGCGACGTCGCTTCGCGTGCTGCAGGGGGCTGTCTGCACCGCGCTGCGCCTCGCGCCGGACGGACGGCGGCTGCGCGCGCTGGAGGTGCACCTGCTGGGGTCGGCAGGCCGTGAGGCCGACAGGACACCCCTCTTGCACGTGATCGCTCCGCAGCCGACTGCGGCATCACGCCCGCATCGCCGCATCGAGGTACGGGCGCGACAGGTGGTGCTGGCCCTGGGCGGGCTGGAGACCGCCCGCCTGCTGCTCGCCTCCGACGATGTGCAGCCGCAGGGCGTGGGCAATGCGCAGGACGTCGTCGGGCGCTTCTATATGTGCCACCTCGCGGCCAGCCTGGGGGAGCTGCAGCTCATGGGCGATCCGCAAGCGGTGCGGCATGGCTACGAGGTCTCGCCCGAGGGCGTGTACTGCCGGCGGCGCCTGGCCATCGCACCCGAGGCGCAGCGGCGCCTGGGCCTCCTCAACGCGGTGGCCCGCCTACACCTGCCGCCCATCGCCGACCCGGCGCACCGCCAGGGCGCGCTGTCGGCGCTGTACCTGGCGCGGCCGCTCATTTCATGGGAATACAACCGGCGCCTGCGCGACGAAGCGGCCCTGGGCCCGGCGGCGCGCGCCGCACGCTGGTGGGGCCACCTGTCCAACCTGGTGGCCGACGCCCCGGCCACCGCCGCCTTCCTGCTGCACTGGCTTCGGCACCGCCACCTGGCGACGCGCAAGTTCCCCTCGGTGATCCTCCCCAACCGGAACGGCCGCTTCAGCCTGGAGCTGCAGGCCGAGCAGGTGCCGCATCCCGCGAGCCGCGTGGTGCTGGCGGGTGAGAGCCATGCGAACGGCCCGGGCGGCGGGCGCGATACGCTGGGCCAGCGTCGCCTGCGCATCGCCTGGCGGCACCAGCCGCAGGACGTCGCCTCGGTCGCCTGCACCCTGGCGCTGATCGCCAGCGAACTGGCGCGCCAGGGCGTGGGCCGGCTGCACTGGAACGCCGCCACGCTGGAGGCTGACCTGCTCCGGCACGGCGCCTACGGCGGCCACCACCTGGGCACCGCGCGCATGGGAACCGACCCGCGCAGCAGCGTGGTCGACGCCCAGTGCCGGGTGCATGGCGTCGACAACCTCTACATTGCCGGCGGCGCGGTGTTCCCGACCGCCAGCCAGGCCAACCCCACGCTCACCCTCCTGGCGCTGGCGCTGCGCCTGGCCGACCACCTCGCGCCGGGCGCGGCGGCGCCTGTGCAGGCAGACGAGGCGGCGCCTGCGATGCAGGCCGCGTGACACCCAAGGGAGTGACAAGGGAGTGAAGCGATGAAGGTCCTGATCCTCGGCGGCAGCGGCTACATCGGCCGCCACCTGGCGCAGCACCTGGCCGCGGCGGGCCTGCGGCCGCTGGCCGCGGCGCGCCACGGCGCGCCCCTGTGCCTCGACGCCTGCGACGGCGCGGCCCTCACCGGGGCGCTGCGCCGCTACGACGCGGTGGTCAATGCGGTGGCCGGCAGCACCCATGCCATCGCCGAAGGCGCGCGGGTGCTGGCGCGCGCGGTGCAGCAGGCGGGCGGCGTGCCGGTGGTGCATCTGAGCAGCCTGGCGGTGCACGAGTGGGAAGGCGCCGGCGCGGAACCGGCCTGGGCGATCAGCCCGCACGCGCGCTACGTCCACGCCAAGCGCGCGGCGGAAGCGCACCTGGCGGCGCTGGCGCACACCGGGACGCCGGTCGCGGTGCTGCGCCCCGGCTGCGTCTGGGGCCCGGGCAGTCCCCTGTGGGTGACCCGCATCGCCGACCTGCTGGCGGCGGGCCGGCTCGGCGACCTGGGCCCCGCGGGCGACGGCTGGACCCAGGGCGTGCATGTGCGCGACCTGTGCGAGGCGGTGCTGCGGCTGCTGCGGCCTGCGCGTGGGCGACCGGCCCCGCACGGACATCCGCAGGCACGGGGAACGGGGGAAATGTGGAAGGCTCGAGAGGTGCGAGAGGTGCGAGAGGTGCGAGAGGTGCAGCGGAAGCCTCCGGATCCGCTCGAGAGCCTGCGCGTCTTCGACCTTGCCGCACCGGACAGCCCGCGCTGGAACCGCTACCTGCGGGACCTGGCCCTGGCCATCGGCGCCACCCCCCTGCGTCGCATTCCGCCCTGGCAGCTCGCACTCGACGCGTGGGTGGCCGGGCCGCCGCTGTACCTGGCGCAACGCCTCGCGGGGAGTGCGCCCCTGTCCGATCGTGGCGGTGATGGCGGTCGTGGCCATGGCCGTGGTGGCGGAGGCGGCCAGGGCCAGGGACAGGCCGGGAGCCGCTGGCCTGCCCCGCTGCCCCCCAGCCTGCTGCGGCTGATGCGAAGCCCCGCGCACGCCGACAGCGTCGAGGCCACGCGGGCGCTGGGCCTCGCCTGGACCTCCTACGAGCGCACGCTGGACGAGGCCGCCGCCTCCTGGCGCGCCAGCCGAACCGAGAAGGCGAGCCGCAGCGCGCGCGCGAGGAACAGCGGATTGCCCGCGAGGTAGCGCCGGGCCAGGCGGCGCGGCTCCAGCGCCAGCCGCCAGGCCCACTCGAGGCCGAGCGCGCGCAGGGGCCGCGGCGCGCGGGCGAAGCGGCCGCCGAGAAAGTCGAGGATGGCGCCACCACAGACGATCAGGCAGGGCCGTCCCTCGGGCCCCCGCAATGCGGCTTCGCGCAGCGCGCGCGCCAGGCCCTCCTGCTGCGGCATGCCCATGCCCAGCACCACCAGGTCGGGCGCCTCCCGCGCCACGAGCTGCAGGTAGCGGGCAATCGGCTGAAAGCCATCGGCCCGCACGCAGCGTGCGCCGGGCGCGAGCGCCTGCACCCGTTCGGCCGCCCGCGAGAGCCAGGGCTCCCGCGTCCCCAGGAGGGCGATGCAGGGCGGCCGTGCGGACGCGAGGAGACGCGGAATCAGGTCGGTGCCATTGAGGTTGAGGCCGGCCGGCCGGCCCAGCATCCGCAGCAGCCAGGCCATGCCCTGCCCGTCGCGCGCCAGCCAGTCGGCGGCGGCCAGGTCCTCGAAGAAGGCGGTGTCGCGCGCGGCGAGGTTGAAGGCGTGGGCATTGGCGAAGGCCAGCACCTGCGGCGCGGCGGGCCGCGCCCACTGGGCCAGCACGCGCTCGAGGGCGGCCTCGTCCCGCACCGGCAGCAACTGCCCCAGCAGCGACCGCCAGCGCTCAGCCCCGGCCGCCGTCATTGAGCACCGCCCCGACCACGGTGACGCCGAACTCGCGCAGCGAGCGGGTGAGTGCGGCCACGCCCTCGAGCGCGCTGGTGTCGCGACAGGCCAGCACCAGGGCGGCGCCGGCGCGCGCGGCCACCGTGCCGGCGTCGGCGCAGCGGCCGAAGGCGGGCGTGTCGGCCAGCACCACGTCGTAGCTCGATCGCAGCGAGGACAGGAGGCGCTGCAGGCGGTCGCGCGCCAGCAGCTCCTGCGGATTGGGCGGCACCACGCCGGCCGGCAGCAGGAACAGGCCCGGCACCGCGGCGACCGGCGCGATGGCCTCGGGCCCGGCACGGCCCGCCAGCACCGCCGACAGGCCGACGCGGTCGCCCTTCCCGAGCAGGCGGTGCAGGCGCGGGCGGCGCAGGTCGGCGTCGATCAACAGGGTGCGCAGCCCCAGCTGCGCGAACAGCACGCCGAGGTTGGCGGTGAGCCAGCTGCGGCCCTCCGCCGGGCCGGGGCTGACCACCGCCAGCGCCGCATGCCGGGCGTCGTTCTCGAACCAGCGCAGCATCAGCTGGCTGCGCAGCGAGCGCAGGTGTTCGACCGCAGGACTGTCCGGCCGCCAGGCGGCGACGAGCTCGGTGGCCAGGCCCGAGTCGCGCGGCGGCGTCACATGGCCGAATTGCAGCGAGAGCGCCTGCCGCACGTCGCGCGAGGCGATCAGGCCCAGCTCGATGCCGGCCTCGCCGAATCGCTGGCCGGTCTTGTCCTGGTGCAGGCGGATGCGTTCGGCGTCGAGCGCCGAGAGACGCCCGAGCTGCACCAGCAGCGCGCCCATGGCCGGCACCGACTCGGTGGGGCCGAGGCCCGCGGGCAGGCCCGGCGGGTCGTGGTCTTCCCGGGACTCCCGCGCTTCGCCGGGCTCGAGGTTGCCGCGCGCATCCCGCGGCAGGGGCAGCACGCTGCCGCTCATGGGCTTTCTCCTCTCATGACGACGACGCAGCGGCCTCGCGGCGGCAGGCTCCGGCCACTCGCGGGCCGCACCCCCCGCCGGGCGGCGCGAAACGCGAGGTCAGGCCCGAGGCGTATCACTGCCCGGAGCGACTGCCGCTTCATGCCGCGCCTCCGGCCAGCCCCAGGCGCCGCGAGGGACCGCCGAGCGCCGGACTGCCCGAACCTCCGGAGGGCCAGGCCGAAGGCACGCTGGCCAGCACCCGAAGGTCGGCCAGCTGCACGATGTCGTCGACCGAGCGCACCCGGCGCCGCGCGAGTTCGAGCATCAGCGCACCCGCCAGCGCCAGCAGCAGGCCGGCGACCGTGCCGACCGCCAGCGCCTGGCGCCAGCCGGGACCGGTGGGCGCGTCGGGCGCGGAGGCCGGCGCGAGCAGCACCAGGTCGGCCTGGGTGGCCAGGCTTTGCAGGCGCGACTTCGAGGCCTGGGTGTTGACCTGTTCGAGCTGGCGGCGGGCCGCGTCCACGTCCTGCTGCAGCAGGGACAGGCGGGCGCGGTCATGGTTCAGGGCCAGCACCCGCTCGCGCTGCGCGTCGACGGCGGCGGACAGCTCGCGCTCCCGCAGCCGCCCCGCGCGCCAGCGGGCCTCGACCGCGCCGGAGAGGGTGCGGGTCTCGGCGGCCATGCGCGCGCGCAGCGAGACCAGCTCGGCGTCCAGGCGCTCCATCTGCGGATGCCGCGGGCCCAGGGTCGCCGAGGCCTCCTGGCGGCGCGCCTCCATCCGGGCGATGTCGGCCTTGAGCGCGTTGACCACCGGGCTCTCCATCACCTCGGCCAGGGTGTCGCCGGCGGCGCCGCGGCGCGACTGGGCGTCGGTGGTCTCGGCCTGCACCTGCGCCAGCCGGGTGGCCAGCTGGTTCAGGCGCGCGACCTCGTGGTCCGCCTGCTCGGAGCTGACCACAGAGACGATGCCGGCGCCGCGCTGCGCGTCGGCCAGGCGCATCTGCGCCTGCTCCAGCGCCTGGCGGGCCTGGGCCACCTGCTGCTCGAGCCAGCCGGCGTCCTGGCGGGCCGGGCCGGTCTTGAGGCCCAGGCTCACCTCGACGAAGGCGCGGGCCAGCGCATTGGCCACCCGCGCCGCCTGCGCCGCGTCGGGCCCGCGCCATTGCACGTGGATGATGTGGCTCTCGCGCGCGGGCCGCACCGCCAGGCCTTCGCGCAGATCGCTGGCGGAGGGCGTCGCGCCCGGCGCGATGCCTGCTTCCTGCTGCAGCAGCTCGCGGGCGCGGGTGACGACGGCCTCGCTGCGGGCGATGTCGATCTGGGTGGCGATGTAGCTGGCCAGCAGCGCGGGCGCATAGCCGCCGCCGACGTCGCTGGCCTTCAGGTCCACCAGCACCGGCGCCTGCGCCAGGTAGCTGGCCGGCCGAAGCATGGACCAGGCGACAGCGGTGGTCATGCTGGCCACGAGGATCAGTGCCGCGGCGGACCAGCGCGCGCGCAGGATGGCGAGGAACTGCAACAGGCTCACGCGACCTCCAGGTTTCGGATGGGACTCGGGTGCGGTTTCAGAACAGGCTCTCGCGGACGTAGATCACGTCGTCGGGCTGCACCGGCTCGGTGAGCGCGGGACCGCTCATCACGGTCACGCCCTCGGGGCTCTTGCGGTGCAGGCGCAGGCGGCTGGCGCTGCCGCGCGGGGTGGGGCCGCCGCCGGCCGCCAGGGCCTGCATCAGCGTCATGCCGCGCTCGATGCGGTAGGGGCCGGGGCGCTGCGCCTCGCCATAGATATAGAACACTGGCGCGCGCGGCACGAAGAGCGTGTCCCCGCCCGCGAGGACCAGGTCCTGGTCGGCGGCGGCGCCGGTGAAGAGCGACGGCAGGTCGATCACCTGCCGGAAGGGCTTGCCCTCGCGCTGCCCCGACACCACCAGCACCTCGTCGCCTTGAGCCGTGATGCCGCCGGCGGCAGCCAGGAGCTCGCTCGCGCGCATGCCGGAGGTTTCGAGCGCGAAGCGGCCGGGGCGGGCCACCTGCCCCAGCACCGTCACCTGGTGGCCGCGCGCCTGCAGCAGGTGCACCGTCACCTGCGGCGACTTGAGGAAGCGCCCCTGGCGCAGGGCGTCGGCCACGCGCTGCTGCGCCTCCTGCAGCGACAGCCCCCCCAGCTGCACCTGCCCGACCAGCGGGTAGCCGATGCCGCCGCCTTCGGAGACACGCGCCTCCACCGTGAGGTCGGGGTTCTGGAACACCTGCACCCGCACCAGGTCACCCGGGCCGAGGCGGTAGTCGCCCGCGGCGGCGCGCCCAGTGGCGGCCGCGGCCGACGGCGTGCCCGATGCCGCGGGAGAGAGTGCCGCGGTGGTCCCAGGCGGCGCCGCCTGCGTGAACGCCGGCAGGAGAAACAGCAGGAACAGGGCCAGCATGCCCAGCGCCCGCCAGCAACGCAGGGCCCAGGGCGCATGGCGCAGGGCGCCCAGGTCAGCGAGCGCCCCCGGCAGACCGGGGTGCGGGCCTCGGCGCGGCAGGCCCACCGAGGCCGGCGCTGCAGGCCGGGTGTGGATCACAAGGCTCATGGCGTCACCCGTATCGCGATGGAAGTGAAAGTGGCCCGGAACTGCGCGCCGGGCAGGCTGCTGCCCCGGCGCTCGCCGCGCACCTGCAGCAGCAGCTGCCACCAGGTCCGCGGCTGCCAGTCCAGCACCAGGCCGGTGGCGCGGCTGCGGTCTTCGCGGCCGGCGTCGGGCGCCGCCGGGTCCACCGGGGACCAGCGGCGCCACTCGATGGCATGCCGCAGCGAGAGCGTGGTGCGCGCGCCCGCCTGCCAGGCCGGCGCGATGAAGAAGCGCTCGGCGCGCACCTGGCCACCCGCGCCCAGGTCGTAGCCGCCGAGCTCGCGCTCGAGGCCGGCCTCGACCCGGGTGCGCGCGCCGTTGTCCCAGGCCACGCGGGCTTGGCCGACCGCGCCGTCGAAGTCGCGCGCGGCCTGCGCGTCGTGCCGCCGGCGCAACTGGCCCAGCCGGGCGTCGAAGGACCAGAACACATGGCGCGGCACCTGCAGCACCAGGTCGACCTGGTCGTCTTGGAAGTCGGGGCCGACGCCGTGGGGGTAGTGCCCCTGGCCGCGCCGCGCGCGCAGCGCGAGGTCCAGGCCCGAGGGCCAGCGATGACCCACGCCCAGGCGCGCGCTGTCGATGTGGGCATTGGCCTCCAGGGTGCGGGCCTGGTCGCTCTCGGTGCGCAGGCGGCTGGCCCCGGCCTCCAGGCGCCAGGCGCCGACGCCGCCCAGGCGCAGGTCGCCCGCCTGCTCGCGCTCGGTGCGCAGGTCGGCGCGGGCGGGCGTGCCGTCATCGACCGCCGAGAAGTCGCGCAGCTGCGTCTGGCGCGCCGACAGCGTGCCGGTCAGGCGTGGGGTGAAGGCCCATTCCCAGGCGCTGCGGTAGTTGGCCAGCTCGTGGTCGAGTTGCCCATACTGGTCGAAGCGCACCGCGCTGGCCTCGGCGTCGAGCGTGAGGCGTTGCAGGCTCCAGCGCTTGTCCAGGCGCAGGCCGGCGGTGAGCACCGCCAGCCGGTCGGACAGAGCCGAGGGCGCGCGCATCACGTTGGAGTCATGCGCGAGGCCGGCCGAGACCTGCACCACCAGGGGACCGGCGTGGGCGGGCAGGCGGGTGCTGGTGGCCAGCGGCACCAGGGGCTGCTGGCCGATCAGGGGCTGCGCCATCAGCGGCGCGGCGATGCGCCCGCGCAGCGCGTCGAGCTCGGCGTCGCTGGCGGGCGCGGACGCGGATGCGGGCTGGGCCTGCGCCGCCACCGGCCAGGCGATCGCCAGGCTGCAGGCGGCGGACGCGGCCGCGGCCGCCGCGGTCCGGGCCACGGTCCACGCGCCGGCCACGCGCGGTGGCAGTTCAGGCACCGGGCCGGCGGGCGGGAGCAGGTCGCCGACGCAGGTTCGCGGCCCTGCCGGTGGCTTGCGGGTCGGGGTGCGTGGGGCTGTGTGCATCGCGGCGTTCTCTCGGAAGGACAGGGCGAAGGGGAAGGCCGGGCCATGGTCGCTGACGAGCCGCACACCGGGCAATGGCCCGGTCGGGCCTGGGCCGTCCCCCTGCCCGTCGTCACCCCGCCGACGGTGGTCATGTCGATCAGTAGGCACGCGGATCTCCCATCAGCACACGCGCGGTGCGCAGCATGATGTACAGGTCCAGCCCCAGCGACCAGCGGCGCAGGTAGTCCAGGTCGAGGCGGATGCGGCCTTCCATCTTGTCCAGCGAGTCGGTCTCGCCCCGGAAGCCGTTGACCT
>JACCDY011218883.1_pt1 | contig 15402 bp, 13 predicted proteins | sample 7446391 | NCBI WGS metagenome assembly JACCDY01 (sample SAMN15323451, study PRJNA562643) | freshwater metagenome | isolation source: river surface water | place: USA:Blue River Watershed | collected 2017-08-18 | reverse complement strand
GACATCGAGCGGCAGCGGGCCATCGCGGAAGAGTGAGGCGACTTCCGACATCGGGCAGGGCGTGTAGTCCGCCTGCCCGCGTTCGACCGCCTCGCGGATGATTGGAGAGAGGAAAAACGAATTGGTGCGGAGGATGTCGTGGTATTGAGGATCGATCCACGGGCTTGGTCCGAGGCCGTGGATGTGGACGAGTTCGACATCCTTGAGCAGGTGGGCGCTGGCGAGCATCGAGTTGACCAGCGCGTGGGGGACCGAGGCGCCACCGCCGATGAACACCCGGCTGCCCGGGCGGATCAGGCGTGGCCACAGGTCTGGGGTCAGCGGTTTCATCGATGCCGACGCTAGCAGAACCAGCGGCGTGGCCAATCAAAAGCTGCGCAACCGGGGGAGCGTTTTCCCTTTGGCCGATGGGTGTCGCGCGCATGGAGGCGCTGGTGGCCTTACTGCATCAATGCCGAGCGTCCGCCGTCGATGCAGAGCGTGGTGCCGGAGATGAATCCGGCGTGGTCGGATGAGAGGAACGCGCAGAGGGCGCCGATCTCATCCACGGTGCCGATGCGGCCGACCGGGTGGCTGGCTGCGGTGCGTGCGCGTTCGGCGGCGGGGTCGGGGAAGCTGTCGAACCAGGTTTGGTTGCCGGCGGTGTCGATGAATCCGGGTGCGATGCCGACGGTGCGGATGGCGGGACCCCATTCGATGGCAAGCGATTGGACCATTCCCAGCAGGCCGGCTTTGGCCACATTGTAGGGGAAGCAGCCGGGGATGCTGTGCCAGGCGTGGTTGGATCCGATGATGAGGATGACACCGGAGCCGGATCGCGTGAGTTGTGGTTGGGCGGCTTTGGCCAAGCGCCAGTGGGCGGCGAGATCGAGTTCCATGCATTCATCCCAGTCGGCGTCGCTGGCTGCCGCCGCTCCTTTGAAAACGTTGCGGCCGGCGTTGGAGATGAGGATGTCGAGACCGCCCAGAGCGGATGTGGCGTCATCGATGAGCGATTGGTGGCTGTCGCGATCGGCGACATCTCCCTGCAGGTAGATGGCCTTGCGTCCCTCGGCTTCGACGCTGGCGACGAAGGCGCGGGCACCCGGGTCATCTGCTGGACGACGCCCGCAGCCGGCGACATCACAACCCGCCTTGGCGAGCGATCGGGCGATGCCCGCGCCGATGCCGCTGGTGACGCCGCTGATGAAGGCGCGTTTGTGGTTCAGATCGATGGAGAGCATATGGAGAGATCGTGGATCGTGGATTGTCGATCGTGGATGCGGAGCGTCAGTGCAGTCGTTTCGCTTTAGCGATCCTCGATCTGCGATCCTTGATCCACCATCCTTCAGACATAGAAATTCGTCTTTGCGCCAAGCTCGCGGATTCCGGGATGCTTTTCAAGCTCCTCCTCGATGAGGTCGACGCCGAGGCCCGGGCGGTCGGACAGGTGCAGGTAGCCGTTGCGGATGTCGAGCGGGTGGGTGAGCACTTCGTCGCGCCATGGCACGTCGTTGACCATGAATTCGCAGCGGAAGAAGTTGGGGATGGTGGCGCAGACGTGGGCGCTGGCCAGCGTGCTGAGCGGGCCATTCGGGTTGTGGGGGGCGACGAGCACGCCGTAGGCTTCGGCCATGGTGGCGATGCGTTTCATTTCCGACGGGCCGCCGCAGCGGGTGATGTCGGGCATGATGACGTCGCAGATGTGTTTTTCGAGCACAGGTCGGAAGTTGTGGCGGGTGTAGTGGCGTTCGCCGACGCAGATCGGCACCTTGCTGGGCAGCCGGTCGCGGAACGCGCGCAGGGTGTCGGCGTTTTCCGGTCCAGCAGGCTCCTCATACCACGTCACACCGAGTGGCGCGAGGCGTTCAGCCATCTTCACGGCGACCTCGAAGTTGAGCATCGCGTGGGTTTCGATCATCATGTCGAATTCGGGGCCGACCGCTTCACGGACCGCCTTGGTCACGTTGTAGGCGGTGTCCTGTTGCTGCGGGCTCAGGCTGAGGTCGGTGTTGAGGTCCTCGCCGTAGAGGTAGTTGGTATGGGCGAAGGGGTCGAACTTCAGTCCGGTGAATCCGAGATCCTTCACGCGGCGCGCCTGGCTGGCGTAGGAGTCGGGGCTGAGGTCGCCGCCGGTGAACCAGTAGTTGGCGTAGAGTTTGATCTGATCGCGGAAGGCGCCGCCGAGCAGTTGGTAGCAGGGGGTGCCGAGCACCTTGCCCTTGAGGTCGAGCAAGGCCATGTCGAGTCCGCTGATGGCGCACATGGAGGCGCCGAAGGGTCCGATCCAGTTGAGGTCGCGGTAGAGTTTCTGCCAGATGAAGTCGGTGCGCATCGGATCCAGGCCGATGACGCGTTCGCCAATGTGTCTGGCGGCCGCTTCGATGATGGGTGATCCGGGCCAATTGGTCGCTTCGCCGACGCCAGTGTGTCCGGTGTCGGTGTAGACCTTGAGCATGGTCCAGTTGTATTTGACGCCTTCGACGAGCCAGACTTTGACGGCAGTTATTTTCATGGAAAATGTTCTTTGTTGAGAGGTTCTTCGTTCTTCGTTGGAGGCAGGAATGCCGTTCCGGCTTTCCTGCCTCGATTCTGATTTCAGCTTTTCAGTTTTTCAGCATTTTCTCCGGCATTCAAAGAATGCCGAACCTGTCCCACGCTTCTTGGGCGAGCATGCCGTTGCGGATGGCTTCGAAGACGCGTTTTTCGCCGTGGGCTTTTTCGAGGGCTTTGGCGGTGACTTCGGCTTCGATTTCCTGGGGGATGACGCAGACGCCGTCGAGGTCGCCGAAGACGATGTCGCCGGGGCGGATCTTGACGCCGTCGATGTCGATGGTGCAGCGGAAGTCGATGACCTTGCCGCGCGGTCGTTGGTCCTGGGCGTAGCGGCCGTAGGAAAAGCAGGGGAAGTTCTGTTCGAGGATGCCGTGGGTGTCGCGCGAGTAGCCGTTGACCACAGCGCCGACCGCGCCGCGACGGGTGGCGGCCATGCTCATCAATTCGCCCCACAGTGCGTAGCGTGGCGATGATCCGGTGCAGATGTAGACCTCGTTGGTTTTGAGATCGTCGAGGGCCTTGAGCATCAGGCCGAATGGCTGGTTGAGCATCGGGTTGGCGCGGCCGGGGCCTTCGCCGCCGTCGTCATCGGCTTCCAGCACGGGCATCGCGCGGCCGACGACGATCATGTCGTGGCGCAGCGGTTGGATTTGTGGCGGCAGGAATTGGCGGGTGTAACCCATGGTGTCCATCACATCGCCGACCACGGCGGTGAAGAGTTCGCGGCGGTATTGCTCGAAGAGGGCGCTGTCGTTGTTGGCCATGACTGTCATTGAAGGACCAGTGGCGTGCTCGAGACAATCGAAACCGGAGCTTGAACCTGACGCTATTCCTGACAAACTCCAGCCATGGACAGGGTCACTTCATTGGTCAAGGCGCTGGATTTGCTCGGAGTTTTGGCTGCGGAGGAGTCGGGTGCGACGGCGCAGGAATTGGCGGTGACGATGAATCTGGCGCGCACCACGGTGATCCGGGTTCTGAACACGGTGGTCGAGTATGGATTTGTGGAGAAGGTGGGCAGGCATTACCGGGTGTCGGCGGCGTTCCGCGAGTGGGCGAGGCCGCAGCGTCATCGGTGGTTGAAGCGTCGTTATCGCGCGTTGTTGGAGGAGGTGGCGGCGCACACCGGCGAGTTGGTGTTGTTGGGTGTGTTGGAGGGCGCGGGGGTGGTGCACATCGATTTCATTGCGGCGGATGATGCGGTGAAGGTGGCCCCGGCGCCGTGGACGCATCACAACATCCGTCACAACGCGATCGGCAAATTGGTGTTGTCGCAGCGACCGGATCTGGCGGAGCCGTGGTTGATCCAAGAGCCATCGTTTGCCGACGAGTTGGCGGAGATCCGCCAAAGCGGCATGGCTTGGAATCGTGGCGAAACGGTGCCGGGGATGGTGGCGATGGCGGTGGATGGCCGACGCGTGGTGCACTGCGAGCCGAAGATCGCCGTGGCCTGGCCCACGAAGCGCTTTCAGGAAAAGAAGGCGCTCGCCGTGGCCACCTGGATCCGCACGCGTATCGAGGAATTGAAACTCGGAGACGCGGAGATCGGGTAGTCAATCGGAGAGAAGAGGGGAGGTGTCTCGAGTTATTCTGTCGACCGGCCTGTACTGAATGGTACATGATTAAGCATCGGGAAACCTGGCTGCTGGTGAGTTGCGGGCATTTTCAACCACGGATTACACGGATTTTTACGGATGGAAGGGATTGCTGAAGTGATTCTGATTCAATGAAATGCGCCTTAATCACGTGCCATTCCGGCCTGTATTATTACGCAGTACTTTAGCCCGGAAGGTGGGGGTGAGGCGTGGTAGCGCCGTTTGGTGTAAACGGCACATTGAAGAAACCGAACATCGAATGTCGAAACTGAATGTCGAAGTGAGGCGGGTAGGACATATCGATTTTTCCCACCTCTCTTCACTTCGATGTTCGATGTTGGGCGTTCGATGTTCGATGTTCAAATCCTGTCTCTGGGTGCCGACGCAACCGTGTGCAACTTTCTCAAAACGGCATGTACTATTACGCAATAGTTAATCCCAGAAGGCGGGGCTAGATCTTGTATGCTCGCAGTGCGATTGCGGGGACTACGCCGAACCTGAATTACAAGAATTATCACCTGACCCCATTTTTACGTGCGCTTGCGGCATGGATCCGCATGCGTTTGGACGCGATGGCATCGTGACCGTCATCGGTCACTTGGCGGGTGTTTCCGGCGGCAGTGGCTTCTTGTAGGTGAGTGCCGTGGCGGAGAACTCGTCGAGTTTCTTTTGCCAGGCGCTGGTCAGCTCCGCCACCTTCTCGGGCATTTTCGCCGAGAGGTCGTGTTGTTCGGCGCGATCCTCCTTCAGGTTGTAGAGTTCCCACGGGCTGTTGGTGCCAGAGGCGACGAGTTTCCAATCGCCGACCTGGATGGCCCGGTTGTCGTTGTGCAGCCACCACAGCCCTTGGTGGGGATCGGTGATGTCTTTGCTGAAGGCAGGAACCAGGCTGCGACCATAGGTTGGAGGAAGGTCCTGCCCCTTCCATTGGCTGGGCTTTTGGACACCAGCCAACTCGAGGGCGGTGGGGACGAAGTCGATGAAGTGTCCCGGGGTGTGGCGCAGTTCGCCGCGCGCCTTGATGCCGGCCGGCCAGTGGACGATGAAGGGGGTGCTGATGCCGCCTTCGTGGACCCAGACCTTGTGGCGGCGGAACGGAGTGTTGCAGGCCGAGGAGAATCCGGGTCCGAGGCAGAGGTAGGTGCCATGGCTGCCGGCAGGGAGTTTCGGATCGTGGCCACAGCCGCGCACCATGATTTCCGCGCTGGCTCCGTTGTCGGAGGCGAAGCAGATCAGGGTGTTGTCGAGTTGTCCCATGGCTTCGACCTGTTTGAGGACACGTCCGACTTCCTGGTCAAGGCGGTCGATCATGGCGGCGTGGATGGCCATTTTGGTGGCTTGGAACTGCTGTTGCTCCGGTGTGAGTTCGTCCCAGACCTGCGGATAGCGGATTTCGTTCGGGCCGTAGATCGGATAGGCGTCCTTGTGGTGGTAGGGTGGTCCGAGTTGGCGCTCGATAGCTGAGAGGCTGGTGTTGACGAGCCCCATCTTGATTTGTCGAGCATGGCGCTCGACGCGCATCGTTTCCCAGCCGCCGAGGTAGCGGTCACGGTATTTGGCGATGTCCTCCGGCAGCGCGTGCAGCGGGAAGTGGGGGGCGATGATCGCGATGTAGTGGAAGAACGGTTGCTGGGCGTGGTTCTGCTGGTGGTCCTTGAGCAGTTCGATCGCGTGGTCGGCCACGGCGATGGTGTGGTAGTAGAAGTCGCCATCCTTTTTCGGCATCGGATCGGGCCGGTCATCGCGCTTTCCACCCTTCATTTCGAAGAAGCTGTCCAGCTTGTCGGTGTTGAGCGAGTGATCAAAGCCGGTGGGCAGCACCGGGCCGTCGACGTGCCATTTGCCGCTCTGGTAGCAACGATAGCCGGCGGATTTGAGGTGTTCCGGCAGCAGTCGCGCCCATTCGGGGCGTTTCCATGCTTCGCCACCACCGCCGCCCAGACCGGGGAGGATGTCGCGGTTGACCACTTGGGCATGGTAGCCGGTGAGCAGGGCGGCGCGGGACGGCCAGCAGCGGCCGGTGTTGTAATAGCGGGTGAAGCGCAGCCCGTTGGCGGCAAGGCGGTCGAGGTTGGGCGTGTCGATTTCGCTGCCGTAGCAGCCCAGGTCGGAGTAGCCGAGGTCGTCGGCGAGGATGAAGATGATGTTGGGTTTTTGCGCGGGGGAGGCGTCCGTGGGGGCAGTGGCCGCCACGGCGATGCTGCCGCTGAATAGGGTGAAAACGGCTGCGATGGCGAATCGGGCATGCATCATGCCAGCGTGCATATCCTTGTGGCGGATGCTTGTCCATGGAGAATCGGATCGGCTTGCCTGGTGCTTTAGACATTGTTGCCGGGCAGCGGCGGGTGCATGATGCCGATATGCGTGGAGATGTTTCATCCGCTGCATTACCCGATCGGGTGGTCGGGCGGCCCATGCCCTTGTATGTCCATGTGCCGTTCTGTGAATCGTTGTGCCCGTTCTGCCCCTTCCACCGGGTGCTCTTGGACGAGCCTCTGGCGGATGCCTATTACAAGGTGCTTGCGGCACAGTTGCGGCGTCTCGCTGACGACGGATGGGTGTTCATCGAGTTGTGCATGGGTGGCGGGACGCCGACGACGCGGCCGCAGGCATTGGTCGCGCTCATCCAACAGGCGATGTCGCTGTGGGATCTGCGGCAGGTGACCGTGGAGACCAATCCGAATCATTTGCGCGATGAAATCCTGCAACCGCTGCTCGACGCCGGTGTCACGCGATTGAGTGTCGGCGTGCAGTCGCTGCACGACGGACGCTTGGAAAAGCTCGGTCGCTTGCATGCCTATGGCGGACGCGATCGGATCCTCGAAGCGATCGGTAACACGCAGGGGAGATTCGATACTTTCAATGTCGACATGATCTTCAACCTGCCGGAGCAGACGATCGACGAATTGGATGAGGATCTGCGGCTGTTGAAAGCGACGGGGGTGGATCAGATCAGCTATCACCCGCTGATGCCGACCGACGAGGATCTGCACGGGGAGTCGGATTTCGGCCACATTGATTTCCATCGCGAGCATGAGATGTATCGCCGGATCGTTGCCTGTCTCGAGCCCGAATATCAACGCGGGTCGGTGTGGTGCTTTGACCGCAAGCCGCAGGTGATCGATGAGTATTTCGTGTCGAATCCAGAATATCTGGGGATTGGCAGCGGTGCTTTCAGTCTGCTCGACGCTTGGTTCCACGCGACCTCATTCGATATCGGGCACTACATGGAATCCTGCCATGACGGGGATTTGGTCTTTGCCCAGAGGCATCGCCTCGGGGTGCTTGAGCGACAGGCCTACCGCTTGCTGACCGGCTTGTTTGGTGTGCGGGTTCCGGTGGCGCGGATGGGTGGGATGCGCTGGCTGATGCCGCTGTTGCAGGGTGGTGGCTTGTTGCGTCGGCAGGGCGGGTTTTATGAGTTGAGCGAGCGGGGATGCTACGTCTGGTTGGTGATGATGCGGCGATTCTTCATGGCGGTGAACCGGTACCGTCAGCAGTTGCGGCGGGGCGAGGAGGCGCCGTGTCCGTTCACCGTGGGGCGGGTGCTGCTGAGGCTGTGGGGGTAGGGGATGGAGAACTTTTTCGGATTCGTTCCGCCCGCTGGGAGGGATTGACTGATCCAGCTTCGCGGGATCAGTCCCTGCCAAGTGCGTTTTTCTGCATATTCATGGACATTGGTGCGTCACGGGAAGGCCGGTGAGGCACGCCAACACAGCGGTTGTACTAGAATCCTGATGGAATCAGGGGCGCATCCCATCAGAGCACGACAACGCGCATCGGGAGCCGATTTCAAGGACTGGTGCGACGCGATTCATTGTAGTACACGTCAGCTTCCAAACCGCCGGCATCATGATACTCTTTTTGAATGGCCTTTACTGCCTTTAGGAGGTCTTTCTTGAGTTCTTCGATATCAAACCGTGGATTGGGGGTGAACGTGACGCGGATGACCTTTCGATACCTGAATCCAGGAAGAAGAATATTCTTACTGTTCCAAGCCCGCCTGGCATTTTCCGGTGCATCATTCCCATGCTTGTCTGCAATTTCTCCCATGGTTTCAAACAGAGTGGCGGCGTCTTTGTAGTCGACATCTGTGTAGGTGACATCCAGCAGGACTTGACCTGGTTCAGGTCTTTCAAACCAGTACGTGTTGAAAACGTATGGATAGATTGCAAACCCCAGCACCAACAATATCAAGAACGCCACCAATATCATTGCTTTTCGCATTCTGCTGGTGGTTGTCATGACTGCGATGAGCCATTTGGCAGCACTGCTGAGATGCTGCTTCCAAAGGATCAATCCCGCAACCAACAGAAGAACCAACCCGCAGATGAGAGCGTACAACGTGGGTATACCGAGATCATCTGCAAATATGGCCCCGCCAATGAATAGGACTATTGGTGCCACAGCCAAATACCGGCGCCGCACGGATGCCGATAATCCTTCTCTGGAGGCCTCAGAAAGATCGGGGGAACGCGCTGGGCCGCTGATGGTTTGTATTATTGTGCAAAAATCTCCCGCCGTTTGATACCTCCTCTCCGGCTCCTTTTCCAAGGCCCGTAGCACAATCTCGTCGATTCTCACATTCACCTCCACCTTGCGGGAGGGCGCCACCAGATCCTTGGTCGGCGGTTCGCCGGTAAGCATCTCGTAGAGAACAGCTCCCAGAGCATAAATGTCCGCACGGCGGTCTACCACCCCCTTCTCCTGCTCAGGTGCCATGTAAGGAGGTGTTCCGGATTTTTCCCCGGAAGCACCCACCAGCGAGGCGATGCCGAAGTCCGCGATCTTCACCCGGCCCTCGCGGTCGAGCAGCAGGTTTTCCGGCTTGATGTCGCGGTGGACGATTCCCTTGCCGTGGGCGTATTCGAGTGCCTCACAGATCGGTGGAACGATCGCCAGCGCCTGCTCGACCTCCAACTTTCCCTCGCGGAGCAGGTCGCGGAGGTTCACCCCGTCGACATACTCCATCACGATGTAGAACAGGCCATCGGTCACACCATGGTCGAACACGGTGACGATGTTCGAGTGGCTCATCTTCGCCAAGGTCTTGGCTTCCTTCTCAAAATACTCGGCAAAGTGCTCCTCATGCAACCGCTCGGGTGCGAGCACCTTGATTGCCACCCAGCGGTCCAGCGACTTCTGGCGCGCCTTGTAAACCACGCCCATACCGCCGCGGCCAAGGCACTCGACCACCTCATACTGCGGAAACTTGTCTGCGATCTCCTCGGGTGAGGGTGGAGGCGGCAGATCGCTGCCATCATGACCGGTCGCAAGTGTCCGTGATGCCATCGCCTGTTCCATCAGGCAGGCCGGACAAATACCGCGGGGGCTCTCGCCTGGGACCGTCTTTCCACATTTGCTGCAGTGAATTTGTTCTCTCATCGTATCCGGTCTTACACAGTCACGCCCGGTCGTTACAAACTTTCGCCAGCCAGAGCAGAGAATAAGGACTTCATCTCGTCCTCGACCATGGAATCGTCGACCAGAGTCCGGGCGATCTCATCCCGCACGCGCTGACGGTAAATCTTCCGCAGTCGGTGAACCGCCACCCGAGCCGCGCCCTCGCTCATGCCGAACCGGTTGGCCATCTCAGCATAGGATAGCTGTTCGCGATCAAGAGTCACGAACGGCTCCCATTTTGCGAATGCCGGTTCCTCGCGCTCCAGATCGGCAAGAACTTTGTCCAGCAGTGCCATCGCCCATTCGCGGTCGAACTCAAGGTCAGGGCTTCGGCCATCTTTCATTTCCAGCACCGCAGTCGCTTCCCCGCCTGGCAGATCCAGCGGCAAATGAGGGGCAAAGCCACCCCGCTTGTCCCGGTGCTCCCGCTTCCAGACATTTGCCATGTAGTTCTTCAGTGCCCCCAGCATGAAGGCTCGGAACCGTCCCCGGTCGCGGTCGACAAGGCGAAGTCCATCACCCTCCAACAAATGGGCAAAGAAGCCCTGGACCAGATCCTCTGCGTCTGGCTCGCTTCTCCCACTGCGGCACACGAAACGGAACAGGGGCATCCAGTAGATCCGGAACAATTGCCCCAGAGCCTCTTTTGCCTCCTCGTCACCCGTATTCGCGGCTGACCCCACCAGCGTCCAACGTGTGGTGTGGAACATGGTGTCCCGTTTGAGAGGCATGCACCATTTACTACCACATTTCTACCGGCGTGCTACCATGATTCTTAACTGTGGCCAATTCGGCCCATTCAACTTGTTTCCGTGGGTAAGAACTCAGCGGCATGCAAAATCCTCCTCCGGATTTTGTAGTGATGGATTCGTCGCTGCGAGCGACGTTGGCTTTCAAACCCGTCTCGCTGCGCTCGAGGGGGTTCTCGGCCCCCCCCTTAAACGCCACGACCCCACCCCTGCGTACAGGGGTGGGGTCGTGGCGGACAGGGAGGGATTCGAACCCTCGGTACTGTTTCCAGCACACACGCTTTCCAAGCGTGCTCATTCGACCACTCTGACACCTGCCCTTGGAGGCCGGGACGCTAGGTAGGCGACCATGCGGACGCAACCCTTTTTTTGGCGGGGTAAGCCCCATCAGGGCCGTGGTTCCGATTCCTGCTGCGCTTGTGGTTGCGCCTGCGGGCGGGATCGGTCATGAAACGGCCTGTGACCGGCCGTGAGATCAAGGAGACTTTGGAACGCCTCGGAGTGATGCCCAGCAAGCAGCTGGGGCAGAACTTCCTGATCGATCCGAATATGGCGCGTTGGATCGTCTCCCAGCTCGACCTGCAGCCGGAGGATGCCGTGGTCGAGGTCGGCCCGGGGGTGGGCTCGTTGACCGAGCACCTGGTGGGAGTGGCACGGCGGGTGATTTTAATCGAATTCGACGCCAAACTGGCAGCGGGCTTAATCGATCGTTTCAAGGATGATCCGACGGTGGAGGTGCATCATGCGGATGCGGCGAAGTTTGACGGCCGCCAATTGTTCAAGCATCGGCCGCTCAAGTTCCTCGGCAACCTGCCGTATTCGTCGGGTGGGGCGATTATGAAGAACCTGCTCGACCGTCCGCATCCCTACAGCCGTGCGGTGGTGATGCTGCAGAAGGAAGTGATCGACCGTCTGGCGGCCGTTCCCGGCACCAAGGATTACGGCACGCTGTCACTGCGGACCCAGGTGAACTGGGAGGTGGACATCCAGCGCACGGTGCCACCCGAGGCATTCCATCCGCGTCCGAAAATCGATTCCAGTGTGGCGATCCTGCGGCCGAGGGTCGCGGGGATGCCGCCGTTCGATCATCGTTTGTTCGATGAGTTGGTTCGGCGTGGATTCGCGCAACGTCGCAAGCAACTGCGCAAGCAGATGCCGGAAGGTACCGATTGGGAGGCGGTGACGGCAGAATTGGGATTGCTGCCGACCGTGCGTGCGGAGGAATTGGATCTGCAGCAGTGGGTGCGGTTGACGCGGGCCTGTGACCCGCATCCGCTCAAGGATGTGCCGCAGAAGCCCGAGGAGCGTTTTGATGTGGTCGATGAGCAGGACCAGGTGGTTGGTCAGGCGACCCGCGGTGAGGTGCATGCGAAGAAGTTGCTGCATCGCGCCGTGCATGTGCTCGTTTTCGACAAGCGCGGGCAGTTGTTGTTGCAGAAGCGTTCGTTGTTCAAGGATGTGCACCCGGGGACCTGGGATTCGAGCGTCGCCGGGCATGTGGATGCGGGTGAGGATTACCGCAGTGCGGCGATCCGCGAGTTGGAGGAGGAGATGGGAATCCGGGCGGAGGCCGAGCCGGTCGAAGTCGCCCATATCCAGCCGTGTGAAGGCACCGGCTGGGAGCATGTGAAGTTGTTTCAGGTGAATCATCACGGGCCCGTGCGTTACCCGGCGGCGGAGATCGAGGCGGCACTGTGGTTTTCGGTCGATGAAGTGGACGCCTGGTTGGCGGCGTGCCCGGACGATTTTGCCTCCGGCTTCATCGAATGCTGGCGTGCGTGGCGTCGCCGTGGATGATGGGAATTCTGAAGATGAAATTGCTGGCCTTGTTGCTGTCGTGTCTCGGTTTGTTGGTTTCCTGCAAGCCAAAGCAGGAGTCGTTGGAATACGATCTGGTGGCCAGCTACCCGCACGATCAGTCGTGTTACACCCAGGGGCTGGAATTTCATGATGGCCGCTTGTTCGAGAGTGCCGGGCAATACGGAGAGTCGGAGTTGCGTCAGGTGGATCCCCGGACCGGGGAGGTGCAGCGCCGTCGCAAGTTGCCGGCCGAGTTGTTTGCCGAGGGTCTCACGGTGCTGGACGGTGAGCTGTGGTTGCTGACCTGGCGCGAAGGGCAGGCATTCGTTTTTGATCCCAAGACCTTCGAGTTGCGTCGGCGCTACCGCTATCCGGGTGAGGGATGGGGTCTGACCAATGATGGCAAGCAGCTGATCATGAGCGACGGGTCCAGTTTCCTGACCTGGCGCGATCCCGGGGATTTCTCCACCGTGCGCACACTGGAAGTGACCCGCGACGGCCGCCCGCAGAAAGAGCTCAATGAGTTGGAATATGTCGATGGGGCGATCTATGCCAACATCTACACTAGGGACGAGGTGGTTCGGATCGATCCAAAGAATGGTCAGGTGACCGGGGTGCTGGATCTTTCGGAGCTGCGCAACCGACTTGAGGGGCAGGAGGTCTTGGCCGAGGAGTTGAACGGCATTGCAAGGGATCCGGCTACCGGGCGGCTCTGGTTGACCGGTAAGCACTGGTCGCGGATGTATGAGTTGAAGATTAAGCCGCGCGATTCCGTAACGAAGCCATAGCGCTGCGGTCGCTACAGCGTGAGCATCAGGAATGCGAGTTCATCCACGGCATGCAGATTCAAGGACATGAGGTTCAGGAAACGCGGTGCCACGGTGTGTTTATCCATCACTTGGGTCCACTGGATGGCAGGCGATTGCTGTTGGTTCTTGGGCGGATGAATTATTGGAAGAAGTCTCCGGTGATCGACCGTCTGGCCTTGGCGTTCCGGCAGCACGGCGTGACGGTTTGCTGGCATGAGCCGCGGGCGATCCGCAATGCGCGTCTGCGTCATGATGGGCTGACATCGATTCGTGGCCGTTGGTCGGATGTGTTCCAACAGCGGCATGTTTTGACCGGTCGCTTGTTGCGGCGCGGGATCCGTTGCTGGCTGCACTATCGATATCCCAAGCGCCCGATGTTCCGGCGGCGCAAGGATGGTCACACACCGGCGGATGTGGTGGGTGAATTGCGGCGGTTTCTTGATGGGCAGGCGGAGGCAAGCGTGGACCTGCTGGGGCATTCTGCGGGATGCCTGGCGGCAGTGATGCTGGTGGATTCTCCGGCGGTTCGCCGAATCGTAGGCATCGGCTATCCGTTCCGACATCCGGGATCGGCGGATGAAGCGTATCGCACCGCAGGCCTGCAATCGATTGGCAAACACTGCCTGATCCTGCCGGGGGATGAGGACGAGTATGGCACAGCGGCGGATGCCAGCCGCTATCCGATGGCGGACACCGTGGCGGTCTGTTCAATGCCGTCCGACCACGAATACCTTGAGATGACTCCGGATGCCGAGCAAGCGATGCAGCAGCGGGTTTTCGAATTCGTGGGCCTGGGTGGCTCAGCGGCTACGGAAGATCACGTCGCGGCAGTTCCAGGTGTAGTTCCAACCGGACCACAGGGTCAGCGCCAGTGAGATCCACAGCGACACCGGTTGCAGCCAGGAGTCCGGGTGCGATAGGTATTGGAGCAAACCGGTGACCGGGTTGTTGTTGGGCAAGGGGCTGAATGCGAAGTGGACCAGGCAGGTGATGCAGAAGGTCAGTTGGGCGGCGGTCTTCCATTTGCCGAGGCGGTCGGCGGCCATCACGTGTCCCGCTTCCACCGCCAGTTGCCGCAGGCCGGTGACGAGGAATTCGCGGGTCATGATGAGCACGGTGATCCAGACCGGGCAGAGGTCCATGGTGCTCAGATAGATGAAGGCAGCGCAGACGAGCACCTTGTCGGCGAGAGGGTCGAGCAGTTTGCCCATAGCCGTGACGAGCCCCAGTTTGCGGGCGAGCCATCCGTCGACGAAATCGCTGATGGCGGCGATGACGAAGGAGACCAGGGCGATCCAGTGGCCGGCCGTGCTTTCCATGGCCGTGCCACCGACAAAAATCCCCGTGAGGATCAGGCGGGACAGGGTGATGGTGTTCGGCAGGTTCACGGGCGGATTTATGCGTCAACCGGAGCGGTATGGCAATGCGGGGCTTTGATTTTTGTCGGGGCGATGCCCCGGGGTGCTTTCGAAGGCATCTTTTTTCTGCAAACCCTTGCAAGCGCCGGGGTGCTGGTTTACGCAGACGCGCATGGCTAACTATCGCGTGCTGGTTTCGGATCCGATTTCGGAAAAAGGTGTGGATGCCCTGAAGAGTGCCGAGGGCTTGACGGTCGACGTGAACACCGGACTGAGTCCGGAAGAGTTGCTCAAGATCATCGGTGAATACCACGGTTTGGTGGTCCGCTCCCAGACGAAGGTGACTCCCGAAGTGTTTGCCGCTGCCAAGAACCTCAAGGTCATCGGTCGTGCCGGCGTGGGTGTCGACAACATCGACCGCGCTGCCGCCACCGACCACGGGGTGGTGGTGATGAACACGCCCAGCGGCAACACGATTTCCACCGCTGAGCATGCGTTCACCTTGATGCTGTCGTTGGCCCGCAACATCCCGCAGGCGCATGCATCGATCATCGCCGGCAAGTGGGACCGCAAGTCGTTCACCGGTGTGGAAATGAACGAGAAGCGTCTGGCGATCCTCGGGATGGGTCGGATCGGCACCGAATTCGCCAAGCGTGCGCAAGCGTTCGGCATGCATGTGGTGGCTTACGATCCATTCCTCACCGAAGCCCGCGCCAAGTCGCTCAAGGTGGATCTCGCCGAGAGCCCGGAGGAGGCCTTGAAGGGCGCGGATGCCGTGACTTTGCACATCCCGCTGACCGCAGAGACCAAACACATCCTCAACAAGGAGCGCCTGCAGATGATGAATCCCGGTGCCCTGGTGGTGAACTGCGCCCGTGGTGGTCTGGTGGATGAAGCCGCCGCCAAGGAATTGCTGGATTCCGGCCATCTCGCCGGCATTGCGCTGGATGTGTACGAGGTTGAGCCGCCGCCGGCCGACTTCGTGTTGCTGGATGCCAAGAAGTGTGTGTTCACACCGCACCTTGGTGCTTCGACCAACGAGGCTCAGGAAAACGTCGGCATCGAGGTGGCTTACCAGGTGCGCGATTATCTGGTGAGCGGTGAGATCCGCAACGCGGTGAACATGCCCAATCTGGACAGCCGCACCTTGGAG
>JACCDY010186171.1_pt1 | contig 15405 bp, 15 predicted proteins | sample 7446391 | NCBI WGS metagenome assembly JACCDY01 (sample SAMN15323451, study PRJNA562643) | freshwater metagenome | isolation source: river surface water | place: USA:Blue River Watershed | collected 2017-08-18 | reverse complement strand
CGCGGACCTTGACGTTGTAGTCCACCACGCGTTTGACAGCGACCAAAACTTTCATGGCAAAAGCTCCAATTTTTAGAATTAAACAGATTGACGTTTACGTAAACGTAACATTGTAGAGATCAAAGCATGCTTTTCATCGAACGACCGTGCTTTTTTAGGGAAGTCCCTAGGTAAAACTTAAGCGGGATGGCGCAAAACCACTTCTTGTGGCGAATGCACCAGCACCACACCCGCCGCACGCAACGCGCTCAAGGCCGCAATATTGACACGGGAACGCGTCAAAGACTGACCATTGACGGGATCCTCCATCCAAAAATTAAGGTTAAAGCGCAAACCTTGAGGTGCGACTTCGCCCAGCAAAGCTTGAGGCGCGGGTTCAGACAGCACCCACTCCACCCCGAGTGCGGCTTGACTCAACAAGTTTTGAACGCGCGCCACATCGCTTTCCAACCCCACCCAAAACGTACAGGTTTGCAACAAGTGGCGGCTTTCGAGCGACAGGTTTTCTACCCGCTGCGTCAGAAGCAACTCATTGGGCACCACCGATTCACTGCCGTTGCTGGCACGCACCAAGGTGTAGCGGGTTTTGATGTCGGTGACGCGACCTTCAAAGCCATCCACGCGCACAAAATCGCCAATCCGCAGCGAACGCTCTAGCAAGATGACAAAGCCACTCACATAGTTGGCGGCCAGCTTTTGCAAGCCAAAGCCAATCCCCACCCCCAGCGCACCGCCTAAGACAGACAGCGCTGTGAGGTCAAAACCCAACGAGGACAAGGCAAACAAAGTGCCGATGACCAGCAACAGCACGCGCATGGCATTGGCCGCCACTTTGCGCATGGACAAATCTTCAAATGCGCGGTTGAGCACACGCTGCTCCAGCGTAGCCGATAGCCAAAGAGCCAACACCAGCACCAAGCCAGAGGTGAACACCACTTCAAACACATGCGTCACACTGATGCGCGTTTTACCCAGCATGAATTGCCAACTGTCCAGCTCGGTCATCAAGGGCTCCCACAAGCCCGTGAACCACAACACAGCCAAACCCCAAGCCATCCAAGACACGACTTGTTCCAAGATACGTGCCCCACGCGAATTGGGGAACACCGCAGCCAACACACGCGCAATCAGGCGGATCAGCACCAGCGACACCAGCACGGGCAGTGCCAGTTTCAACAACGGTACACGCTGAAACTTCATCAAAGCTAGTTTCAGGCCCAGTGTCAGCACCAAAGCCAAAGCAGGAAATAACACCCCGTCCATCAGACGACGGCCAAACAAGATCGACGCCCGACCGGTGTACTGCCGTCCGAACGCCCAGCTCAAGCTCCAAGCCAAAGCCAAACACAGCGCCAAACCGGCAAGCTCTAATGCGATCGCTGGACTCTGCAAGTCCAGCAACCATTCTTGCAATTCATTCATGGATTAAATATCGGCTAACACGCGCACATGCGCTTCAACGCTGCGACTGAGTGAACTCAAATCGTACCCGCCTTCTAGGCAAGACACGATGCGTCCCTTTGCATGACGCGCCGCAATGTCACGCAAGCGGTGGGTGATCCATGCATAGTCTTGCTCGGTCAAACCCATCTGGCCCATGTCATCTTCACGATGTGCATCAAAGCCCGCGCTGATGAAAATCATTTCGGGCTTGAATTCTTCTAAGCGAGGCACCCAATGCGTCTCGATCAAATCACGCACTTCCATGCCTTTGGTGTACGCTGGCACTGGAATATTGAGCATGTTGGACGCGGGATTCTCGGTCCCACTGTGCGGATAAAACGGGTGCTGAAAAAAGCTAACCATCAACACGCGGTCATCACCACTCAAGATATCTTCTGTCCCGTTGCCGTGGTGCACATCAAAGTCCACCACCGCCACACGTTTCAAACCGTGGCGCTCTAGGGCGTACTTGGCCGCAATGGCAATGTTGTTGAAAAAGCAAAAGCCCCCCGCCTTGCTACGCTCTGCATGGTGGCCTGGTGGGCGAATGGCACAAAACGCATTGGCCAGCTCGCCAGCAATCACTGCATCTGTAGCGGCCACAGCCGCGCCAGCAGAAGCTAAGGCCGCTTTCCAGGTGTAGCTGTTGATGTTGGTGTCCGCATCCAAGTGCCCATAAGCAGGGCCACCTGCGGCGATGTCTTCGACCAACTGGTCTGACAAACCGCGCAAAGACGCGATGTACATGCGGTCGTGGGCCAACTCGATGTCAGACAGGGGTGCTTCAGGTGCTTCGATGGGCGTGAGCCCCAAGTCCACACCACTGATGAGCAAGCGGTCTTGAATGGCGCTCAATCGCTCGGGGCACTCGGGGTGTCCCTCGCCCATCTCGTGCTTCATGCACAGGGGGTGCGTGTAATAACCTGTTTTGCTCATCTCGTCTGCCTCGGTTCTTCTTCAAGTCAGCTTACCATGTCGACCTAGCTTTTTCCCTTGCAAATACTGCGTGAAAACACATACATCCCCGTTTTATATGGCTTTGCAGACAAATCTTGCGTTACGTCAATTCACCGCCGCATTGTTGCTGCTGGCCACATTGACCGTGCATGCCTCTCACAAACCGCATGCGAAAGCACACAAGGCGGTATCACACAAAACCGTCGCCCACAAAGCCTCAACCCGTGGCCCCGCCTACGGTAAAACCACAGAAGCCATCGCACTCGCCGACGAGCTGGCCCAACAATACAAGCTGCCCCAAACATGGGTACGAGAACAAATCAGCAAAGCCCAGCACCTAAAGAGCGTGCCGAAAATGGTGTTACCACCCAGTGTGCCAACAACTAAAAATTGGCGCGCTTACCGTGAACGTTTCATTGAAAGCCGACGCATTGAGGCAGGCACACAGTTTTGGCACAACCACGAAAGCGCCCTCACCCGTGCCGAGCAAACCTATGGCGTGCCCGCCGAAATGATTGTGGGCATCATCGGTGTGGAAACCTTCTATGGCCAAAACATGGGCAACTACCGCGTGCTCGATGCCTTGACCACGCTCACCCTCAACTTCCCAACGGCTCACCCGCGTGCCGCTGAGCGCCAAGCGTTTTTCAAATCAGAGTTGGGGCACTTCTTGGCACAAGCACATAGCCAAGGCAATGCCAGCGCCACGGGCAGCTTTGCGGGCGCCATGGGCTGGCCTCAGTTCATGCCGTCAAGCGTGGCGAAGTTTGCGGTGGACTTTGATGGCGATGGACGCATTGACCTGCGTAACAGCCCTGTGGACGCCATTGGGTCAGTGGCCAACTACTTCAAAGCCTTTGGTTGGCAAACTGGCATGCCCACGCACTACCCCGTGGGCTTTGACGAAGCGCGTTTGGACAAACCCACCTTGCTTGCCCCCGACATCTTGCCCTCGTTCAGCGTGAGCAACTTCACCGCCAAAGGCGCAGTGCTGGATGAGCAGGCGCAAAAACACACGGGGCCATTGGCTTTGGTGGAGTTGTTCAATGGCGACGAGCCACCCAGCTATGTGGCAGGCACCGAAAACTTTTATGTGGTGACGCGCTACAACTGGAGTAGCTACTACGCGCTGGCGGTGATTGAGTTGGGGGAGGCAATTAAAGCCAACCGCGCTTTGACTGTTAGTCAGTCCAGCGCGCGTTAAACAGAAAACGCTCACTCTTTGGGCAGGCTACGCTTGTCATGAATTTCACGCACCACCGCGTCTTCAATGACATCGGCTTTTGCGTCCCTACCTGGGGCTTGTCCGTGCGCTTCATGCCATTGACCATCGCTGGTGCGAGACCAACTGGACCAGCTTGCGCCCTGCCCTGACTGCATGCCTTTGCGCATGGCTTGAATTTGTTGCCACATCAACAGCACTTGTGGTTTTTGACCTGTTGCGAGCCAGCGCAAACAAGCAAACACCACATACAAAGCCAGCCAACACAAGACGCCAACCGCAAATAAAACGGCGAAGGCCATGCCCAACAGCGCAAGGATGAAACGGGTGAAAAATGCCATGGTTCGATATTACTCGTGCAAGGCTTGCGCCAACGCCCACTGCACATGCTCACGCACCACCTCGCTGCTATGCGTCAGATGCACATGTAGCGCCGCACGCAAAGCTGCATCGTCTGACTGACGCAGCGCATTACCTGCCGCCACAGCAAGGTTACGCAACCAGCGCACATGACCTATGCGGCGAATGGGGCTGCCTTCGGTGTAGCGCAAAAACTCTTCTTCGGTCCACGCCAACAGTCGTGCCATACCCTGCCCCACCAAGCCTGCACGCACATCGAAATCGGGCAAGCTAGACGCTTGCGCAAACTTGTTCCAAGGGCATATCAGCTGGCAGTCGTCACAGCCGTAGATGTGGTTGCCCATCAAAGGGCGCAGCGCCACATCAATCGTCCCCTCATGCTCAATCGTCAAATACGAAATGCAGCGGCGCGCATCCACCAAGCCTTCAGCCACGATGGCCTGTGTGGGGCAAACATCCATGCAAGCGGTGCATTGGCCACAGTGCGCGCTGGTGGGTTCGGACGCGGGCAAAGCCACATTCAGAAAAATCTCGCCCAAGAAAAACATCGAGCCCGCTTCGCGGTTGAGCACCAAGCTGTGTTTGCCGCGCCAGCCTTGGCCGCTGCGTGTAGCCAGCTCGGCCTCCAGCACAGGGGCTGAATCGGTGAAAGCGCGGTATTCAAAGCCATTGGGCTTGAGGGTTTCAACCAGCAAGGCATCCATCTGTTTAGCCAGCGTGTCCAAGCGAGTCCGCAGCACCTTGTGGTAGTCGCGCCCACGGGCGTAAACCGACACCACGGCCTCAGCAGGGTTGCGCAAGCGCTGCCACTCCACCTCTTGCCAGCCCTCGGTGGTGTCGCGCGGCAGGTAGTTCATGCGGGCGGTCAGCACACTCAAGGTGCCAGGCACCAGCTCGGCAGGACGGGCGCGCTTCATGCCATGACGGGCCATATAGTCCATGCTGCCGTGAAAGTTTTGGGCCAGCCAATGTTGCAAATGTGGCTCAGCCGAAGACAAATCCAAAGGGGCCACCGCAATTTGCGAAAATCCCAGTGATTGCCCTAAAGCCTGAATTTGCGTGAGCAACAATTTGTAGTCGATTGACAACGGACTCCTTTGAACATTTCGCCTTGAATAATTCTGTGATTGTAAAAACTCTGGTTTGGCCCGATGAAGCTGCCACTGCCGCGTATGCCACGCAGTTGGCCGCGGCATTGACACATGCCAACCTGAATGCTTGCATCGCCTTGCATGGCGACTTGGGCGCGGGCAAAACCACCTTTGTACGCCACTTATTACACGCATTGGGTGTCGAGGGCCGCATCAAAAGCCCCACCTATGCCGTGGTCGAACCCTACACCGTGCATGCTGGCGAGGTGTGGCACTTTGACTTTTACCGCTTCAGCGACCCACGCGAGTGGGAAGACGCGGGCTTTCGCGACATCTTCGCCAGCGCTGGCTTGAAGCTGTGCGAATGGCCACAAAACGCCGCAGGCGTCATGCCCACACCTGACCTAGAGCTCGACATCCAAGTGGATGACACTGAGCAACGCCAAGTGCGCCTCAGCGCCCTCACCCCTGGTGGACAGGAATTGCTGGCATGACACAAACGATGGGCCTCAACCGTCGAAGTCTGCTTCAAGGCAGCTCACTCGCGTTGCTGCTGGGCAGTACTGACATTGCTTGGGGTGCCAATATCGTGGCAGTGCGCGTGTGGCCCGCTACCGCCTACACCCGCGTGACGATTGAGAGCGACACAGCACTCAAAACCGTGCCGATCTTCGTGGCCAACCCGCCGCGCTTGGCCGTGGACATTGAAGGCATCGAGCTCAACCCGGCCCTCAAAGAACTCGTGGGCAAAGTGCGCTCGGACGACCCATTCATCACTGGCGTGCGCGTGGGCCAATACGCCAACAAAACAGTACGTCTGGTGTTGGACTTGCGTCAGATGGTCAAGCCGCAGGTGTTTAACTTGCAGCCCGTGAAAACTGGCAACACCCACTACCAACACCGCTTGGTGCTTGACCTCTACCCGTCCGATGTCGCAGACCCATTGGAGGCCTTGATCGTTGACAAGCTCAAAGGTGGCACCACCTACAACGCACCGTCCATGACGGCCACCCCCACGCCACCCCCAGCCTCTAAGCTAGGCACACACGCCGACCCTGTGGGTGATTTGATGGCAAAACCCAACACGCCATCTGCCCCCGCCTCAGCCGCTGAGACGACGGCTTCAGCCCCCATCACCACAGCAGCTTCTGTGAACCCCTCACACAACGGTGAACGCTTCATCATCGTGGCACTTGATCCTGGCCACGGGGGTGAAGACCCTGGTGCGATTGGCCCCAGTGGCACACGCGAAAAAGATGTGGTGCTGAAAATTGCGCATCGCTTGCGTGACCGCATCAACAACACCACCATCAAAACCAAGCATGGCAACTTGCCAATGCGGGCCTACCTCACGCGCGATGCTGACTACTTTGTGCCGCTGCAACAGCGCGTGGAAAAAGCCAGACGCGTGCAAGCCGATTTGTTCATCAGCATCCACGCAGACGCTTTTCAAACACCAGATGCCAAAGGTGCCAGTGTGTTTGCTTTGAGCGATGGCGCTGCGTCTAGCGCTGCTGCAAAGTGGATGGCCAAGCAAGAAAACCGTGCTGACTTGATTGGCGGCTTGAACATCAAAACTCAAGATGCCGCCGTGCAACGCGCCCTGCTGGACATGAGCACCACAGCACAAATCAAAGACAGCCTCAAACTCGGCAGCGCGATGCTGGGACAAATCAAACACATTGGCAAACTGCATAAGCCCCGCGTCGAGCAAGCGGGCTTTGCCGTCTTGAAAGCACCAGACATACCCAGCGTACTGGTGGAAACGGCATTCATCAGCAACCCCGAAGAAGAACACCGCCTCGTCAGCCCCCAGTACCAAAACGATTTGGCAGATGCGCTGATGAAGGGCATTGAGCGCTACTTTTCACGCAACCCACCGTTGGCCAAAACCCGTAACACTTAAAGCATGACCGACGCACCCGCACAACCCAAAAACCCACTGCACGGTATGACGCTGGAAAAAATCGTCACCGAACTGGCTGACCATTACGGCTGGGAGGGCTTGGGCGAGCGTATCAACATCCGCTGCTTCACGCATGACCCGAGCGTCGGCTCAAGCCTGAAGTTTTTGCGCAAAACACCTTGGGCACGCGACAAGGTGGAAAGCTTGTATTTGTTCATGCTGCGCGACAGGCGTCGCGCTGAACAAGGGTTTTAAGTTTGCGCGTCTTCTGCGCGAACATCTGACGCACGTGAAGCTTTCCACGAGCCGTAAATGGCCAATGCAGAAGGCACCAAGATCAAGCCCCAAATAATTTTTTCAAGATTGGCCTTGACCCAAGGGATATTGCCGAAGAAGTAACCCGCCGTCACAATGCCGCCCACCCACAAAGCGCCGCCCGTCACATCAAAGAAGGTGAACTTGCGACGCGTCATCTGGGCCACACCCGCCACAAACGGCGCAAAGGTGCGCACAAAAGGCATGAAGCGTGCCGCCACCAGGGTGATGCCACCATATTGCTCGTAAAACGCATGGGCTTGGTCAAAGGCGCGGCGATTGAAAAACTTGGAGTCTTCCCATGCAAACACTTTCGGACCAAAGAAGCGGCCGATCGTGTAGTTGGTCTGGTTACCCGCCACCGCAGCCGTCAACAACAAGAGCACCGACAAGCCGTAGTCCATCAAGCCCACGCCACACATGGCCCCCACCACAAACAGCAACGAGTCGCCAGGCAAAAACGGCATCACCACCAAGCCAGTTTCTACAAAGATGATCAAAAACAGCAAGGCATAGACCCATGTGCCATAGGCTTGCACAAAGCCCTCGATGTATCGGTCGATGTGAAGAATGAAGTCCAAGAGAAGCGTGATGTATTCCATACGCATCATTATCCCTGCCTCTAAAATGAGCCTGTGCACCCTGCTACCCAACCCCCACGCGCCATTCGCGAACTCCCAAATGAACTGATCAGCCAAATCGCCGCTGGCGAGGTGGTCGAACGCCCCGCCTCCGTGGTGCGCGAGCTGGTGGACAACGCGCTCGACGCGGGTGCCACACAAATCACCTTGCGGTTGCTCGCGGGTGGTGTGCGCCTGATCAGCGTGGAAGACAACGGTGTGGGCATTCCCGCCCATGAATTGCCAGTGGCCTTGAAGCGCCACGCCACCAGCAAGATCACCAACTTGAATGAACTGGAGTCTGTGGGCACCATGGGCTTTCGCGGTGAGGCACTGGCCGCCATTCAATCGGTGTCTGAACTCTCTGTGCTGTCGCGCACGGCCGCACAAGACAACGCCATGCTGCTGGATGGTCGCAGCGGTGAACTGCAGCCTGCAGCCCGTGCGCAAGGCACCACCGTAGAAGTGAAAGAACTGTTTTACAGCACGCCTGCACGCCGAAAATTTTTAAAGACAGACAACACCGAGCTGGCCCACTGCATCGAGGCCGTTCGCCGCCACGCACTCACCCGCCCCGAGGTGGGCTTTGCCATTTGGCATGAAGGCAAATTGGTCGAGCAATGGCGTGCACACACCATCGACACCACTTCGGGCGAAGACCTGAACAAACAATACCAAGACGCGCTAGACCGCCGCTTGGCCGATGTGTTGGGCGACGACTTTTTAGAAAACTCAGTGACGGTGCATTACCAATCGGGCAACGTCACGGTGGTAGGCCGCGCTGGCATTCCAGACGCCGCACGCTCGCGCGCCGACCACCAGTTTGCCTATGTGAATGGCCGCTACGTGAGAGACAAAGTCATCACCCATGCGGCACGCAGCGCCTATGAAGATGTGCTGCATGGCCACCGCCAACCCATTTATGCGCTGTACGTCGAGATTGACCCCACGCGGGTGGATGTCAACGTGCACCCTACCAAGATTGAAGTGCGTTTCCGCGATGGCCGCGAGGTGCATCAAGCCGTGCGCCACGCCGTAGAAAACGCCTTGGCCGTGCCACGCGCCAACATGCTCATGGCCAATGCTTTGCAAAACCATGAGTTGCCGATGGCTGGAACATCTGGTGCAGTTGGCGCTTCTGGCAACGCCACGGCCTTGGGTTCAACATCACCCCCCAATTGGCCGAACGCCCATTGGCAACAAAGCCCCATGCCTCTGGCTGGCACACGTGTGTCGGATTTGGGCGCGCTGTGGCAAGCCACACCTCGCACCAGCTTGCCCGCTGAAGAGCAGGCTGCGCCAAGTTTTGCATCCAGCTCCTTGCACGCAAGCAACACACCCGCGCCATCGCTGCAAGAAGCAGCACCTGAGACCTGGCCCTTGGGCAAAGCCATCGCCCAGCTGCATGGCGTGTACATCTTGGCTGAGAACGCACAAGGTTTGGTGTTGGTCGATATGCATGCCGCCCACGAGCGCATCGTGTACGAACAACTCAAAACACAAATTGATGCACAACGCATCAGCAGCCAACCGCTCTTGATTCCAGCCACCTTCCCTGCCACTGCACAAGAGGTAGCGACCGCGGAGGCTTGTGCCGAAGCGCTGCAAGAGCTTGGCTTAGAAATTTCTACGCTGTCTAGCAAAACGCTTGCTGTGCGTGCTGTGCCCACCACTTTGGCACAAGGCGATGCTGTGGCGCTGGCACGCAGCGTGTTGGCCGAGCTGAGTCAACACGAGGCCAGCACCGTGGTGCAACGCGCACGCAACGAACTGCTGGCTACCATGGCTTGCCACGGTGCGGTGCGCGCCAACCGCAAACTCACGGTGGACGAAATGAACGGCTTGCTGCGCCAGATGGAAGTGACCGAGCGCTCAGACCAATGCAACCATGGCCGCCCCACGTGGCGGCAACTGTCCATGCGTGAACTCGACGCGCTGTTTTTGCGCGGTCGCTGATGTCTCCCACGCTCATCATCGTCTTGCTGTCGATGCTGCTGGGCATTCAGCCCGTCGCCACCGATTTGTATTTACCCGCGCTGCCCACCATCAAAGCTGAGTTTGGTGCGGCGCTGTCTCAAGTGCAACTCACCCTCAGCGCTTTGCTTTTGGCTTTTGGCACATCCCAGTTGGTGTGGGGGCCACTGTCAGACCGCTTTGGCCGTCGGCCCATTTTGTTGTGTGGCTTGGGCACTTTCACACTCGCGGGCTTGGGCTGCGTGCTAGCGAGCAGCATGCAAGAACTCATTGTGTGGCGCGCCTTGCAAGGCGCTGCGATGGGTGCTGTGGTGATGTGTGCCCGTGCCATTGTGCGTGATCTGTACACGCCTGAAACCGGCGCGCGTGTGATGTCCAAAGCCTTCACGGGCCTCGGCATCTTGGCGTGTGCCAGTGCACCATTGGGTGGATGGCTGACCGACTTGTGGAGCTGGCATGCCGCCTTGAGTTTGGTGATGGGCTTTGGTGCGATCACCTTGACATTGGTGATCTTGACCTTCAAAGAAACGGTACACCGCAAAAACCCACACGCCTTACACTTCAAAGTGCTGCTCCACACATGGTGGGACATCGTGCGACACCCCACGTTTGTGGCCTTCACGTGCGTGACCATTGCCTCTTATGGCGGCTTGTTTACTTTCTTGGCCTCCTCGTCGTTTGTGTTCATTGATTTGGTGGGTCTGGCACGTTGGCAATATGGTTTGCTTCTGTTTTCCATGGCCTTCACCTACATCTTGGGCACGCTGCTGTGCAGGCGCCTGCTGCTGCGTTTCGGTGTGCCACGCACAGTGGCCATCGGCGGTGGCTTTAGCTTGCTAGGTGGCTGCTGGATGGCGTTCAACACTTGGCTAGGCTGGCAAAGCGTTGTCAGTTTGATGGGGCCGTTTTATTTGTTTGTGCTGGCGCACGGCATTCATCAGCCTTGTGGTCAAAGCGGTGCTGTCGGGCCATTCCCCAAAGCGGCTGGGGCGGCATCGGCACTCGGTGGTTTCTTGATGATGGTGGCCGCCTTCGTCACAGGCTTATGGTTGGGTGCGGTCAAGGATGGCTCGGCCATGCCCATGGCACAAAGCATTGCGTTTTGGTCGGTGTTGACTGCCCTCTCCGCTTGGTTGCTGGTGTTGCGCCGCGGAGGCCCACGTGTCTAACGCAGCACACACCGCGCAAGATTGGGCCGTGGACGCCATCGCTTTGGTGGGCCCCACAGCCAGCGGCAAAACAGCAGCGGCTTTGGCCATTGCAAAAGCATGGCCCATTGAAATCATCAGTATCGACTCGGCCTTGGTGTATCGCGGCATGGACATTGGCACAGCCAAACCCAATGCCGACGAGTTGGCCCAAGTGCCCCACCACCTGATTGACATTCGTGACCCTCTACACGCCTACAGCGCAGCTGAATTTGCGCGTGATGCCACCATCCTGATGGCTGACATCCGCGCACGTGGCAAGCTGCCCTTGCTGGTGGGTGGCACGATGCTTTACCTCAAAGCCTTGCGCGATGGCATTGACGACTTGCCTACCGCGCAGCCCGAGTTGCGCGCAGAGATCGAACAACAAGCCTTCACCCTCGGCTGGCCTGCCATGCATGCCGAATTGGCCAAGGTGGATGCCATCACCGCGGCACGCTTGGCCCCCAACGATGCACAGCGCATCTCGCGCGCACTTGAAGTCTGGCGTGTGAGCGGCAAGGCGTTGTCGCAATGGTTTGCGGAGGGTGAAGCCACGCGTGCCGCACAGCCTGCATTGAACATGCCGCTTTTGTCGCTTGAACCCGTTGACCGTGCGTGGCTGCATGCGCGCATCGCGCAACGGTTTGATGTGATGCTGGCTGGCGGCTTCTTGGCCGAGGTGCAAGCCCTGCGTGCACGGGGTGACCTGCACATCGACTTGCCCAGTATTCGCTGTGTGGGTTATCGCCAAGCGTGGGAATTGCTCGATGTGGCTGAAGCTTCAGGCGCAGCCCCTGAAAGCATCTTGCCGCAGTTGCACGAACTTGGCGTGGCCACCACTCGCCAGTTGGCCAAGCGGCAACTCACTTGGCTACGCGGCATGGATGAGCGCATCGTGATTCCATGTGATGCGCAAGATGCTTTGGCGCAAACGCTGTCCGCTGTGCAACGGTTTATTGCAAGGGCTCTTTGAGCGCGTTGGGCAGTGGCAAAGGCATGACGGCAATGCCTTCGTCGATCAACTCTTCCGTTTCTTCAGGCGTGGCGTGGCCGCGAATGTTACGCGCCTCGGTTTCGCCGTAATGCATCTTGCGGGCTTCTTCAGGGAAGCTGTCACCCACGTCTTCGGTGTTGGCCACGACATGGCGCACCATTTTGAGCAAGGCCGCTTGCAGCTGCGCTGGCTCTAAGTTGGCCACCTCTTGCAAGCTGGGCAATGCGGGCGCTGCGCTGGCAGATGCACCATTCGCGGCTGACGTCGGCGCTGAGGCCCCTGTAAGCAGACTGGCATTTTCAGAAACTGCTTGAGAAGTAGGCGCTGCGGTATCGCGATCCCCACGGGTGGTGCTCAAGTTCAAACGCGGGGCACTGAGCTTTTTGGTCACGCTGGCATCGCCGCACATGGGACATGTGAGCAGACCACGTGTGCGCTGGCTTTGGAAATCGTCTTCAGAACCAAACCAGCCTTCAAACACATGGTGTTGGGCGCATTGCAGGTCTAACACTTTCATGGCGCAATTATCTCGCAGCCAGTCTCACACGCGTTGCCATTGCAGAGGCCATGCGCCACTGAGGTGGTTTTGCAACCAGAGCAAGCCTGTGAGGGTTTTGGCGTCGGTCAATTGGCCATCACGTGACCAAGCCAACAGCTCTTCCACGCTGGCATCAAACACGTCGAGAAACTCACCTTCGTCAAGTTGACGTTCGCCTTGGGTCAAACCACGTGCAAACCAAATGTCGATGAACTCAGTGGAATAACTGATGACGGGGTGAAGCACGCCCGCATGCGCCCATTCGTTGGCACGATAACCTGTTTCTTCCAGCAACTCGCGTTGCGCACACACCAAGCGGTCTTCACCAGGATCGAGCTTTCCAGCGGGGAACTCGATCATCACTTGCTGCACGGGGTAGCGGTATTGGCGCTCCATCACCAAGCGTCCATCGTCACGCATGGCGATGATCATCACCGCGCCTGGGTGGATCACAAACTCGCGCGTGGCAGTGTCACCACTGGGCAAGCGCACGGTGTCGCGAAAGGCGTGCAAGAAATGGCCTTTGAGCAACTCAACATGGTCTAGCGTGTGTTCAACCAAGTGGTCATCGGATGTGGATTTCATAGTCATCATGAAAAAAGCCAGCTCGAAAGCTGGCTTTGTAAAAGTCGCAAAGGCTTAGGTACCCAATGTGGACACGATGGCTTTGGCACACAAGGCCATCAAACCACCAGGCAAGACACCCAGAATCAAGATCAAGGCACCGTTGAGGCTCAAGACCACGCGCACATCATTACCAGCAGACACGGTGGTGGCTGTGATAGGCGCATCAAAGTACATGACCTTGACGATGCGCAAGTAGTAGAACGCGCCAATCAGTGACATCATCACAGCGAAGATGGCCAAAGCAATCGCACCAGTTTGACCTGAAGCAATCAAAGCTTGCAAGACCGACAGCTTGGCGTAGAAGCCAACCAGAGGAGGCACGCCAGCCAACGAGAACATACAAGCAGCCATCACGCCTGCGTACAAGGGGCTGCGTTGGTTCAAGCCAGCGAGGTCAGCGATTTCTTCGCTCTCAAAGCCTTCACGAGCCAACAACAAAATGATGCCGAAGGTGGCCAAGGTGGTCAGCACATAGGTGATGACGTAGAACATCGAAGAGCTGTAAGCGTTGGCGGCGGCAGCGGTGTTGCCATTGACCACGCCTGAGAGCAAACCGATCAACACAAAACCCATTTGAGCAATGGTCGAGAAGGCCAACATGCGCTTGAGGTTGGTTTGTGCCACAGCGGCCAAGTTACCAATCAACAAGGAGGCAATGGCCAAGACCATCAACATTTGCTGCCAGTCCACTGCCAAGGGCAACAAGCCCTCCACCAACAAACGGATGGTCATGGCAAATGCGGCCAATTTAGGCGCGCCACCAATCATCAAAGTGATGGCTGTGGGTGCGCCTTGATAAACATCAGGGATCCACATGTGGAAGGGCACGACACCAAATTTGAATGCCAAACCGCACACCACGAAGACCAAGCCCAACACCAACACTTGGTGCTTGATTTGACCCGAGGCCACAGCCTTGAACACGGTGCTGATGTCGAGCGAGCCTGTCGCACCATACAACATGGACAAGCCATAGAGTAAGAAGCCGCTGGCCATCGCACCCAGCACAAAATATTTCATCGCAGCTTCGCTGGCCACGGCACTGTCGCGACGCAAGGCCACCATGGCGTAACTAGACAAGGTCAGCAATTCCAAGCCGAGGTACAACACGAGGAAGTTGTTGCCAGAGATCATGACGAACATGCCCAGCAAAGCAAACAAGCCCAAGGTGAACAACTCGCCACCACGCAACATGTCACGCTCAGCGGCATAAGGACGACCGTACACCAAAGTGACCATCACGGCCAACGCTGCAAAGCACTTGAGCCAGCCACCCATGGGGTCAGAGACCACCATGTTGCCAAAGCTGTAGACCGTTTGGCCTTGTGTGGCAGCCACAGCTTCCATGTACGCCACCACACCGATGGTGATGAGCGACAAGGCATACGTGGTGGTACGACGTGGACACTTGACGAACAAGTCCACCAGCGCGATGACGATGGCCATGACGGCCAACACCATTTCGGGATAAACCGCAGCGATGCTCAGTTTTTCAAACATTTTTCAATCCCTCTTTATTGGGGCAATTTGGAGATAGCCACGTGCTTGAGCAAGTCAGCCACGGACACATCCATCACATCGGTGAATGGCTTGGGGAAGATGCCCATGGCCAACACAGCGATTGCCAACAAGGCCAACATCAAGAACTCACGGCTGTTGATGTCGGTCAATTCTTTGACGTGGTCATTGCCCACAGGGCCCAGATACACGCGCTTGATCATCCACAAGGTGTAAGCCGCGCCGAAGATCAAGGCTGAGGCAGCCGCAAAGCCAACCCAGAAGTTGTATTTGATGGCACCCAAGATGACCATCCACTCGCCCACAAAACCAGCCGTGCCTGGCAAACCGCAGTTGGCCATACCAAACAACAAAGCAAAGGCAGCAAACTTGGGCATGGTGTTGACCACACCACCATAAGCGGCAATTTCACGTGAGTGCACGCGGTCGTACAACACACCAATCGACAAAAACATCGCGGCAGACACAAAACCGTGGGCAATCATTTGCACCAATGCGCCAGACACACCGATGTCGTTGAAGATGAAGAAGCCCAAAGTCACGAAGCCCATGTGTGCGACGGATGAATAAGCCACTAGCTTTTTCATGTCTTCTTGCACCATGGCGACCAAGCCCACATAGACCACGGCCACGAGCGACAGAGCAATCAT
>JACCDY010196490.1_pt1 | contig 15411 bp, 12 predicted proteins | sample 7446391 | NCBI WGS metagenome assembly JACCDY01 (sample SAMN15323451, study PRJNA562643) | freshwater metagenome | isolation source: river surface water | place: USA:Blue River Watershed | collected 2017-08-18 | reverse complement strand
GGGGGCTTGCCCTGCTCGTCGGAGTGGACGCGTTGATGGGGAAGCGCATCGCCCAAGCGACGCAGGTGCGATTGCAGGCATCCTTGCGGGTCACCCAGGGACGTGAGTTCACCGTGAATTCAGTCATCCATGGGCCCGCCGCCACCGTGCGTGTCGCGATCGCTTGGCCCGATGGATACGAAACACCGGAGAAAGTGATCGAAGCCCGCACCGGTGGTGGTGAGCACGCGATGCCATGGTCGGTCACTCCGCACCAACGCGGGCAGATCCACATCCGCCAGGTGCATTTCGAAGTGCTTTCGCCATTCGGCTTGTGGGCATGGCGCCGCCATGATCCCGCCGACCTGAGCGTGCGCGTGTTTCCCGCACTGCTCGAGGATCGCGGAGTGCTCGCCCCCTTGTTCCTGCGGCGTGCGGCAGCCGGCTTGCACGTCGTCCGTCAGGTCGGCAAAGGCCGCGACTTCGAGCAACTGCGCGAATACCTGCCGGGCGACAGCTACGAGGACATCTATTGGAAAGGCACCGCCCGCCGCGGCGCGCCGGTTACCAAGATCCATCAGATCGAACGCACGCAGGATGTGTACATCGTGGTCGACGCGTCGCGTCGTTCGCAGCGTCGGCTCACCGAGGCGGAAGCACCCGGGCCGCGGCCGGGCACGCAGATGGACCGCTTCGTGCGCGCCGGTCTTGCCCTTGCGCTCACCGCGATCCAGCAAGGCGACCGTCCGGGATTGGCGGTGTTCGGGCCGGTGCTGCGTCACTTCCTGCGCGCCGGTGGTGGCCAACCGCAATACACGGCTTTCCGCAATGCGCTCTTCGACCTGCAACCGCGACCGGAACCGCCCGACTTCGCGGATTTCTTCGCCGACCTCGGCAACCGCCTGCGGCAGCGCGCCTTGTTGTTGTTCCTGACCGACCTCGACGACCCGGTGCTTGCCGACCAGTTCTGCGAAGAGATCCAACCGTTCGCGCGCAAGCACGTCGTGTTGGTCGGTCAGTTGCAGGCGCCCGGGATCGCGCCGGTCTTCGATGCCCGCCGGGTGCCGGCGCGCGACGACTCGGACGTCTATGCCCGCCTCGCCGGTCACGTCCTGTGGGAAGGTGCGCGCCATACCGGCAACCGGCTGCGCGCCGAGGGCATCCACTGGGTGTCCTCGTCCTCCGAGTCGCTGGTCAGTGAAATGGTCAGCGCCTACCTCAACATCAAACGCCGTCAGCTGCTGTGATCCTCGACACCGAACGCTTCATCGCCCGCGAACAGCCGTATTGGAGGCAGCTCGCGAAGAAACTCGACGCCCTCGATCAAAGCGTGGCCGAAGCGCGCACGACCACTTCGTTGCTCGAACTGCACCACCTGTACCGCCGCGCGGCGTCGGCATTGGTGCGGTTGGAAGCTGCCGCCGCCAATCCGGCGGATATCCAGCGCTTGCAGCAACTGGTCGCCCGTGCCTACGCCGAAGTGCACGCCGGCCGCAAACGCCACCCGTGGCGCGCATTCGCCCGGTGGATCGCCTTCGGGTTTCCGCAAGCGTTCCGCCGCCAGTCGGCCGCCTTCGTCACCAGCCTGTGGATCACCTTCGCCGGGGCGGACGACGGTGCGGTGCTGATGGCCTCCAACCCGGAGGACCGCGCGCTGCTGATGCCGTTTTCCCATCTCCACGGATCACCCAGCGAGCGGGTGGCCGAAGAAGAGAAGCAGGCGTCGGGAAAGAGTGACGCCCCGCATGCCACCTTCGCCGCCAGCCTGATGCAGAACAACATCTCGGTGACGATCCGCGCGCTGGCATTCGGTATCACCTATGGCATCGGCACGGTGGTCCTCCTGTTCTACAACGGCAGCATCCTCGGTGCGGTGTGCTTCGATTACGTGCGCGACGGCCAGACGGTATTCCTGCTCGGTTGGTTGATGCCGCACGGCGTGATCGAACTGCCGGCGATTTTCCTCGGTGGACAAGCCGGGCTGGTGCTGGCCCGCGCTTTGATCGGCCGCGGCACCACTGACGGCCTGCGCGAGCGGTTCCGCGCGGTGGCACCCGACCTGGCATCGATCGTCATGGGCGCCGCCGTCCTACTCGTCTGGGCCGGCATGGTCGAATCGTATTTCTCGCAACACCACGAACCGGCGATCCCGTATGCCGTCAAGATCGCCTTCGGCACGGTGGAACTCATCGCGCTGGTGCTCTGGCTCGGATGGGCCGGACGCAAATCCCCACCTGTTCATTCATGAAGACCGCCCGCAGCCAGTCCCTGCGCATCTCCACCCCCGATGGCGTGGTGTTCGATCTGCCGCTCGCCGGCCCGGCGATCCGCGGCGCGGCCCTGTTCGTCGACTACCTGGTGGTGATGATGATTGCCAACATGCTCTCGCTGGTGCTCTCGCCGGTGGTGGTCGTGCTGCAGGACATCGGCGTCGGCCTGCGCGTGCTGCTCGTCTTCGCCATCCAATTGCTCTACGGCATGATCCTCGAATGGTTCTGGGGCGGCAAAACGATCGGCAAGCGGCTGTTCAGCCTGCGCGTCATCGACGACCGCGGGCTGCGCTTGCGACCGAGCCAGATCGTGCTGCGCAACCTGATGCGTTCGATCGACAGCCTGCCGGCATTCTACCTGATCGCCGGCATCTGCGCGTTTTTCAACCGCCGCTGCCAACGGCTCGGCGACCTCGCCGCCGGCACCGTGGTCATCCGCACGCCCGAACCGATCGAATCCCCGAACGACCTGCTGGCCGGCACCCGCTTCAATTCGTTCCGCCAGCACCCGCACCTCGAAGCACGCCTGCGGCAGTTGACGCAGCGCAAGGAGGTGGTGCTGGCCATCGACGCACTGCGCCGCCGTGAGTCGCTCGACCCCGATGCCCGCGTCGATGTCTACAGCCAGATCGCCGACCACTTCCGCGAAAAACTCGCGTTTCCCGACGAGTCCACGGAAGGGACGACCGATGAAACCTACCTCCGCAATGTTGTCGACACCTTGTGTCGCCACCCCGGAGCGGCCCGCGGTCAGGCGCCGAAGGAAGCGCTTTGACAGCCGCCTGCGATTGCGGCACCTTCATCCACCGATGCAGGCGATCCAGTTCGAACAATCCGTGGTCTCGATCCTCAAGAGGGACCGCCGCTTCGACGCGCAGGCGTATTTCTTCCTGAAAGAGGCACTCGATTTCACCCTCAAGCGGATTGCCGATGCCAACGGCGGCCAATCGCGCCACGTCAGCGGGCCGGAACTGCTCGAAGGATTCCGCGACCACGCTCTCGAGCAATTCGGGCCGATGGCCGCCACCCTGATGGCCGAGTGGGGGGTAGCCAAATGCCGCGATGTCGGTGACATGGTGTTCCTGCTCATCGAGGAGCAGGTTTTTGGCAAGCAGGAGTCGGACAAACCCGAGGATTTCGCCGGGGTGTTCGACCTGCAGGAGTCCCTGAGGGAGCCGTTCCGGCCAAAAGGCCGCGCCACCGGCGTCGAAATCCGCTGAAGGGCGGCAATTGCCGGCTGAATCGGGCCGGGGGAGGGGTGGATTTCCACCAAAGCGCCGGATTTTTGCCCCGGATGGTGCGTTTTTTGCTTGTTGGCTCGGCCCCGTCTGGTTGGCTCGGCGGGTCGTCTCTGTCACCTGCTTTCCGTCCCGCATGTCCGCTTCCGAATGGCCCCAGATTCCCTTGTCCGATGAGGCAGGCGTGACGTCGCGGCGCCGCGTGTTGGGGACGCTCGGGCTGACGGGTGCCGCTTGGCTGCTCGGTTCGTCCGATGGCATCGCCGCACCACCGCAGCGCGGCCCGATCGTCAAGGTGCCCACCTCCGCCGGCCCTGCGCTCGGTGGCTCGAGCTTGCTTGGCCGCTTCGATGTGCCGACGGAATGGGCTGCCCGCAACCCGGGGGCCTACCGCTACCAACGGTTCATCTCGGCGCTCGGCCTGAAACGCATCGATCCCAAGCAGGTGATCGAAAGCCACGCCAAGAATCGCAGCGGCGTGTGGAACTCGATCCCGCCGGAATCGATGTGGCGACGCATGGGCTACATGCTCAAGGTGGTCGAACGCATCGCCCAGGAAATGAATGTCTCCGAGGTGGAAATCATCTCGGCCTACCGCAACCCGTCGTACAACGCCCGCTGCCGCGGCGCGAAATCCGGATCCTGGCACCAGGAGAACGTCGCGGTGGATGTGAGATTCCCGGTCAGACCGTCCAAGGTCACCGCCATGGCCCGCGAATTGCGCGACCTCGGGTTGTTCCGTGGCGGCGTCGGCGGCTACTGGAACTTCACCCACATCGACGGCCGTGGAGTGAATGTGAACTGGTGAGTTCACGACCTCAAGGGGCGAAGCCATCGCAGGATATGCACAGTGGCCTGCCGTTTTTTCCATAAACATGGAAACTTTTTGCCTTCGTGGTAGTGTCACCTTTCACGATGACGGCATTTCGGACGATCCTGCTCCTGTCGCTTGCGGCCGCTTTGGCGCCGTTGAGCGCGGCGCCCTTGGCCGATGAGGTGGTCGAGCGCGCGGCATCGCAGATCGACCGCCTGCTGATCGGCGACATCCGTGCGGCCGGCCGGGTGCCCGAATCGATTGTCGATGACGCCACCTTCGTGCGCCGTGCTTATCTCACGATCGTCGGCCGCATTCCGACGTCCACCGAAGCGGCCGCCTTTCTCGATGACCGGGGTGTGTCGAAGCGCCGCAATCTCGTCGAAAAGCTGACCGCCTCGCCGGGATTCGACTCCCACCTGTTCAACTGGGCGGGCGACCTGCTGCGGGTGCAGACGAAACAGGATCAATACGGCCTTGGCTGGCACGTGTGGTTGCGCCAATCGCTCGCCGACAACAAGCCGTGGGACGACTTGGTCAGGGAGATGCTCACCGCGAATGGCCACAGCAGCAGCGACCCGGCGGTCGGCTACTACCTGCGCGACCGCAACATGCAGTTGGACAACTTCAGCAACACGATGCAGGTGTTCCTCGGCCAGCAGATCGGTTGCGCGCAGTGTCACGACCATCCATTCGCCGACTGGACGCAGTACGAGTACTACCAGATGGCCTCGTTCACCGGCGGTGTGCAGTACCGCAGCGACGATGCGCAGCAAGTCATCCGCAAGGTGGCGAACGAACTCTACGAGAGTGAGAAGAAGGATCAACCGGTAGCCGGCAACAACGACAAGCGATCGCACAAGGAGAAGCAGGAGGAACGCCGCGCGATACAGGAAAACTTCCGCAAGGTGTCGCGTGGGCTCGGCCCGATCTTCGGTCAGGTGGCGAAGAACGCGATTGCCGAACAGCCCGACGCCCAGCTGCGCCTGCCCAAGGATTACAAATACAAGGATGCGAAACCCGGCGATGTGGTTCCTCCCGAAACCTTGTTCGGCCCCAAGCTCAAGGATGTGCCGCCGGAACAACGCAAGACCGCCTTCGCCGAATGGGTCACCTCGCCGGACAACCCGTATTTCACCCGCACCATCGTCAACCGCATGTGGGAGCGGACCTTCGGGTATCCCTTGCTCGACTCACTCGACAACCTGTCGGCGAAATCGAAGACCGCCCACCCGAAAGTGCTCGAACTGCTCGAACACGCGATGAAGCAATGCGATTACGACCTGCGCCAATTCAACCGCATCCTCTACCGCACGCAGTTGTTCCAACGCGCGTGCATGCGCGAGGAGCCGCCGATGGGTGAGGCGCTGGTGTTCCAGGGGATGGTGCTGCGGCGGATGACCGCCGAACAACTCTACGATTCGTTTTTGGTGCTGCGCTCGGGCGAGATTGACGACGGGATCTCCGACAACAACCGCGCCCGCTGGCAGGGGTATGTCGAAATGATCAACTCGCTGTTCAACGCCAAGAGCCGCGAGCTGCTGCTGCTCGGGGAAAGCGCGAGGCAGGGTGAGGATCGACTGGTCAAGGCGCGCCGCGACTACGCCGAAGCCCGCAAGGTGCTGGCCGACGCCAGCAGCCGCGAGGCGAAGATCAAGGCGCAGGCCGAGGTCAACCGCACCCGCGAGGAGTTTGAACAAGCGCGGCTGCAGGCGAATCCGTTCAGCGGTTCGATGATGGAGATGTCGTCCGCCGACCGTGGCGAGCGCAAGCTGCGCCGCGCATCGGAAATGCCCGCGCCCTTCAGTCCGGCGACGCTGGTGCGCGACTTCGGCGGCTCCGACCGCGAGGCGCCGTCGTCCGGCCACGCCGAAGCCACCGTGCCGCAGGCGCTCGCGTTGCTCAACGACTGGAAGACGAACGTGCTCGATCCGAAATCCGAACTCGCCCGCGAGCTGAAGGCGCAAAGCACTCCGGAATCCCGCCTCGACGTGTTGTTCCTCACCTTGTTCAGCGAGCGCCCACCTGCTGCCGAGAAGCAACGCTACCTGTCGATGGCCAAAGACATCACTTCGTTGCGCGACCTGGCCACTGCCATGCTCAACTCGAAACGCTTCCTCTTCATCGAATGATCCTGCCATGAATGTGAACCGACTCGACGAAATCAGCCGCCGCGACTTCCTCGGCCGCACGGCGAAAACCTGCTTCGGCCTGACGATCGGCGGCTCGATGGCCAGGTTGTTCAACGCGCCGGCACTCGCCGCGGACCCGGACATCGTCAAGGCCGGCGGCGGCCGCGCGAAGCACGTGATCTACCTCTACATGTCGGGCGGCATGACGCACATCGACACCTTCGACCCAAAACCGGACGCCCCGTCGGACGTGCGCGGACCGGTGAAGGCGATCGCCACCAAGGCGGATGGCATCCAACTCGGCCACTGCCTGCCGCTGCTTGCCAAGCAGATGGACAAGGTGGCGTTGGTCCGCTCGCTGAGCACCACCCAGGGCGCGCACGAGCAGGGGAAATACCTGATGCACACCGGCTACGCGCCGCGCGGTTCGATCGTCCACCCGTCGACCGGCGCGTGGGCCGCACGGCTCGCCGGCCGCATCAATCAGGACCTGCCACCTTTCGTGCTCGTCGGCGGCGGCAATCAACACCCCGGCGGCGGATTCTTCGAATCGACCTACGCGCCCTTGCCGATCGGCGACCCGGAGGCCGGCCTGCAGAACGTCAAGCTGCGCGGCGGTGTCACCGACGCCTCGTTGATGAAACAACTCGAGCTGCGCGATGAGCTCGACCAGGAATTCGATGCGCGCTTTCACAAGGGGCAGAAGTCGGTGCGCGCCTACAACGATGTCTACCAATCGGCGGTCAACCTGATGCACTCGAAGGACCTCGATGCCTTCGATTTGTCGAAGGAACCGGAAGCCAACCGCGCCGCCTACGGCAAGGACCGCTTCGGCCAGGGGGTTCTGCTGGCACGCCGCTTGGTCGAACGCGGCGTGCGCTTCGTCGAGGTGGAATACGGCGGCTTCGACTGGCACGCGGACAACTTCAACCAGATGGAGGAAAAGATCCCGGTGCTCGATCAGGCGCTGGCCGCGCTGCTCGCCGATCTGGCTGCCCGCGGATTGCTCGAATCCACGCTGGTGGTGGTCGCCACCGAGTTCGGCCGCTCGCCGGTCATCGTTTCCAATGCCGGCCGCAACCATTATCCGAAAGCCTTCTCCTGCCTGCTCGCGGGCGGTGGCGTGCGCGGTGGTCAGGCCTACGGCAAGACCGACGAACACGCGGCCAATGTGGTCGAGAATCAGGTCAGCGCCGAGAACTTCAATGCGACCATCGCCTTCGCACTGGGCGTCAACCACGACCAAGTGGTCATGTCACCGTCCAAGCGGCCGTTCCGCATGGGCGGCCAGTCGGGCAAACCGCTGCAGCCGCTTTTCACCTGAAACGGCGCACCCCTTGCCAAGTGCGCGCCGCGGCCTCATCATCCGCGGATGGCGGATGCGCAACCCGGTCAGCATGACCCCTCCCAGCAGTGGAGGACCTTCCGCTTGGACCTGATCCGCTCGGTGCCTGAAGGCCTGCTCACCACCGCCTTCACCACCTTCGCGGTGTATGTGGCGATCCGCTACCTCAACCTGCCGCCGTGGATGAAGGGTCTGATGCTCGGTGCGGGCAGCGTCGGCCTGTTGCTCAGCCTGTTCGTCGTGCAGATCGTGCGTCGCATCGGTTGGCCGGTGAACCGGATGGCGGGCCTGCTGTGGTTTGCCGCCGCTGCGGGATTCCTGGTGGCGGCATTCGCCGGCGACCAGCAGCTGGTTTATTTCGCCGGCGTTTGTCTGGCGGCGGTCTCCTTTGGCGCGGCCTCACCGATGATGTCGCAGATCTACCGCAAGCACTACGACGACCGCAACCGCGGCCGCTTGTTTTCATGGAGCTCGCTGGTGCGCACCTTGATTGCCGCGGCCGCCGGTTGGGGATTCGGCGTGTGGGCGGAAGCCGGCAGTGTGAAACTGCTGTTCGTCGTCTACGCGCTGAGCGCGATCGCGATGGCCGCCTGCGTGATCGCGATGGCGCCGGTGCGTCTGCGCGCATCGAACCGGATCGAGTGGTTCGAGGCCTTCCGCCATGCCGCCGCCGACCGGCCGTTCCGCAAGTTGCTGGTGGTGTGGATGGTGTTCGGTTTCGGCAACTTGATCTCGCTCGCCTTGTTCGTCGAATTCATCGGCAACCCGCGCTACGGCTTTGCGCTGGCGGCGGATCAGAGCGGCCTCATCACCAGCACCATCCCGATGCTGGTCATGATGATCACCGTGGTCCCCTGGGGCTGGGTGTTCGATCGGCTGCCGTTCTATCAGGTGCGCGCGGTGGTCAATGTGATCTTCGTTGCCGGCATCCTCACCTACTACCTCGGCGGCACGATGATGACGCTCATGATCGGCATCGCGGTGCACGGGATCGCCCGTTCGGGCGGCGAGGTGCTGTGGTCGCTGTGGACGACCCGCTTCGCCGATAGCGAGCGGCTCATCGAATACCAGAGCGTGCACACGTTCACCACCGGTCTGCGCGGAGTGGTCGCACCGCTCATCGCGTTCGCCGTGATCGGCTGGCTGGGGCCGGTGAGCGTGGCGTGGATTTCATCCGCCCTGATGCTGCTGGCCACCTTGATGATCGTGCCGGAAATGCGCGCCGAATGGGCGCAGCGGCGAGAGGCGTGCAAGTGATGGTTGGATTGATGGACGATTGATGGCGGATGGTTGATTTGAAGAAAGGCCATTCTGTCTCCATTCAACAATTGGCCCTCAACCATCGGTAATCGTCATTCAAAATCGATCGGAACGCGCGCCGAATGGGCGCATGGGTAGCAAAAGAAATCGGCGGCAACCCGGCCCGCAGGCCCGATTGCCGCCGATCATTGGAAACAAGGGTTACTTGAGCAGTTCGGCCATCTTGGCGCCCATGCCCAGACCGACGTTCATGTAGGTCTCGGCGTTGCCGCCGTAGTGGGCACTCGAGCTGCTGCCCATCGACAGCGGCTTGGTGTAGACGAAGCCGATGTTGTTGCCGAGCTCCGAGGCATACTTGCCGCTGGCAACGTTCTTCATGGCATGGAGGATCACGCCGTGGCCGGAAGTCGTGTCGCTCTCGTCGGTTTGGCCGAGCGAGGCGGTGACGAACGCGGCATTGGGTGCGTTGAAGGTCTTGCGCAGGTCCTTGATCAACGCGACGAGGTGCTTCTCGTAGTTGTTGTAGTGTGCGGGGACACGCATGTCCTTGTCACCTTGCCACCACAGGAAACCGACGACTTCGTATTTGGTGGCGTCCGGATAATAGGTGCCGAGTTCGCCGAGCGCCTTGAGGGCGTTGCCGGTGTCGTCGTCCCATTGCTTGCCGGCATACCAGCCTTCGCCAGCCCACGGCACGACGGTCTTGTCGTCCTTACTCTTGAACATCTCCTTGTAGCCGGGTTGGGCCTGACCTTCGAATTCGTAGGTCTTGATGCTCGGCGGCAGGATGTCCCAGCCGAGGCTGCGGTTGCCGATCGAGCTCTTGAGGATCATCACCGGTGCGTCGATCGCATTGCCGAGTTGGTGGCCGATGCCGATTTCAATTCCGATCTTCTTCGGGTTCACCTGAAGCCAGTCGTTGCGGTAGACGCTCATGTTGTTGTTCTTCATCATCAACGACACGTTGCGCACGTCCTTGCGGACGGACCAGGCGCCGGACTCATCGACGAGGAAGGGATACTTGGTCTTGAGCTCATCGGTGACCTTGCCCATTTCCAGAGTGTTGGACTGGCCCATGATGATGAACACCTGGACGGGTTTGGACATGTCGGCGGGCTTGCCGTCGGGTTTGGGCAGGTCGGCAGCTCGGAGTGCCGGTGCACCCAGCAGGGTAAGCGCACACAGGGTGGCAGGAATTTTCAGAGGGTTCTTCATAGCTCAATGGCTACCGGAACCTCCCGGGTGTTCTTACAGGTGGACTGGAAATTTTTTCGCCTGCCGTGCCTGCTGGCGGGCCGATTCACTGGGCTTTTTCGGCGATCCACCCGAGCGAGCGCAGGAAGGCGATCATCTCGGCGATGGTCAGGTCGCGGTGTGGCGGGGAGTTGAAAAACCCGTGGCCGGCATTGTCATGCAACTTGAGGTCGCAACGACCACCAGCGGCCTCGACCGTCTTCTGGAACCGCTCGGCGGTCGCTACCGGGATCAGGTTGTCCTTGGTGCCGAGCATGAAGATCATCGGTGGCACGGGCGCGCTGATGTTGTGGGCAGGGGAAATTTCCTGCCAGAACTCCTTCACCTTGGCGTGTCCCCAGCCGCCGTCCGGGCCGTTGTCGAGCACCGGGTTGAACAGCAGCAGCGCATTGGCCCGGGTGGACAAGGCGGCATCCTCGCCTTGGGCATCGAAGCCCTTGCAGAAGCTGCTGGCCGCCGCCACATGGCCACCGGCCGAGCCGCCGCCCACCGCCAACCGCTGCGGGTCGATCCCCAATTCAGCCGCATGCGCGCGCACCCAGCGGACTGCCGACTTGCCGTCCTCGACGCATTCGCGCGGGCCCGTCTTGTGGGATCCGCTGGTCCGGTAGTCCGCTGAAATGCCGACCATGCCCAAGGCGGCGAGCGCCTTCGCCTGCGGGTAGAATTGGTTGGCCTTGCCGCCGACCCAACCGCCGCCGAAAAAGAACACGGCCGCCGGCCGCTGGTCACCGGCTTTCCACCCGTCGGGCAGGAATACATGCAGCGAGAGCGGCTTGCCCGCAGGCTGCTTGTATTCGATCACGCGATCGGGCTTGAGGTCGTTCGGCGGCACCGCCGCGTGTGCTCCGGTCGTCAGCAACGCCCCCACCATCGTCAGCAGAAATCCCATCGTGCGCATGGCCGACATGCTGCGTCGCACTCAGCGGGGGGTCAACACAATCGCATGCTCGTCGAATCGCGCTTTGGCATTCACCTGCGCGTTGAGGTATTCCAGGATGCTGCCGGCCGGCACGTTTTTCACCTGCAGTGAAACCTTGGCTTCCGCCAGTTGGCCGCTGGCATCCTGAATGATGAAGTTGGGCAGCACCTCGCTTTTCGACTCCTTCTCGACGAGCACTTGCAGCGCGGTGAGAGATTCGCGGAAGCTCGCCCCCTCGACCTTGAATTCGGGAATCACCACCTTGTCGAGCCGGGTCTTGGTGCCCTTGGCGGCGAGTTGATTGAAATTCGACTTCACCACGCCCAGTCGGTAGCGCGCGTTGGCATTGCGCGCATACGCGTTGAGGGCGGCTTCGTAGGCGGCTTGGGCGGCCACCGGGTCGCCCGCCTTCTCGGCAGCCAACCCCTGGAGGTAGAACGCATTGGATTTCTCCAGCGCCGTGCCTTCGGCGCGCGTAGGTCCGGACAGCAGCAGGCTGGCGGAAACCACCAGCAGCAAGGAATGGGCGAGGGTTTTCATCAGCCTGATTTCTACCCCGGATGGCCGCGGAAATCAAACAGGAACTTCCCTGATTCCGGCGGATTGGGGGCGCGCCTTGAGCATTGCCCTCCGGCGATCCGCCCCCTAGGATGCCTCCCACTCCGGCCGGAATCCGGAAGCACAGCTCATGAACATCATCATCGTTGGAGCAGGCGAAATCGGCCGCTATCTGGCCTCGGTCCTCTCCCAAGAGGCGCATACGATCTCGGTCATCGAGAAGGATGAGGAACTCGCCACCGAACTCGACCAGGTGATCGACGGCAAGGTGATCCACGGCAACGGCTCGAGCGTGCAGGATCTGGTCGATGCCGACGTCGGCGAGTGCGATTTGTTCCTGTCGCTGACCTCGTCGAACACCGCCAACATGATGTCGGCCTCAATGGCCAAGGCGATGGGCGTGGAAAAGGTCGTCTGCCGCGTGCACCCCGGACTGCAGCGCGAGGAATGGCTGTTCGACTTCAAGGGGCACTTCAACGTCGACCACATCTTCAGCTCCGAACGACTCACCGCCATCGAACTGGCGAAATACATCCGCAACCCGGATTCGCTCGGCATCGAGGAGCTTGCCCGCGGCAAGATCGAACTGCAGCAACTGCGGGTCGGCAAGTCGTCCGACGCCGTCGGCCTGAGCCTGCGCAAGCTCGCCGCTCCCGCCGGCATCCGGCTGGCGATGGTGTCGCGCAAGGGCAATCACTTCGTCCCCGATGCCGACACGGTGATCGAGGCGGATGACATCGTCATGATCTTCGGCGAACCGCGCAGACTGCGCGATTTCTCATCCCGCCTGCAAGGTCGTCAGTCGAAGCAGCAGCGGCTCAAGGTGGTCATCTTCGGCGGCAATGAATACGGGTTCTCGCTCGCCCAGATGCTCGAAAGCGTCGATTGCGACGTGCGCATCTTCGAGAAGGACCCGGCACTCTGTGCCAAACTCGCCGACCGCTTGGTCAATGCCACCGTCATCTGCGCCGACGCCACGGTGGCCACCGACCTCGAGGAGGAACAGGTGGGTGAGGCCGATTTCTTCATCAGCACCAGCCCGGACGACGAGGACAACGTGATGTCCTGCCTGCAGGCGCACACGCTTGGCGTGGGCAACTGCCTGACCTTGATCCACCGCGCTGACTATGCGGCGGCGATTTCCGCCAGCGGTCACCACCTCGGCATCAAGGCGGCGGTCAGCCCGCGCGAGGCGACCCGCCGCGAGATCCAACGCTTCATCACCACCGACCGCTATCACGTGCTCGAGAAATACGAGAGTGTCCTGCTGATCGAGATTCGCGTCGGCAAGGGATCGATTGCGGCCGGCCACATGGTCCATGAAGTGCAATGGCCGCCGGGCGTCGTGTTGGTCGGCCAACTGCGCGGGGTGCACGCCGATGTCCCGGGGCCCGATGACGTGCTGCTGGCCGGCGACCACCTGTATGCGGTGGTGGCCCAGACCGCGCTCAAACCCTTTGCCAAACTGCTGGCCGAATAAGCCCCGGCCCGTCGCCATGAAACTCCGCCTCGTCCTACGCATGGTCGGCATCCTGCTTCTGCTGGAGTCGCTGGCCATGGCCGCCTGCGGCCTGTTCGCCGTGCTCGACCCGGTGTCGGGTGAGGCAGCGGCCATCACCGGCTTGTTCCAAGCGGCCGGCATCACCGGCGGCACCTCACTGCTGATGATTGCGCTGGCTGGAGCCAGCCATCTCAAGGGCAAACTGCCGCGCCGCGAGGCGGTGATCATCGTCGGCCTCGGCTGGCTGCTCAGCAGTGCTTTTGGCGGCCTGCCGTACCTGCTCTGCCCACCCTACCTTGACTGGGCGGCGTCGTTCTTCGAGGCGGCTTCCGGTTTCACCACCACCGGCTCCTCGGCGATGACCGACATCGAAGCCTGGCCACGCGGGCTGCTGATGTGGCGCTCGGTCACCCAGTGGCTCGGCGGCATCGGCATCCTGGTGCTGTTCGTCGCCGTGCTGTCGTACCTCGGGATCGGCGCCAAATCGTTGTTCCAGAACGAATCGTCGTTCCGCAGCGGGGAAGCCGGCATGGCCCGCATCCACGACACCTCGCTGTCGCTGCTCAAGATCTACATCTCGATCACCAGCATCTGCGCGATCGGCCTGCGACTGATGGGTTTGTCCTGGTACAATGCGGTCAACCACAGCATGACCGCGGTGTCCACCGGCGGATTCAGCCCGCACAACCTGAGCATCGGCTACTACTCGCACTGGGGCAACGGCTGGCTCATCGAGTTGTGGCTCACGGTGTTCATGTTCCTGTGCAGCCTGAACTTCCTGCTGTTCGTGGTGATCGTGCGCAAGAACTGGCGCCGCCTGCACCAGGAGGAAGATGCCCGCTTCCTGCTCGGCCTGTGCATCGCGTTCATCCTGATCATTGCCGGCGGCCTCGCCTGGCACGGTGACGCCACCTTCACCGATGGCCTGCGCCAGGCGTCGTTCACCGTGGTTACCATCGTCTCAACCACCGGCTTCGGCACCACCGATTACGAGTTGTGGCCGGCCTGGGCGAAGGTGCTGCTCGCACTGCTGATGTTCATCGGCGGCTGCTCGGGCTCCACCGCCGGCGGTTTCAAGGTCGGCCGCCTGCTGGTCTTCCTCAAATTCGCCCGCCAGGAGGTCATCCGCGCCTTCCGCCCGAACCTGGTGTTCCGACTCACCGTCAATGGCAACAGCATCAACGAGGACGCCCGCGCCCGCACGATGTTCTTCCTCACGATGTACCTGATGATCTGCGTGTTCTCGACCGCAGTCGTCGGCTTCCTCGAGGCCGGCACCGGCATCGACATGGAAACCTGTGGCGGCGCGGTGCTGGCGACCATCTCCAACATCGGCCCGGGCTTCGGCAGCGTCGGCCCGACCGAGAATTTCGCCCACCTCCGCGAGGGGACCCACGTCTTCCTCTCCTTGCTCATGATCCTCGGCCGTCTCGAGCTGTTCGCCCTGCTGGTGCTGTTCTTCCCCAGCGCCTGGCGGAAATACTGAAATCAGGCGGCCTGCAGGCGATTGTGCCGCCGGATCTTGATTTTTACTGTGAAGCCGGCAAATTCCTGCTTTCTCTCGCGCCGCCCGCCGCATTTTCCATCACCATGGCCACTGAGCTGACACGCAATTTCTCGATCATCGCCCACATCGACCACGGGAAAACCACGCTTTCTGATCGCCTCATGGAGGCGACCAGCACCGTGACCATGCGCGAAACGAGCGCCCAGCAACTCGACTCGATGGACCTCGAGCGCGAGAAGGGCATCACCATCAAGTCCCACCCGGTGGCGATGGAATACACGGCCCGCGACGGCAAAACCTACAAGCTCAACCTGCTCGACACCCCGGGCCACGTCGACTTCTCCTACGAGGTCGCCCGCTCGCTCGCCGCTTGTGAAGGTGCCATCCTGATGGTCGACGCCGCGCAAGGGGTGGAGGCCCAGACGGTCGCCAACCTCCACCTGGCCACCGAACAGAACCTCACGATCATCCCGGTCCTCAACAAGATCGACCTGCCGGCCGCCGACGTGCCGAAGTGCAAACGGCAACTCGAGGATATCCTGTGCATCCCTGCGGAAGACTGCATCCCGGCCTCGGCGAAGGCAGGCATCGGCATCGAGGATATTCTCGAAGCCATCGTCCACCGCGTGCC
>JACCDY010236394.1_pt1 | contig 15413 bp, 7 predicted proteins | sample 7446391 | NCBI WGS metagenome assembly JACCDY01 (sample SAMN15323451, study PRJNA562643) | freshwater metagenome | isolation source: river surface water | place: USA:Blue River Watershed | collected 2017-08-18 | reverse complement strand
GTCACGGTCGACAGTGTCAATGTCGCCGAAGAGCTGCTTGGCGATACCTTGGCACCGGTCATCGTGAAAGGCGAACCCGGCACGGCCGAGACGATGTCAATCGCGTCGCCGTTCAGCACAACCTTGATGTTCTTCAGCTTGGAATCGGCGTTGTTGTTCTCATCAGCGATCGCTGACGATATCTCGGCGGCCATCGACGCCGCAGAACCCGTCGTGAACGTGATTTCCTTGCCATTGATGGTCACCGATCCGGTCGAGCCATCGGCACCGCTGACGGCAATGCGCGAGCGCTGGGCGACTGCACCGCCCTTGTCGAGGCCGAAGCTGGCGGCGGTCAGGTCTTTCTGGTTCGAGTCAAACCAGATCGAGACATTGCGACCATCCGATGTCAGGGTCACGCCGCTGCCGTTGTCAGCCGCCGTGATGCCGTGCTGACCGGTGCGGGCGTTGATCGCTGCGACGACTTTCTCGCGGCGGGTCGTTGCTGTCTCGTCCTTGACCATCACGACCGGCACGGTGGTGCCGTTGATATACAGGTTGTAGGTCGTGCCTGCCGGCGTTGTCTCCGGCAGCGAAGTGACGGTGTTCAGTCCCTTGCTGACGATCGGGTTTGCCAGCGCGCGCACGCCTGTCTCGCTGCTGGACGCATTGATCGCCGCGGCGATCGCGATCGCACTGGCGCTGCGGTCGCTGCTGGCAGCGGCAATATTCGATTTCTCGTCGTCGGCCGTGGTCGTGGCGCGGATCTTCACGCCATTGATGACCAGGTCGTCGACATTCAGCGGCTTGGATTTGGCCGGCTGGTTCGGTTTGAGCGTGATCTGCGTGATCGTGCCCGTGTTGTCGTCGTCGCCCTGCGATGTCAGCGTGTACGGCGTGCCAGCCACATTGGCCGTCAGCTGCACCTCATTGACGCCACGCCCGGCGGATGCAGTAACACCCAGTGTGGTCTTGGCATTGATCAGGCTGACCAGCTCATCGCGGATGGACTGCGGATCGGTCGTGTTCGACGTCGTAAATGTCGTACCGTTGATCGTCACCGAATATTTTTCAGTGCCGCTGATCGGCCCTTTGATGACCAGGGCCTCCGTCTGCGCTACCGGCGCATCCACGGTGTCACGCGTGTTCGTGTTGAAGACCGACTGGTTCTTCGTGAAATTGCCTTCAATCAGACCGGTACGGCGGATTTCGCCTGTCGTGGCTGACGAAATGACGATGGGTGCCTCGATCTTCGACTCCAGCGAATAGGTACCCGTGTGGACGCCTTCGCGCAAACCGACGCGCTCGCCGAACACGGAGGCAGCGGCCTCGGTCTCGAAGCGAACCTCGATATTGCGGCCGTCGTTGGCCACCAGGGTAATGCCCTTGGAGTCATAGCCGGTGTCGATCGCCTTCACGCCGGTCTTGGCAGTGATGGCGTTGATCGCATCCACGACCGTCTGGCGCGTGGCGCGGGTGTTGTTCAGCACGGTCGTGATGTCGGCCGACGCGTAGCCGTTGATGAATACGACACCCGAGACCACCGAATCGGCCTTCATTGAACGACCGGTGAACACGTTTTCATTGACCTTGGCAAACACGCCCGTGCCGGGACGCTGCGTGCCAAACTCCTGAACGATATCGACAATGGGTTCAATGCCCGTAGTGCCCGGAACGATCGGCGTGCTGGGCACATCGCGCTCGCTCGGCGGGAAGTCAACCTTGATGGTCGAGCCACCGGGGGCGTAAGTGAGCGTACGGTTACTGGTCGGACCAAATTGGGTGCTCGCCTTGAGCGTGGCAAAAATCTTTGCCGTCGCCAGTGCGGAGGTATTCTCGTTGGCGGTGATCTGCACGCTGACGCCGCCAACCACGATGGTGCCGGGTTTCGGCACGCCGGTGAAGGTCAGGGTCTGAGACTCGCCGTTGTTGGTACCCATCGCGGTCGCCGCGCGGTTGATCGCCGCTGCCTTGGCGATCGCGCTGCCGGCGGCGTTATTCACGGGCGAATACGGATCGTCGGATGCATAGGTGGCGCCGATGTCAATGCCATTGATACGCAGGTCGCCCGCGCGCAATGCCGGAACACCGCCCTCGATCGATACCGACAGCCCGAGGGCGCGGTTCGTGATGTCGAGCGCATTGCCGGCCGAATCTTTCATCGTGTACGTCAGATCGCCGGAGATGATGTGGCGGTTCTGACCTTCGGTGCTCTTGAACGTGACCTGGCCGGTGCTCGCATTGAGCTCACCTGTCAGCGTGTAGACCCGGTTGTCGACGCTCTTGAAATTCGCCGTGACGGCGCCTGCTGCCGAGACGCTGAAGCTCAGCGTGCCCGACTTGAGAAAAGCGCCATTCGAGGCAAAGTCTTCTGCCGTGTCTGTCACGGCAGTGCGAACAGCCGAGGTCACACTGGAGCTAACGCCGGTACCGCTGTCGTAGACTTCGATATCAGCGATGTCGCCATCGCTGGCTGCATAAGTGATCGTCAGATCACCACCGGACTGGGTGATTGTGCGTCCCGAGGTCGTCGGATCGAAACTGGGATCGGCTTCAAGCGCTGATTTGATCTTCGTGGCAAACGTCGTGGTCGATGCCGCATCAGCCTCGGTGATATTGACCGTCACGCCGGCGACCCGGATCGTGCCCGCCATCGGCGTGCCAGAGAAACTCAGCGTCTGGATCTCGCCCGCATCACTGCCCGACAAGGTGCGAACCGTCGTCGGATTGAGGAACACTTGCGAGAGCTGACTGACCGAGGTCGTTTTATAGACCGGCATTTCGCCAATCCGCTCGCCGGCCTCACCGCTTAACAACGGGAACCCGTTCCATTCGGTGGACTCGGCAATATGAACGATCTCGGCCTTGAGCTGCTGGAACTCCAGATCCAGATAGCTGCGCTGCGCATTGTCGTTGGTGTCGTTGACCGCCTGCACCGCCAGCTCCCGCATGCGCTGCATCATGTCAGTGATCTCGTTAGTCGCACCTTCGGCCGTCTGGATCAGCGAGATGGCATCCCCCGCATTCCGGATCGCCTGATTCAGGCTTCGGATCTGGTGGGTCATCCGGGTGGCGATGGCCAGGCCGGCAGCGTCGTCGCCCGCGGTGTTGATCCGCTTGCCTGTCGACAGCTGCGCCATTGCCTTGGACATTGTCCCTTCCGTGCGCTGTAGCGCTGACTGAGTAAACAGCGCTTTCACATTGGTGTTGATGACTGCCATGCTCGGTTTCTCCTTCCGGCGTCTTTGTGCTGCCTGATCTGGTGTGGGCTATGCGCCCGCGTTATCCACAACTTAGCAACTACCGTGCCAGAACAAAAACTTCAATTAATTCAATTAGTTATGATTTATTCTTGCTTGCTTGTTTTCCCGGCAGACCCGGGGCGGCAATTTCTGTCGGATATCCGGCAGGGCTTTGCCGCTGTCAAACTGGATGAATCCTTAATCATTCATTAACGCTGAACAGCACCCAGGCCCAGAGCCTCGGCCAGCGCGTCATACTCTTTCAGCAGTTCGGGGTGATCCGGGAACAGGGCCAGCGCGACACCGGCCGCCTCGAAGGCTTCGGCCAGATCGAGATTGCAGCGCAGCGAGCGAATCAGCATCGAATGGGTAAATACGGTGGCTTTATCGCCCTGTATCTCCATCAGCTGCCTGAGCAGATCAACGGCCTGAGGCCAGTCTTCACGCACTACCGCCAGCAGGCTGGTGATGGCCATGATGTCTTCACTCTCCGGATACAAGGCCAGACCGGCATCGCCCAGCGCATACGCCAGTGCGTCACGGTCTTCGCCCATCAATGCCTGAATCGCCTCGCGGATTTCCGTCGGGGAAAAACGGGAAACCTGCAACGTGCTGAAAGGACGGCCGGATTCCGCATTGAAAATAAGTTCTTGGGCGAGGTTAGGCATATGTAGACTCCTGTTCTGGGTACTTAGGCTAAAGTAGGGGTTTGCGGCACGGGCCGGTATCCCTCGGTGCACAGCATTAAGCAAAACAGATGCCAGCTTCAGAAAGTCGGGAAAGTGTCGATGACACGGAGTTTTACCCCGGTTTTGATTGCCTATTTGATAGGCAATCTCCGATCTCACCCCCTTCTCGGCCAATGCCAAGCCCGGCAAAGACTGCGACCATAGCCTTCAGCGGCAAAGGCTTGCCTGGGAATTTGCCGCCCCGGCAGCGTTCTGCCACACAGCGGCAATCCGGCGACTTCCCCTCAGTGGCTGCCGGGACGAAAACCCAGAACCCGCCTCGCGAACCGGGCTGGCGAGCCCACCGGGTCAATCCGCTGAAGACCGGTGAAAACCCGGCGAAAATGGGCATGTTTCCTGCTTTTACACGCGCGCGCACTTTAATTAATGGCGTCACTGCCGATACTTGCGCGCCCGCGCTAAAGAATCACCTGCCCGGGCCGATTAACTACAAAACCGGACAAAGCGATGGCGACCTCCCCGATCAGCTCCACGACCAACACGACCCAGACGGCCACGTCCGCGCAATCCGCGCAGGCGCAGGCTCAGGCGGCCAATCGTGCCAACGCTCAGGCGATCCTGAGTTCGCTGTCCGCCGGCTCCGGGGTCAACGTCAACACGCTGGCGCAGAGCCTGGTCGATGCCGAGGGCAACCCGCAAAAGAATCTGATCAACGCGAAGATCACCAAGAACGAGAGCCGCATCAGCGGCCTGTCGGCGGTGATGTTCATGATGTCGGAGCTCAAAACCAAGCTCTCGGCGCTGAAGGACCGCGACAGCTTCAATACCGTCAACGCCAGCAACAGCAACACCAGCGCGCTGACGGTAACGGCCTCGCCCACCGCATCCGTTGGCTCCCATCAGGTCAAGATCGACTCGATCTCCCAGCCGCAGACCAGCATCAGCGCCGGTTTCGCCGCGAAGAACACCTCACTCAATGGCGGCAATCCCTTCAGCGTCAAGATCACCCAGACCAACAAGGGCGGCATTGCGTCGGGTACAGCAACGGTCAGCGGCACGAACACAGCATCCCTGAGTGGTGTCAGCTTCGGCGCCAAGCCTGCCGTGGATGATTTCAGCGCCTTCTCGATCACCGTGGATGGCAAGACCATCAGCCTCACGCCCTCACCGGCCGGCACCACGCTGGCCGATCTGGCCGCAGACCTGCAGAGCCAGTTGCGCGCGAAGGAAGGCTCCGAGGATCTGTCGGTCACGGTGGACAATAACAACCAGCTGACGATCAGTTCGGCCACCGACACCCGCGTGATCAGTGCGCTCTCGCTCAAGAGCGCCGCCGCGTCAATGGGCACTCCGACGTCGACCAACACCAGCTTCGCCGTGATCAGCGATGTCAGCTTTGCAGCCACGGCCTCGGTCACGGATTTCCGGAATTTTTCGATCACCGTCGACGGACGATCACTCAGCTTCACGCCGCAGCCCGCGACCGCGACCATGGAGGGTCTGGCGGCAGACATTCAGTCGCAACTGCGCGCGCTCGACGGCTCGGAGGATCTCTCGGTGACGGTCAGCAATGGCAACCGGCTGGAGATCACCTCGGCCAGGCCGAGCCGCCAGCTGTCTGCGCCTGCGCTCTCCAACCAGACCGTCATCAATCTGGATACCGGCGCGCTTGCCGGCACACCGTCTGGCAATGCGATCAGCGGCATCAGCTTTGGCACCAATCCGTCGCGCAATGATTTCTCGGCCTTCGATGTCAGCATCGGTGGCAAGGCCTTCTCCATCGTGCCCAACCCGGCCGTGCCGACACTCGCCTCTCTGGCAGAAAACATTCAGAGCCAGTTGCGCATCATCGACAATTCCAGCGACATCACGGTGAGTGTCAGCAGCGATGGCACGCTGCAGCTGAACTCAGCCGGCAACCGGACCATCACGGGCGCGAAACTGACGCCAAAGACCTATGGCGATACGCCCGAGGGCATTGTGGCTGCGATCAATTCATCGCAGCGCGGCTACAAGGCGCAGCTGGTCAATGATGGCAGCGCCCGCCCGTTCAAGATCATGATCACTGGCGAATCCGGATCCACCGAGAGCTTTACGGTATCGACCACGGGCGGCACGCCACTGAGTTTCTCGAATGTGACTACGGCCTCTGATGCCATGGTCAGCGTGGATGGCATCAGCTACACGCGCAAGACCAACACCATCACCGATGTGGTGCCCGGCGTCACGCTGGACCTGAAGTCCACCACCCTGACGGCGGCCAGCGTGATGGTCAGCCGCGACACCACGGCGATCACGACCAAGCTGAGCGAACTGGTGGTGGCCTACAATGATTTCAACAACATCATTGCCGAGACGACCAATCCGAAGTCGACGCTCGACACTTACGGCGCGACGCTGGTGGGCGACAACACCGTACGTCTGGTCCGGCAGCAGGTGCGCCAGGTCATCCTCGGTGCGTCCAGCACGGCAGGCGGCACGATCAAGAACCTCAGCCAGCTCGGCCTGTCGATCGACCTGAAAGGCGTGATGACGCTGGACACCGCCAAGGCGGAGAAAACACTGAACACCAATTACGATGATGTCGTGAAGATGTTCACCGGCGGTTATAACAATCTCGGCACCTACAGCTCCCTGCCCGCCGGTATCGCCGGCGACTCGGTCAAAAAACTCACCCAGCTGCTCGCGCAGGATGGCCCGCTGACCACGAAGACCAACACGGCGACCACGCAGAACGAGAAATACCGCGCTGACCTTGAAAAACTGCAGACCCGTCTGGACAGTCTGCTTCAGCGCTATACGAAACAGTTCTCGGCGATGGACAGCCTGGTCGGCAGCGTCAACGCCCAGAAGACCAGCCTGAAGTCGACCTTCGAGGGCATGATGGCGGCATACACGAACAAATAACGCTCTGTCTGACTGAAAAAAAACCGGCTCGATGCCGGTTTTTTTTCGCCTGCTCGAACGCGATCCAGCGCGATCGCCCCTCCAGATGTTCAGCGCCTTTATTGACTACTGATTTACAGTATTTACACAAGGCGGCAAAAATTTTCCGCTTTTTTTCTAAAGCTGCACAGGCTGGGGTCGATACCCCAAGCGTAGAAGTCTGTTTTGAGATTTCGCGGCCTGACAGCAGCAGCACGGCCGCCGGAGTCCTGAAAGGTGGTCAATATGGAAATTCAATCGAGAACAACGCAAACACCTGCCGCGGTCCGGCCGGTCGCTGCGCAATCATCCGCGCCCGCCTCTGCGCCGCAGGCCGGGCAGTCTGCGCTCACCGTGCCGAGAACAACCGTGAACGTCGATCCGGAAAAGACGAAACAGAACCTGGATCAGGCCATTCGACAGCTGAACGACTCGATGCGCGACGGCGGCAGGAACCTCGCCTTCGCGATGGACGAAGTGCTTGGCCGGCCAGTCATCGTCGTGAAGAAGCAGGACACCGGCGAAGTCATTCGCCAGATACCCAATGAAGTCGTGGTGAAGGTCGCGCACAGCCTGGATAAGCTGAAGGGTCTGTTTTTCAACGCCCAGGCCTGAACCTGCGCTAAAGCTTTTTATCGCGAGACCGATTCATCAAACGTCAAGAAAAGATTCTTGAGTGATTCAGGTAAATCTACATTAGGAGAAAACCATGTCAGTTATTAATACCAACCTCAAAGCACTGGTTGCTCAGGAATCGATGCGTTCGAGCGACCTCAAGCTGAGCAGCGCGATGGAACGTCTGTCGACCGGCTCCAAGATCAACTCCGCGAAAGATGACGCCGCCGGCCTGGCGATCTCGAACCGCATGACTTCGCAGATCCGCGGCATGGCCAAGGCAATCCAGAATACGAACGACGCGATTTCGATGACGCAGACCGCCGAAGGCGCGTACAAGAACATCGGCGACATCCTGCAGCGTATGCGTGAGCTCTCCGTGCAGGCATCGACTGGCACGATGAATGACTCCGACCGCGCATCGATGCAGCTCGAAGTCTCGCAGCTGAAAGCACAGATCGAAGACATCGCTGTCAAGACCAACCACAACAACATCAAGCTGCTCGACGGCTCAGCTCAGAACGTCGTGATCCAGACCGGCACTAATGCTGGCGACACGATCAAGCTGGACTTCGGCTCGGCGCGCACCAAGGATATCGGCGTCGGCACCCGTGCCACGCTGGCATCGGCGGGCGGTCAGTACGTTGCCAACACCAGCTTCGAAGCGATTGGCGACAGCGATCTGTTCGTCAACGGCGTCTCCGTCGGCGCATCGCTGGCCGTGGATGACAAAGCCTCGAATGCCAATGCATCGGCGTCCGCCATCGCCAAGGCTGCTGCGATCAACAAGGTGTCAGCCCAGAGCGGCGTCTACGCGAAAGCCGGTCCTAACGTCGTGAGCGGTCAGGGCGGCATGTCGGCCAGCAGCACCTCCGGCACGATCGTGATCAATGGCGTGGCTACGGATGCGTTCTCGACCAGCTCGGCCAGCACCTCGCTGAGCCGTCAGACCGTGGTCAATGCAATCAACAACAAATCGGCACAGACCGGCGTGCGCGCTATCGACACCGAGAGCGATGACCTGGGCGTGACCCTGGTAGCCGAAGACGGTCGCAACATCGACCTCGTATTCTCGGGCGATCTGACCGGCGCCAGCACCGGCGTTCGTGCAGCGGCGACTGGCGGAACGGCGAACGTCTTCGTCGGCTCCTATGATCTCTACACGCTGGATGGCCGTGACATCAACGTGAGCTTCAAGACCGGCGACACCAATGCTGAGGCCTTCAGCGGCCTGCGCAATGGCAGCTACAAGGCAGACACCGCGCTGATGACCTCCTACAAGCGCGAAACGCTTGCCGGCGGCACTACCGCCAGCGACACCAATGTCGGCACCCTGCAGGGTAACAGCATGATCATCAACGGCGTTGCGATCGGCCCGGCTCTGCTGACCGATGATGCAGCCTCGGACACGACGGCGACGTCCTCGTCCCGCCTGACCAGTGCGATCTCGATTGCTGCTGCGATCAACCGCAAGACTGAGCTGACGGGCGTGAGCGCCTCCGCAGCCCCCAATGTCCTGCGTGGCGAAAGCTTCACCGCAAACAGCTCGACCCAGCAAGTGTTCATCAACGGCGTGACCATCTCGGCAGCCGCTGGCGAAACCCGTAACGGCATGATCGATGCGTTCAACGCAGTGGCCGACCGCACCGGCGTGACCGCCAGCGCCTGGGGCGATGGCATCGAACTGCGCGCCATCGATGGCCGCAACATCTCGATCGGCACGGATGGCAGCGCCGCCAACCTCGGCCTGGGTGGCCTGACGGTCGGCTCGACAGCAGACGGCGCCGGCGCAGTGACCTACTACTCGCAGGTCACGCTGCAGTCGGACAACAAGTTCGAAGTGCAGGCAGGCAGCCACGGCATTCCTAACCTGGAATTGCTCGGCTTCCGTGCAGGCACCTACGGCGGCGCCGACAACGGCCTGAAGATCAACCAGGTCGACATCTCGACCGTGTCGGGTGCTCAGCAGGCTATCGTCGCCGTCGACGCAGCGATCGAGACGATCAGCAAGGCCCAGGCAAACTCAGGTGCGTTGAACAACCGGATGGATTACATCCTCAACAACCTGGCCGAAGCCAGCCAGAACATGTCCGCATCGCGCAGCCGTATCCTCGATACCGACTACGCGACCGAGACTCAGAACCTGGCGAAGCAGCAGATCATCTCGCAGGCCGCAACCGCGATGCTGGCGCAAGCCAACCAGCAGCCTCAGACGGTACTCTCGCTGCTGAAGTAATCGGTTCCTTACCGGTAGTTGTCTGAACCCGGGGAGGCGGAAACGCCTCCCCGGGTTTTTTATCGGGCAAATGGATAGACAGAGGAAGGCCGGCTGACCCAGACAAGAAGCTGGAGGGTGTATGCACTCATCCCGGAACCGCCGATAAAAAAAGCGGCCACAAGGGCCGCCAAGGTCGCTTTACTGCGGGTAAAAACTATTTGATGTAATCGAAGAGATTGAGCTGGGAGATCTTCGCAAAGCTGCTTTGCGCGGCTTCCAGCGCCAGCATGTCCTTGTTCATCCGCGTGATGGCTTCGGTGTAATCGGTATCCTCGGCCTGCGAGAGCATGTTTTTCATGCGCAGCAGGTTCTCGTCAGCGAGTGCCGCCTGGTTTTCCGCCTTGTTGACGGCCGCGCCAATGCTGGCCAGACTGTCCGACAGTCCTTGCTGCAGCTGCTCGATCTCTCCCACCGCGCGCTGAATATCGACGGGTTTATTGTTCTGCAGGGCCGATGACAGATCATCGATCACCTGAAAAAACCCCACCGCCTCTTTCTTGCCCGTGGCGTCGGTGCGAACCAGTTTGTCAAATGGGTTGGTGCCGGCGCGGTTGACGTCGACCATCGTCTGGTCGCCCACCCCGGCGGAATTCACCGTCTGATCACCCTGATAGACCAGCTTGCCTTCTTCATTGGTGGCAAAGGCCACCTTGCCTACCCGGCTGCCGGAAAAAATGAAATTGCCATTCAGATCCTGCGTATTGGCCAGCGACAGCAGCTGGTCGCGCAGCTGGCGCACCTCGATATCGATCGATTTGCGGTCTGCGGGCGTGTAGGTATCGTTGGCGGCCTGCACCGTCAGCTCTTTGAGCCGGTACAGCAGCGTGCTGGCGTTCTCGGCAGCAGTTTCCTGCTGAGACAGCTTGTCCTTCACTGCATTGATTGTATTGACGTAAGCATCCTGGCGCTCGATGGCCGATTTCAGGCGCGTGATCGTCGCCGACTTGTCTGGCGCATCGCTAGGCTTGATCACCTGCTTGCTGGTCGACAGCTGCATCTGCGTCTTGGCCAGCCTGTCCTGCGTCACGCCCATCTGAGCGATGGAACGCTCGAAATACAAATTGGTGGACATTTCCATGATTCAGTCTCTCGTCACGGTTGTTTCATTTAAACCTGCAGAATGGCATCGAACAGGGTGTTCGCTACCTGCATGGCCTTGGCGGATGCCTGGTAGGCTTGCTGGAAGCGGATCAGGTCGGCAGCCTCATTGTCCAGTGAGACGCCGGATACTTTATCGCGTGCCGCCACGGCCTGATCATTGACTACCTGTAGCGCCTTTTGCGCAATCGTTGCCTGATTGGAGAAGTTGCCGACTTTGCCGACCGCTTCTTCATACGCCTCGGCGATTGTCCGGCCGCCCACACCGCCGATCACTTTCTTGCTCTGCAGGGCCACCAGATCGAGCATGGTCTGATTATTGCCCGTGCCATCGTGATTGCCGTCCAGACGGAAGGTATCTCCGGCGACCGGGGCTTTGTTCAGTGTGAACTTCAGTCCCTGATACTCAATGCCGCGCAGGGGGTCGTAATTACGCTCGGCCAGAATGGTCACCAGACCGCTCTGCGGATTCTTCCAGACGATCTGATACCGGGAGCCCGACGTGAAGTTCACATCGAAATTCTGTGCGCGCAGCGATGTGATGCGCTCTGCGGCCAGCGATGCCGGATCCTTCATCGTCGCGTCATAACTGCCGGCGATCGTGCCACTGCCCTCGCCCGTCACCATGACGATCAGGTCTTCAGGCGCCGCGCCATCCAGATAAACACTGGTACGCAATCCCAGCTTGGCCAGTTCGGCAGGATTACCCTGCGCGGCAAAGCCGACGCGGATCTCCTCCTTGCTCTCCAGCTTCAGCACACCCTTGTAGGGACCGTTGCCGATACCGAGCACATTGCCGCCCAGCTGAGAGCCGACAACAATGTCGGCGCCGCTCTTGTTCGACAGTGTGATGGCACCATCCGTCGTCAGCTCGGCCTTGATCTTCGAGTAGGTGCCATCGACGACGCCCAGCGCGTTCTTGATGCCCGTGCGCGGATAAGCGCCCGCCGTCGTGCCCAGCGCGTTGTAGCCCCCCTCGGGACCAATGATGATGTAGGGGCCGGAGCTCTGCGCGAAAATCAGGCCTTCATTGTTCTGTGCGACGCTCACGCCAGTGACCGGCGCCTGCGCATTGATCGCATCAATCAGTTCGGCTTGCGAAGCAAAACTGCCATCCGGCTGGCTGCCAGCAATCATGACACCATTGATCGTCAGCGGCTTGGTCAGATCGACCTGTTCAGGGAGAATCTTCAGACCGCCGCCATCGGGTACATTCGGCCCGATCACGATGTCATCACCGATCTTGTGCTTGAGTACCACCGCCAGCACGTGATATTCGAGATCTCCGCGATGCATCTGCTCGGCAGTGACGCCTGTCTCGGCGCTACGCGCATTGATCGCATCGATCATGTCGGTGGCCGACGTAAAGCTGCCATCGGCATTGCTGCCGGTGATGCTGATGCCATTGATGACCAGCGGCCGCTTCAGATCGAGATCTTCCGTGGTCGTGTTGACATTCCCGGTATCGGCGGCATTAATCGCCTGCACCATGTCGGCGGCATTCGTAAAACCACCCGCCGGGCCTGAACCGGTGATGCTAACGCCATTGAGCATCAGCGACTTGGTCGCCAGATTGTCACGATACTGCTGGCGCGTGATCTTGATCTCGGTGCTGGCGCTGGCCGTCACGGGCGGCTCCAGCGTCTTGCCGAGGCCGTTGATCCAGCTCGCCATGTCGGAGGCCCGCAGCGTGCGCTTGAGGTCCAGCGCACCCAGCGTCTTGCCATTGATCGTCAGAGCGTCGCTCAGTATGCGGTCGACATTCGACGGCACCCGCACGCCCTCGATACTTGCGTAGGTGTCGACACGTGGGAGGATCGCCGTGTAGTAGTCGCCGGCCGGCTTGCCGAGGACATTCAGGTCGCCCAGCTGACCCTCAGGGCCATAGCCGATAGTGATCGTGCCGTTCTCCGGAAACTTCAGCACCCCTTTGTAGGTCTGCTCATTGACCAGCTTGCCGTCAGCATCCATTGGCGCGACGTGAATGTCGCGGCCGTTGTAACCCGGCGCATTCGTCAGCACCAGTTTGCCGTCGATGGCCGAAGCCTCCACATTGGTCAGGTTGCCTGCCGACTGATTGATGTACTCGGCCAGCTGCGCCAGCGTCGTGCGCGACGCATTCGCGGGAATCGCGATGCCATTGATGTACAGACCGTCAGACGGATTGGCAATCTCGATCGAGGCCGTCGTCTGTGCGTTCACCGCGACGGTGGGCACCATTCCGTAGGTCGCGCGGTTCAGCCAGTTGGCGATGTCACTCGCCTGCAGCGTGCGCGACGGCGCCGTCGGTAGGAGCGCGGGAAGAACCTTGCCGTTGATCGACAGACGATCAGCAGGAATCGACTCAAGATCGCCGGGAATCGCCTCGCCATAAATATCGCCAACGACCCAGTGACGCGATGACGGCAGAACATCATGCTCAAGGCTGAATTGCGTCTCGCTGTCATAGTGCTCGATCGGCACCGCCTTGAGGCCGTAGAACACATTGGACTGCTTGTAGCCGGTATTGCCCGACTGGTTCAGGTATTGTGTCGAATAGGTCGATCCTGCGAAAAAGCCGTTCTTTTCATTGATCAGCAGCGTTGCTTCGGTGTCGTCGGCCAGCGGCGCCCCGATCAGCTGGCGGCCATCGCGAGTGAATACCTGCAGCTGCTGATTGCCGGTTGCATTGTCGAGATAGAGCGCCCAGTTACTGCTGCCCAGAGGAATCTGGCCCAGCAGCTTGTCCTTCGGCGCGTTGATGCCGGACGTGGGATCAGGGTTATTTTTCAGCAGCGAGGACAGCGCCGGCACGCGCGCCGGATCCGCATAGTTGGCACTGTAGCTCAGTGTCGCGTCCGCACCCGACAGGTTCATGTCGTTCTCAATCACACGGAACAGCGCACCTGCGGCCACGCGTGCCGTGTCATTGATCGCCAGCTGGATGCCCGACGCCGCCCGATCAAAGGTAATCACTTCACCGCTGACCTGATCGACACGTGTCACCTTGTCGATCTTGAACAGATCCAGTCCGACCTTGCCTTCCAGATCGATACCATTGTTGTGGATGGCATTCACCTCTGTGGCCAGCGTCGTGGCGAGTGAATTCATCTGGTCCATCACCGGCTGCAGCATCTGCTCGCGAAAAGCCAGCAGACCGCCCAGCTCGCCGCTGGAAATACCGGGGATGCTTTCCGCCGTCTTGTTATCGTAGGGGTCGGCAATGATCGATACACGGCCCAGGTCCGTCTCATCAAACCGGGCACCGAGCTCAATCGCATCCAGGCCGCGAACAACGACGCCTTCCTTCGCTGAGTTGGTCAGGCTGATATCAACCGCACCGTTGGTCGCCGTGGTCACATTGATCTTGACCAGCGTGGAGAGTTCCTTCAGCAGCCGGTCGCGCTGGTCGAGCAATTCCGGCGATTGACGCTCCACCGTGAGCTCACGCAGCATCTGCTTGTTGACCACTGCGATCTGCTTGGTCAGCGTATTGATCTTGTCCAGTGTGTTCTGAGTGGCCTCGCGTGTCTCGGTATCGATGGTGCTGACCTGCGAGGACAGCTCGCGAAAGCGGCCGGCAAGACTATCGGCGTCGCGCAGAAATTGCGCACGCAGGATATTGGACGATGGGTCGGTCGAGAGCATCCTCGCGGACTCGAAAAACTGATTCAGCGCCGGTGGCAAGCCGATGCTGTCGCTGCCCATGATGTCGACAATGCGGTTGGCAAAATCGACCATTGGCTGCTGGGTGCTCAGCTCGCTGGTGCTGTTGCGCAGGTTTTTTTCGAGGAATTCATCATAGGCGCGACGTATGCCATCGACGCGAACGCCCGTACCGATGTACAGGCTCGCCAGTTTGCGCGGCACCGCCTCGGCCAGCACCGTCTCCTGCCGCACATAGCCGTCCGTACCGACATTGGCAATGTTGTTACTGACCGTCCCCAGCGCACGCTGGTAGGCCATCACGGCGGTACTGCTGATGCCAAGCAGGTCACTCATTATTCAGCTCCCGTGCCTCCCGTCGGAACGACGGCACGCGGTTTGACGGTGAATTTCGGCGGGCGCACCAGCTCCATGGCTTTCGGCCCGTCGATCGACATCGATTTGGCCTCCGGCTTGAGCTGCAGGGGCTCGGCCCTGGGCTTGAACTCCGCGCCGCCTGATGTGTTGCGCTCGACACTCTTGACGATCATGTCGGCCACGCCCAGCGTGTTGCGCTTGGCCAGCTGCACCGACAGTTCACGGTCATACATTTCTTCGAACGTGTCCTGCTGCGAGGAGCGCATCGGGTCGTTCTTCTGCACCGCCTCGCGCATGGACTTGAGCATCATCTGGATGAACATCGCCTCGAACTGCGTCGCCGTTTCGCGCGTGGCTTTCTCGTCATGGCGCTGCGCCTTGCCGCGCAGGGCGCCCATGCCGGCAAAGTCCAGCGAGGTTTTTGGCAGGTCGAAGTCGCTCATCTCGGTATCCTCAGGAAGGCGTCATCAAATCACGACGAGCTCGGCGCGCAGACTGCCGGAGCTTTTCAGGGCTTCAAGAATGGCGATCAATGCCGACGGCGAAGCGCCCACCTGATTGATCGCATCCACGATCTGCCGCAGG
>JACCDY011014343.1_pt1 | contig 15429 bp, 13 predicted proteins | sample 7446391 | NCBI WGS metagenome assembly JACCDY01 (sample SAMN15323451, study PRJNA562643) | freshwater metagenome | isolation source: river surface water | place: USA:Blue River Watershed | collected 2017-08-18 | reverse complement strand
GTCATCAACTATTAGACAGTCAACTAGACAGGTTAAAAGAAAGGTACATTTTGAGTCAGATATTAATGACTATAGAGGATCTGAACAATCTGTGCAAAATGATATTAAACCAAAGAAACAACGTAAAAATAATACCCAGCCAAAAACTATTGATCCAGAATTAGATGCTTTAGGATTTTTATCAGATTACCGGGCATCAAGTGGAATATCTGTTAAAATAAATATTGTGATTGTAAATCATATAATTAAAATGTATGAAGACTATCTAATACATAACTCAAAAATAAATGAACCTATTGTTAACTTAATATCTTTTATGACTTCAATATATAAAATTAATTTAGACGACATATTTCATTATAATCAGGTAAAGAATTTTATTTTTACAGCATTTCGAATTGGTTGTACAAATATTGATTTTATTATTCAAATGCTCACAAACACAAGAAATGAATATACTAAATATAATGTATTTAATATGTTACAAAAAATTCCTTTAACATCAGTTAGTAACACTAATCAGTGGTCAAATCAAGTTAATTATATTCAAAAAGATTTAGATTGTATAAATAATGTGAAATCACAATTATTATTATGGAAATTAGATTTCACAATTGAGAACGTAATGAAGATAATTAATAAAGAAATTACAAGTCATAAGTGTATACAATTTGTGGCACTTGACATAATACTGATGACTAATAAAAAATTTACAAATATAATTGATAAATCTAATTGTATTGAACACACAAGTATGACTAAATTGGAAATTGAAAATAGATATACAGAATTAAAAACTTTTCTTAACTTATAGACATTATAGCAAGTAAGAAAAATTGATTTTTATAATAGGTTAAACCATTATTAATAAATATATCAAATTATACTTATAGAAAAATAATCAAATGCAGTCTTATAGAAACAGGGTAAATATTAGCAGTAATACCATTTTTTCTGGTAAGAGAAAGTTGTCAACAATTAACCCTGAATCTGTTGATGAATCAGATATAAAGAAAACTCTACAAACTTATAATAAATTAAGAATAGAAATAGACGAAACAGATTATATGATTAATTATAATTCAATTCTGTTTATAAATTTTTATTCAAGCGTCTCAAACTTACATACTGAACAAGAACAATCATTCAGAGCGATTGCATTAGAATATTGTGATTATCTTAAAAAAATAAATAAGGAAACAGAGACATTGGTAGAACTATTAAGTTATTTACATAGAACTTGTAATAATTATGATAATAAATATAAAAAATTATCTTACATTAAGTTTGTAGTTTCAATGTATAAAAAAATAAATCCTAATATGAATTCTGATTTAATAGTTGAAAGTTATAATAAAAATGTAAACTTATATATACAAAAAAATTATAATAATCCAAATCCAATTATTCAACAAGAAATACAATCAAACAAAGATAATTTAGATTTTTTGATTAGTATAAATAATTTATCAAAAAATCATAATAACAACAATAGTTATGAACATATGATTACAACTATTGAACAATTACAAAAAACAATGCAAAGTCATAAATTTATTATATTAGATATGATGATTAAACTTGATTGTTTGTACAAAAATTCAAATTCTTATTCTAATTTTTCGAAAGAGATTGCGAGGGTGACAGTGGATTCGATTGTCACGAATATAAAAAATGGTATTAAAGATATTATCTAATTGTGCACATAAAATATTTATTTAATAATATTACTTGGAAATTATATTCATAGTTTGGTTTTCAAGCGCTTTTGCTTCACCAATTCTCATTGCTTGAATAATTTTAATTGTATTTTCAAATGCTACATTGATACTAGGATTATGTCTGATTCTAAATATACCATCAGTTGCCTTACAAACACATTCTGATTGTCCATCATAAGTTGCCTGATAAATAGTAAAAATACTGTCACAAAGTTTAAAAGTAGTACCACCGGTTGCCTCACAATTACAACCATCAGTTTGAAAAACTAATTCACCATCAGTTCTATTATCAAGACAAGATTTGAACAAAATCATTTTATTAAATTCCTCTTGAGAATGTTCACTTCCTACTGTAAAAATCATTTTGTATTCAAAATATTCATTTGAAAAAATCCAGACTATTTCTAAATTATTAGTAAATTCATTAGTAAGAGCTCTTCTAATGATATTATTGATATCATCATTAATTTGTTTATTACGTTCGAATATACCTACTTTGCAGTTCATTTTATTATTAATATTTTAATTTCATAAATGATTAATGAATGAGATACTTAGGTTTTCAATTTTTATAAAAATTGATTATTAGATAAAATACATATATATATATACTATTATATGTCTGAGTTGATAAAAAGAAAGTTATCTGATGTATTAGATGAGGATAGTTCTACAGACAGTTCAATTATAGTTGAATCCCAATATAAAAAAACCAGAATTAATAAACAACAATTTACAGATGAAGAATTATTAGATCATTATAGAAAAAATCGAACAACAAAAAAAGAATCTAGATATTGTAGATATTCTTGTTGTGAGAAACAAGCATCATTTGGACCAAAATCTGGTCCTAGGTTAAGATGTGCAACACATAAATTATCCACAGATGTAAATAATCGAGCCAGAATATGTGAACACGATGGATGTACGATTCAAGCATCATTTGGCCCAATCGAATCAATTAAAGTATTTAGATGTGGTACTCACAAATTAGTTAATGATATAAATAAAACTAATCCAATGTGTATATTTAAAGATTGTGATTTAACAGCATCATTTGGACCACCAAAAGGAAATAAACTAACTTGTTTAGCACATAAAGAAAAAGATTATATAAATCTTAAAAAGTTTAATTCAAGAATAAAATGATATTTTTTATATATAAAAAAATTGAAAAAACACGTTTTTCAACATTCTATATTAATTTAAACTAGATATAAGAGAGTAAAATATGTTTAGAAAGGAAAACGATAAGGGCGCTGTTGGTAAGGTCAATGAGTTGACCCTTGCTAATATGCAAACCCAAGATATTGTTCGAGCTATTAGTAGAATTCACCATGAGGGTTACGATTGTGTAGAATTGTCAATTGGATTTAATAATCTGGTCAATAAGGACACTGGTATCGGAGGAGATGTTTCAGACCCGGTTTGTGTTGTATATACCAGAAATAAGAATAGGACTTGGATTGAGGAAGGTCGAACTGAAATCATTGCTAACCGTCTAAACGGAGAGTTTATCACCAAGATTTACATCAAGTACAAGTTTGAGGAAGAATGTGATGTTAGGTTTGTGTTATACGATTGTGATACCAGCTTTAAGACTAATGACTCTTCAAAGCTTGATTTGACCAAGCAAGATTTCTTAGGCGAGGCTGAATGCAGTCTGTGTCATATTGTTGGCATGCGTAAGCACACTATGAAGTTGCAAAAGGTTGCTTCTGGTGAGATCACAGTAAGCCTGATGCCTAGACCCAAGTCCAACGATATTTTACACTTGCATCTAGGATTTAGCGGTGTTCGGATTTGTTCATTTAGCATGTTTGGATGTTGTATGGGTAGTGCTCTTCTTTACTTTGTTATCTCGATCCAACACGAGGGTAGATATATTCCTGTGTACAAGTCAGACTACATTATGACAGTAGGTACTGGTCAGTTCCCTAGTCTGTCAATTCAGGTGCACAAGTTGGGCAATCCTACAGTTCCTATTCGGTTTGAAATCTTTAGGTATGAAAATCCGGGTAGTGCGCTTCTTGGTAATGCGGACTTGACCATTGGACAACTTGTCAGTCTAGATCGTATTCAACTCCAGAATCAAGAACTGGCTCGCAGAGGTGTTAAGAACATTGGTGAACTAATTTTCATGGAAAAGACTATTACTTCCAGACCCTGTTTCCTCGATTACATCAACTCTGGTCTAAAGATTGGGTGTCAGATTGTGGTTGATTTTACTGGTAGTAATGGTGATCCTAAGGTAGCAGGAACACTTCACCACATGCACCCCGTTTCAGCGGGTGCTGATCTTCAAATCATGACATCCGAATACCTTGATGCTATCAGGTGTTTGTATGGACTTGTGAGTGGTTATGACACTGATGGACTAATTCCTTTTTGGGGCTATGGTGCACAGATTCCACTGGCAAACGGACAAAGGGTAGTGTCATGGGACTTTGCTATTAACGGAAGTGATTCCAATCCTGAGGTGCATGGTATGGATGGAGTTATGGAAGCATATACTCGTGCTATCACAAACATCACTCTATCAGGTCCAACCAATTTTGCACCGATTATTCGCAAGTTGGTTAGAAGGAAGACCACAGAGCTTGCATCGGGTATCATCCAGTTTGACATCATCATTATTTTGACAGATGGTGAAATCTCGGATATGCAAGATACTATTGATGCGATTGTTGATGCATCTAGTCTTCCTCTTGGTTTCCTGATTATTGGAATTGGTTCTGGTAGGTTCACAAACATGCATGTGCTTGATGCGGATGGTACCAAGTTAAGAGCAAGCAATGGAAGACTTGCAGTTCGTGATAATGTACAATTTGTGAACTTTAACGAACACCGGACCGACTTGTTCAGGTTTACCGAGGAGTCACTTGCAGAAATTCCTGCCCAACTTGTTGACTCAATGCTGGCAATGACACCCAAGCCACTTATGCCATCAGATTTTGGAGTTCCACATGTGGTTCAGACCCAGAATATTAGTCTAAGTCTACCACCTTCGTATCGAGAGAGTTGTGCAAACCTTAGCGAAGAATCACAATAATTAGTGGTTTTTATTATATTTTGTATATATTGTTTTTATTTATTACTTTGACATTTTTATAATTAACTTAAATAAATAAATTTATATTAGAAATAATATGTTTAGACGTACACTTTCGACTTTAAATAAAAAAAATATATTAACGGTATTATTCGATGACTTGGCCAAAATGACTTCTTATAACCTAAGTCATTTGGAAAGTATTGATATTACAATAAATAATCCATCTCGTATTTCTAGATTTAGTGTATTTTATACTCATATTTTTGAAGCTAACTTAAATTTTACACCTTTAGACATTTAAAATGCCGATTTTAAATGTTTAATTTTTTATAATTATGTTTTATAATTTTTAGGTTTTTTTGTTCTTGACTGTTTTTTTATATAAATATCTGGTCTTTGATAAGCACCTTTTAATATATTTTTATAATTTTCTTTTGGTATATCTTTTATAACTTTTTTAATGTTTTCTTTTAATTCGTTATATTTTAGTCCTTCCATTTTTCTTAATTTAGATTTAAGTAAGCTAAAGTATCCTTCAATTGAATTTGTAAAATGTTGATAAGGAACCGAATATAATAAATAATTATTTTTATTTACTAATTCTTTTATTTTTTCATGTCTATGAGAACTAGCATTATCCATTATTATTAATTTATTTTTATATTTTGATGTTATATTTTCTACTAAAAAATCATACAATCTATCAACATTTATACCTCCTTTATCATATAATTCCCAACCTTCCACACCTTTTGAACTTATTGCAAATATTCCAGTATATTTTTTGAATACTTCTTGTGATTCTGTTTTAATTACACATCTTTTACCAATATTATTATAACAATGATATCTATTTTGTAAAGCATTTATACTTGTTTCATCAATACATATAATGTCGTCAATATTATATTTTTTTACTTCTTTATAAAAATCCTTAATATTTTTATTTATATCAATATCTTTACCAAATCTTTTAATTGGTTCATGTCTAATGTGAGTTAATTTTAAACTAATGTTATTATCTTTAATAATTCTACTTAAATGTCTTGATGTAATATCTAAATCTTTAAATTTTTCTTTAATTTTAATTAATAAATCGTCCATTGTTATTGTTTTATTTACTTTTATTTGTTCTAAAATATATTTAACATGATCTTTTTTAACTTTATAAGATATTGATTTTTTACTGTGTCTTTTTATACTGCCTTCTTTATTATACCTTTCAACCCATCTCATTAAACTTCTTGGAGAACACTCAAAAATTTTACATACTTCTTCTTGAGTCTTATTTGATTTTATATAATATTTTACTGCTGTTATTTTATAATCTTCGCTTTTATGTTTTGATGACATTTTATATAATTAATTATATAAAAAATTTGGTAAAGTTATTTTTTTTGAGTTCTTAAAGTGTATATCTTATGTTTTTCCGAATTATTATGTACATTAAATGTGTCTATTGAAAATGTTCCAAAATCACACAATTCACAATAATATTTAAATTTTTCTTTTCTTTCTTCTTTTGTAGCGTGTTTATTTAATATATGTTTTAACATTAATGAATAATTTTCGGTTGAATAATCACATTGTTTACATTGTCCTACTTCTGTTTTATCTGTTCTTTTCTTTCTTTTTCCTGTTTTATGTAATTCAGTATCACAATGTTTTTTCCACTGACTATCAAAATTACATTTATAATCACATTTTTCACAAATAAATTTATATTCCACTTTTTCAATTTGTTTATTATCTTCCATTTTGTTATAATATATATTGATATTTTTTTATATAAATTTCAAATTTTCAATAAAATATATAGAATTAATTTTAATTTTTCAAAAATATATAAATTAATTTTAATTTATTAAATAAAAATAATTTAAAAATAATATCTTTATTATTAGTATAATGAAATCTAAAGTTAAATTTAAAGAAAAACATGAATTAATGATTGTTAATAAAACACCACTTAAAAATATTATTAAATCTGATAAATTACTTAATAAAATAAATGATACGGTTATTTTAATTAACAAAATAATTATACAAGCATGTCAATTTATTAACTTATATTTAATATATTTGAATGATAATAAACTTGATTTTCCTGATCTTAATACAAAATTTATAATGGCAGTTGTTAAAACAATTACTATAAGAGATGATACAAGAGGTAAACCACCATCTGATGAAACAAAAATATTACTTGAAAAATTAAAACTGTTTTACAATCAATATTATAAACAATGTATAAAAGAAGAAGATATTATGAATGATACTAAATTAAACTTTATAATGGCATATGAAGCAATTGATATTGTTAAAAATATTAAAAATAATATTACAGAACATTTTCAAGATTATATAAATAAATTTGTTAATCAGTCATTTGAAATTAAAAGTATAATTAAAGATATTAATAGTCGTGATTGGGATAAAGACACTAAAAAAGAAGTTAAAAATGAAATTTATTTAGATATTCGAAAAGTAAAAAATGATTTGTTAAGGACTGATAATAAGTTAGAATCAGATGAATTTTTTCATGATTGGGTAAAAAAACATAAACCAAACATATTAACAAAAGATAAATTTACTAAAAATTCAGTTGAATATGACATATGTTCTAACCCAGAAGACTATTTTAAATCATTAATGTATATGAATAAAGAATTAGAAATAATAAATGAAGAAAGAAAAAGAGATAATAAAAATGAGTTTAAATTATTTCAGGTTGTTCCACAGAGAACAAATATTAAACCATGTTACATTTGTATAGATACTTGCGCTTTAATTAATTTAACTATTGAAGAAGATAGTATAAAATATCTAAATAATGTAGAACTATATCAAGAAAGTATTTGGAATAATAATTTTAAGACAAATAAAAAGGAATTCAAAAGAAAAGGTTATCAATTTAATTATATGATTAAAACTGATGGTATTGGATGCTCTGTGTTATTAATTAAATTGGTTAATGGTGAACCAGTAGATATAACAAATAAATTACAAAGAGAAGTAAAACAAAAATTAGAAAGTATGGATAAATATATTGAAGATGTAAAAATAACTAATGAAATTAAGAAAAAAAGAATTGTGACACTTGATCCAAATAATCAAGATATTTTTTATGCTGTATCTAAAGATATAAAAGAAAAAATTATTGTTGATAAAGATGATAAATTAAAAGTAATTCAAGATGAAGAAATTATAACATTTAGATATTCACAAGATCAGAGAAGATTAGAAACAAGAAATAAAAAATATAATAAATTACAAGATAAAATCAATAAAGATACAAAGATTAATAGTAAAACTATCAAAGAAATTGAAACAGAAATGTCTAAATATAATTCAAAAACAGTCAACTTTTTTAAATTTATTGAATACTGTAAAAAGAAAAACGAAGTAAATAGATTATTATTTAATCATTATAAGAAAGATGTATTTAGGAAATTAAAATTTAATAGATACACTAATACTCAAAAATCAGAAAGCAAAATGATAAAAAATTTTTCTAATAAATTTGGTAATCCTGATGAATGTACAGTTATATTAGGTGATTATGATAAAGGCGATGGACATATGAAAGGAAAAGAACCAATTATAAACAGGAGGATAAGAAAGATATTTAGAAATAATGGTTATGAAGTGTATATGATAAATGAATTTAGAACATCAATGTTGTGTCATAGATGTGAATCAAAATGTGATAATTTCTTAAAAAGAGAATCACATAAACCAAAAGATTTAGATAAAAAAACAGGTAAAAGAAAAGTTATTGAAGTTTGGGGTTTGACCTTGTGCGAAAACAAGAATTGTAGTCTAATCCATAACAGAGATAAAAATTCCGCCCTAAATATGTATAAAATAGTAGAATCGATATACAAAGGTCAAGGAAGACCAATAAAATTTCGTCGTGAAACGAAATTATAATTTTTCATTCCAGCTCAACGGCTGGATATAACCAAATTTTTACACCCATTTAACCGTATAATTTTTATTAGTAAATCGGCATTTTAAATGTCTAAAGGTGTAAAAAAGAAGATTCCAGATTTACAAAAAAATTTCTTAATAATGAACCTGATTTGTTAGTTAAAGATATTAAGTCATTTATAGAAAAAGAAATTAAACTTTAATTTTATAAAATATCAATTTGTTTTTGACTTTGTTATTTTTTATTTATTATCATAAATACAAATTATAAAAAACTAACATATAATAAAACTAAGTTATGAAAAAATCAAATCAACATATAAACAAAACATAAAAATCTATATATCTAATCTACAAAAATAGGAAGTGCAAAAACATTATTATTTACAATATTGGAAAAATCTGCCTTTCTAAAATTACGCGCACGCATTCGCAAACTCTTTGACGGTGTCTTTGGCTTCTTGGACACAATAGGTGAATACTTCTCAGTCAAATCAGAGTCATAATCGTGTTCATAATCACAATCATAATGATGGTTATAATTTGAGTTATCATAGTTTTCATCAACATCAGTTGACTTGTCTGAGGAGCAGTGTGAGCCATACTCAATAGTCTTGGGTGCAAATGAATACACGACCTTACACGGGACACTTACCTTACTAGTCTCGTTCTGGTTGTCCTTCTGAGGTTGCACAGACTGGAATGGAATAATATTGATCACTTCGACAGGCTCAGTTTGCTTAAGCACATGTCTAGTAATAAGTTCGTCGTGAACCCAGCTCATATGATACATGTGCACATTCCTAAAGTTGCGCTCGTCAGACAACTCCATGTAGAAAAGCTTTAGATTCTGAGTGTCGGTAGCAGAACCATATCGCTCCTCGAGGAACTGCTCAAAATTATACCACTCATCATAATCAGGCTCATCGGGTCCATCATACTCATCACTTGGTCCATCATAACCACCAGAACCACCACTGGGTCCATGGGGACCATCAGGGTCGTAATCGTCTGGGTAGTAGTCATCGTCATTGGGATTGTAGTCATCATAGTAATCATGAGGAGGATCCCAATCCTCCTCATCATCAGAGGGATAATCTGGGTATTCAGACTCCTCATCACGCTCATCCCACAATCCAGCCTCTTCACATAGTTCAGCCATTTGGAATGCGTGCTTGGAAAGCGCGGTCTTACCAATATACTCATCATCAGAGTCATGGGTCTCGTCGTGATGAATTGCCCACCAATATGCAGCGTTACCGTATGCCATCATTTTTTCTAGTTTGAGTGTTTGGTGTTGAAGTTCAACAAATAATTCTAGGAGTTGAATAAACTTGTAAAAGTTATTCAACAACAAATAAAATCGCGGGTGTTTTAAAGGCCTTGGCCGTTAATCTTTATAAATTTTAAAGGGAATTCACACAAATTATTTTTCAATTTTTTTTCATTTTATGATGATAAAATTTTTATAATAAAAAGTTATATTTTTTATACAATAATATATATAAATAAGTAGTTTCACATTGAAAAATCCCATTCATATTTGATTGCTGGAAAATCTTTTGAATTAATATGAATAAATGAAGGGGTAAATCCTTTACCAATAGTATGTTTCTGAATCCATCTCATCAATCTATATTTACCTACCTTTTTCTGTTCAAGGAATAACTTTTCAATATGTTTTTCGTACTCAATAATAGTTTTATTAAGTCTTTTGACATTGGTTCTAGTTATCTTTTCAAGTTGTACTCCTGATACTTCGTGAAGGTATAATCCATCCAAGTTGGAGCTTAGAAAAGTAATCCAAGTCTTAATAATATTTCTAAACTCGTAAAGTCCATATTCTCTTGTTGCAAATTTATTGACATATCTAAGTTCAGTAAATCGTCGGTTCAATAGAAATGAATATACATTAAGATGTACTCCAGAAATTAATGTTCTAGACTCGACAAGTTGAATAACTTGTTCAATATAACCTAATAATCCAATAAGTATATCTAATTTGCTTTTGATGTGAATAGTATTATGTTTGACAAATTGATGATAATGTACAGGTAGTTGATTCAAACCCAAATATCTAATTTCACAGCAATACGGTTCCACTTTGGAATTTCTAGCAATCATTCTATATGTTTCTACTATATAATAATTATTCTAATTTATAATGTTTACTTGAAGTATTTATATATTATAGATATACTAGTATGATGTATTTTCAATATTTTTATTTGGTAGAAAAACTATATAGTAGGTTTTTTCAATCATAATTTATCAAATAAAATAATTTATCAAATAAAATAATTTTAAGATAAATACTTTTGTACATATTATAAATTATAGATAAATTAACAAGGAATATTATTTCTTGGAGGCTGAATATCATTAACTATATTAGTTCCTAAAGTGAATGGAAGCATAGACATAACTGGAAGAACTGGAATCATTCCTATACTTCCAATACTTAATCCAGATCCGTTTTCTGTATTCCTAGATTGATTAGTTTCATTAACTCTAAATCCAGTTCTGTACTCTGCATTTCTAGGTCCATCAATATTATTTTGAGAATTATTTATATTATCTGTATTACCAAATCTGTTAATAAAATTATTAATTGTAATGTTTTGTTGATTAACAGTATTTTCAAGATATGTAACTCTATGTTCAAGTTGATTAAGAGTATTAGTTAGTTGATTAACAGTATTAGTTAGTTGATTAATAGTATTAGTCGATAGATTAACAGTATCAGTAAGTTGATTAATTTTATCATCATAGTATCTAGCAAAGTTAATGATATTATCGATAGTAACATGTTGCGAACCAAGGTTTTGAAAACAAATTATTTCCTTACGATAAGGAATGAAAACAGAATTAATCTCTAATATAATTTTTATAGAAGAATTATTGTCTACTATATCTTCTATGTTAAATGAATATTCATTAGAATATTTACTAGCGCAATTAAAAAATAGTTGAGCAAAACGTTCAATTGGTACAGGTGCTGTATCACTAACTTCAGCACTATATGTTTGATATGTATTTGTATTGATAATCCATATTTTAACAAAATTGGTAGGTTGATTATTATTTTGTGTTATTAAAAGATAATTATTATGCTTAAAGATAGGCATTTCATTCCATGGTTCTTGATTATTCACAGACATTTACAATTTATTAATTAATTGGTTGGATAATTATCATAAATGCAAGTATTTTTCAATTTTTTATCATTCAAAATAAAATTATATTGTGAATAAAATAATATATAATATTAAAATGAGTAATCAGAATGTAGTTTATTACAATTCAAACTATTTGGATGTGAGAGCAGGTGGTGTTTCAGCATGGCAAGGTAGTAGAAATGTTAGTGAAGATGTATTTTTATTATGTGGTACAACTAATCCAAGTCCTCAAGCAGGTGAAGGAATAATTTATTCAGGTAATATTTCTTTTTCAGATGGTAAAATTTATTATCAAAATGTACCTAATGCTCTATACACATCAGTATATGGACCAAATTATGATTTAACAACTGGAATATATAATTTTGTTGGTTCATATGTTGACCAAACGACTTTTACTCGTGGATATATATATACAGGTAGACTTAATGAAAGTGAATTAGTTATACCAAAAAATTATTCATATCCTTCAGTAAACAATAATTATAACATTGTATTTGTTCATAGTATTTCGAATGGATATACAGTAGGAAATGCAGGCAATTCAGGTTCCACAGATACCTTTTCATTTTTATATAAAATTTCTGATTTAAAAAACCCAATAGAAATAAAATATCCTGGTTCTCTAACAACAACATCTTATGGTATTTGGTATAATGATTATAACAACACTTACACAATTGTAGGTGGTTATTCTCCGAATAGATCTATTCCAATTAGTATGATTTATATGGATGGAATACCAACTCCAATAGGTAGACCATTTATTGTAGATTATAATCCTGCAAGTGGACAATTTGAAAATTGGACAACTCTAAGTTTACCATTAAATGTAGATGCTTTAGCACACATTGAAGGTATTAGTGGATTTTTTGGAATAGATGAACTTTACAGTTTATCAATTGACACAATAAATAATTCAGCAAACTTTGGTTATTATGCAGTTATATCTCGTGATAATACTTTTGGATTTGTTGTAAATAAATTTACAGAGATAAAATATGGTTCAAATGGTATTAGTACTATAAATAGTGCAGCAAATAATAACATAGTTGGACTATATATAAGTGAACAAGGAAATCAATCATTCCAAGCAAAAATATTAAATTAATTTTTTTCATTCAATTAAAATTTTTATTATAGATGAATTTCATATATACATATGAGAAACGCGCTAGTATTTTTGATGGATCAACAAACAAATTATCAATTATTACCCCAAGAAATAAGAGATTTATTACCAGGTTATAATGCTTTTAGAAAAATTGGTATTGAATTTACAAATATTCATACAAATCGTATGGATTGTTCACAATCAAGAGCAGTATCACATACATCAATTATGAATACAGGTATTCAAGAATTAACAAATCAACAACTTCAAGTAGATACTATACCATTTCTAAATGAAAATTTAGATACACCTGGTAAAGTATTTAAAAGAAATAAATATGAAACATGTTATTATGGTAAAAATCACTTTGATGGTAGATTAACATTTAATATTTATAAGACACCTTCGTATACCACAAATACCAAAGGTGCAATGAAAGTATATGGATATGATTTATATAATACCTGGGGTGAAGCAGGTTTTCCAACTCGTGGTATGTTTAATGATTGTATGTATTTAGAACATTTTCAACCACCAAATTCAGCAGAATATGATTATTTAGATAAAGCAACAGGAAATAAATTAGAAGGTGTACTACCATATTTAAGAGCCAGAGCTGAAGATGGCAAGTCTTTCTTTTTAGAATATGATTTAACAAATCCTCATGATATTGAAAATGCAGCAATTAACATTACAGAATTATATGGATCACAATTAATTTATAATATAAGTCAATTCTATTTTCCTTTTATGGAAGAACAAGTTAAAGAATTAGGAACCCAAAATCCTTATTTCTACAATAGAGAATTTGTAGATGCTTATATTAAGAACCCAAATTTAACAACAAATTATTTAGATAAGACTTTTGAAGAATATAAAACCAACTTGAAAAATTTACCTTACTTAGATTCATTTTTAAATAATAATGGTCAAAATCCCAAATTTAATAGAATTACACCTTTCCTTGCAGGGTTCCAAGAATTTTATAATTATTTTAACACAATTGGTTCTAATTCAACAGAAAATGTTATGGTATGGAAAAATTTAGTAAACACATATTTTGGTTTAATGATTGAAGTAGATTCTTATTTATTCAAGATTTATCAAACTATGGAACAATTAGGATTATTAGATAATACTGTTGTAATAATAACAGCAGATCATGGTGAACATTTAAGTTCACATGGTTTAAGAAGTAAAGGTGCTCCTTGGGAAAGTGGTAATAATATTCCTTTTGTAGTTTGTTCACCAGATTTATCAGAATATTGGGGCACAAAATCAGATTATTTAGGTTCAACTCTTGATTTAATTCCTACATTAATTGATTTATGTAACTTAAGATTTGGTGATTATACTCAATACTGTGGTGAATCAGTATTTTTCCGTAACTCAAATTGTAAATTAGTACCTAAAACTAATTTATTTAGTACAAAAGTAATTCCTTATTTATGGAACACATCAGCTGCATTAAATTCTTATTTTACATATCTTCAATGGTATTCTGCATCTACTCCTGAAATTCAAGCAAAAATTTATAAAAATCCAAATAACTTCTTAGAATATCAATATAGTTATATGATGTCATATCAATATGTAGGTGGTAAGTTATATAAATTTGGTAGATATTTCTCATTATTAGATGTTCTTCTCCAAAATTCTGAAAATCTTGTAATTCCTAAATCATTTTTCATTGAATCACTAAATGAATTAGTTGTACTTAGACCTGTGTTTGCAGAAGTAAGAATTAAATTAATATCAGCATTACCAGATGAAATTATAGTATCAACAACATTAGAACTAATATATAAAATATTTAACAGAGATAATAATCCTGTTCTTTTGACATTTATTACATTATGCTTAAAATATATTGCACCAACACAAAAAGCTGATCTATTTTTACCTGGGATTTTCTCAGACTTTGATAAAATACTTGCAAATGATAAATTAACTATGTTCTGTTACAACTTGACTGATGATCCAAATGAAATTATAAACTTAATGGATCCAAATAATTTTAATTCTGATAACAAACCATTATTTTATGAATTAAATAATAAATTAAATCAAAGTTTTATTGATTCAAAGATGACCCCTTGTATACAATTAATTCCCTGGTTAGAAATAATTCAAACAATTCAAGGTATAATACAAAATGTTGGGCTTATTTTAACAAAGAACTTTATTCGTGATGTAATCTTACAAACAGGTTATCAATTACAAGAAGACGGTTATTTAATGATTAATAGAAAATTCTATTAAATTATGTAAAAAATTGAATATTTCAATTATTTAATATTATCATATACATAATATATTATATATATAATAATGACAACTATTAATAATAGTCTGACAATTCAATATATGTCAGATTTACATTTAGAATTCTATGACGCAGATACAATCTATTCTATATTAGAACAT
>JACCDY011493383.1_pt1 | contig 15432 bp, 13 predicted proteins | sample 7446391 | NCBI WGS metagenome assembly JACCDY01 (sample SAMN15323451, study PRJNA562643) | freshwater metagenome | isolation source: river surface water | place: USA:Blue River Watershed | collected 2017-08-18 | reverse complement strand
TAAAAATCAAAAACAAACCGACACACGCGTGCGACGCACAACTCTTGGCAAATCATAAATGAAATTAGCTTTAGAGAGAGATGTCAGAGGCAATCTTTTGAGAGAAGGCTTCGAGGGACATCACACCGAGGTCTTGATTGCCTCGGGCGCGCACTGCAACGGCGCCAGCTTCCTTCTCTTTGTCACCTACGACCAAGATGTAGGGAAGCTTTTGCATTGAATGCTCGCGTATTTTATACGTAATTTTCTCGTTTCGGAGGTCTAAATCGACCCTAAGCCCTTGATTTCGCAGTGTTTTTGCAACTTCTTGGGCATATTCAGCCTGTGAATCGGTGATATTGAGCACCGAAACTTGGGTTGGCGCCAGCCAAGTTGGCAAGGCACCGGCGTGCTGTTCGATCAAAATCCCGATGAAACGCTCCATGCTGCCCACGATGGCGCGGTGCAAGATCACGGGACGTTGACGTGAGCCGTCTTCCGCCGTGTACTCGGCATCCAAGCGCTCAGAGAGGTTGAAGTCCACCTGAATCGTGCCGCACTGCCACTCACGACCAATCGCGTCTTTGAGGGTGTATTCGATCTTGGGGCCGTAGAAAGCGCCATCCCCCTCGGAAATCACAAATTCACAGCCCGACGCACGCAAGCTATCCATCAAGGCCTTCTCCGCCTTGTCCCACAACTCGTCTGAGCCAATGCGGGCTGCTGGACGGGTCGAGACTTTGTAGAGGATGTCGGTGAAACCGAAATCGGCATAGACCTGCTTGAGCACCTTGGTGAAGGTGTCGCACTCGGGCAAGATTTGATCTTCGGTACAGAAGATGTGACCGTCATCTTGGGTGAAGCCGCGCACGCGCATGATGCCGTGCAAACCGCCCGATGGCTCGTTGCGGTGGCATTGGCCGAACTCGCCGTAGCGCAATGGCAAGTCGCGATAACTCTTGATGCCTTGTTTGAAGATCAAGATGTGACCAGGACAGTTCATCGGCTTCAAAGCGTAGTCACGCTTTTCAGACTCGGTGGTGAACATGTTGTCGCGGTATTTGTCCCAGTGGCCCGTTTTCTCCCACAGCGACTTGTCGATGATTTGTGGACCCTTGACTTCGAGGTAGTCGTTGTTGCGGTACACCTGACGCATGTACTGCTCGATGGTTTGCCACACCGTCCAGCCCTTGGGGTGCCAGAACACCAGACCAGGCGCGTGCTCGTCAATGTGGAACAGGTCAAGCTCACGGCCTAGTTTGCGGTGGTCGCGCTTTTCTGCCTCTTCCAAACGCTTGAGGTACATCTGCAAATCGTCTTTGCTGGCCCATGCGGTGCCGTAAATGCGTTGCAGCATTTCGTTTTTATGGTCGCCACGCCAGTAGGCGCCGGCCACTTTCATCAGCTTGAAATGCTTGAGCTTGCCCGTGCTGGGCACGTGCGGGCCGCGGCACAGGTCTTCAAAGTTGCCTTCGCGGTACAGGCTCACGTCTTCATTGCTAGGGATGCTGGCAATGATTTCGGCCTTGTAGTGCTCGCCCAAACCTTTGAAATAAGCCACGGCCTCGTCGCGGGGCAACACGCGACGCACCACGGCTTCGTCTTTGTTGGCCAGCTCGGTCATGCGCTTTTCAATGGCCACCAAGTCTTCAGGCGTGAAACCGCGGGTGAACGAGAAGTCGTAGAAGAAGCCATCGTCAATGACGGGGCCGATGGTCACTTGAGCTTCGGGATACAGCTCTTTCACCGCATAGGCCAACAAGTGGGCGGTGGAGTGGCGGATCACCTCCAAGCCCTCGGCATCCTTGGCCGTGATGATGGCCAAGTTCGCATTGCTGCTCATTGAGTAGCTGGTATCCACCACTTTGCCATCTACCTTGCCAGCCAAAGCGGCCTTGGCCAAGCCTGCGCCAATGGACGCAGCAACTTCGGCCACGGTCACCGGACCTGGAAATTCACGTTGCGAACCGTCGGGAAGAGTAATCTGAACCATGTGTATTGAATTAAATCGCGGTAAAACGCAGATTTTACGCCCCTTGTAAGAGGCACTCAGCCCATGGGTATCATCCAAAAACACAACACATCCCCACCTGCACTATGAACAAACATATCGCCCTCGCATGCATCAGCAGCGCCCTGCTTTGCGGCTGCGCCAATAGTTTTCTCAAGCCAGCCGAGGGCTCTGAGCGAGTCCTCCTGCTCAACCCCACTCAAGTAGCAAATTGCAAGTCACTAGGAAAAATCAGTGTGACTGTGGTGACTCAGGTGGGCATCTACACCCGCGAAACCAATGCCGTGGAGGCCAACCTGCTGCAACTTGGGCAAAACAATGCCATCGAACTCGGCGGGGACAGCCTTGTGAAAGACCTGACGCCAGAGTTTGGCAAGCAAGTGTTTGCGGTTTACAAGTGCAAGCGTTGATCGCTTAAATAAAAAAACCACCCAACGCTTTCACGCTGAGTGGTCTCAAACCTTGTTCAACCCAAGAGACAGTCCTCTCAGACCGTCTCTTCATTGAAGTGCTTAGTGGAACTGCTCTTCTTCAGTAGAACCTGTGAGGGCCTTGACAGAAGATGAACCGCCTTGGATCACAGTGGTCACGTCGTCGAAGTAACCTGTGCCCACTTCTTGTTGATGAGACACGAAGGTGTAGCCATCTTCGCGGGCTGCGAATTCGGGCTCTTGCACCATGTTGACGTAGTGCTTCATGCCTTCGCCGCCAGCGTATGCCTTGGCAAACTTGAAGGTGTTGTACCAGTTGACGTGGATACCCGCCAATGTGATGAACTGGTACTTGTAGCCCAACGCAGACAACTCTTCTTGGAAAGAAGCGATCTGTGAGTCGTTGAGGTTTTTCTTCCAGTTGAAAGAAGGCGAGCAGTTGTAAGACAACAGCTTGCCTGGGCAAGCAGCCAACACGGCTTGGGCGAATTCGCGCGCAAAGCCAATGTCTGGCACGCCTGTTTCACACCACACCAAGTCGGCGTAGGGAGCGTAGGCCACACCGCGGCTGATGGATTGCTCCAAACCGTTCTTCACGCGGAAGAAGCCTTCTTGTGTGCGCTCGCCCGTCAAGAAAGGCTTGTCGTTTTCGTCGTAGTCAGAAGTGATCAAGTTGGCGGCTTCTGCATCGGTACGAGCCAAGATCAAAGTGGGCACGCCCATGACGTCAGCTGCAAAACGTGCAGAGATCAACTTTTCGCAAGCTTCGCGTGTGGGCACGAGCACTTTGCCGCCCATGTGGCCGCATTTCTTAGCAGCAGCCAATTGGTCTTCAAAGTGAACGCCAGCTGCACCAGAAGCAATCATGTTCTTCATCAATTCAAACGCGTTCAACACGCCGCCGAAACCAGCTTCAGCGTCAGCCACGATAGGCAAGAAGTAGTCGATGAATTCTTTGTCGCCTGGGTTGATGCCACGGCTCCATTGAATTTCATCAGCACGCTTGAACGTGTTGTTGATGCGACGCACCATGGTTGGCACAGAGTCATACGCGTAGAGCGATTGGTCTGGGTACATGGTTTCAGAGGTGTTGCCGTCGGCAGCCACTTGCCAACCCGACAAGTACACAGCTTCCAAACCTGCTTTGGCTTGTTGCATCGCTTGACCTGCGGTGATCGCGCCAAATGCGTTCACGTAGCCCTTCTTTGCGCCGCCATTGACTTTGTCCCACAACACGCGTGCGCCACGCTGCGCCAAGGTGTACTCAGGCTGCAAAGAGCCGCGCAAGCGCACGACATCAGCGGCAGAGTAACCACGCTTCACGCCTTTCCAGCGTGGGTTGGTGGCCCAGTCTTTTTCCAAGGCGGCGATTTGTTGTTCGCGGCTGAGTTGATGATTCAGAGATTGAGGCATGGTTCACTCCAGAAAGTTAAAAGATTGTCGATGGGTCTACTATAAGTCTTCTATAAGACTCAATCAATGTCTTGTGTCTTATAGAAGAATATATTTTTGTTGTTACAAAACAATGAGTTACAAATCAATTACCGACATATGAAATTCATTTTCTCATATCAAGAAAAAATATTGCGGTGCAACATGTCTATTTTTCATAATTTAAAATGACTTTTCAAAATATCAGTCGCAAAAGACATCACATAAAAACCATGACAACGATGCATGCGCAACGCACGAACGCAGCGCATGAGAAAACGGATTCATAAATACAACATTTACCTATGAAAAAAATCGTTTTCACTTGGAAAGATCTATGTTCTCAATTAGCATCCGCATTGCTCTAGAGCGATATCTCTAAGGGCTTGCAAACAAACACTTCTAGAAGGAAAACAACCATGGCAACTGCAAAGAAAGCTCCGGCTAAAAAAGTAGCAGCAAAAAAAGCTGCTCCCGCAAAGAAAGTAGCAGCGAAAAAAGCCGCTCCTGCTAAAAAAGTAGCAGCTAAAAAACCTGCTGCAAAAAAAGCCGCCCCAGCGAAGAAAGCAGCTCCTGCTAAAAAACCAGCAGCGAAAAAAGTAGCCGCTAAAAAAGCGCCTGCGAAGAAAGCCGCTCCAGCTAAAAAACCAGCAGCCAAGAAAGCTGTTGCGAAAAAAGCGCCAGCTAAAAAAGTAGCAGCAAAAAAAGCGCCCGCTAAGAAAAAAGCCCCCGCTAAAAAGCGCACGCCCAACGCTGCGTTCATGAAAGCCCTCACACCCAGTGCCGCTTTGGCTGCTGTGATCGGCAATGCTGCTGTACCACGCACTGAAGTCGTGAGCAAGATGTGGACATACATCAAAAAGCACGGCCTGCAAGATAAAGTCAACAAGCGCAATATCAACGCCGACGACAAACTCAAGCAAGTGTTTGGCAAAGCCCAAGTCACCATGTTTGAATTGGCTGGCTTGATCGGCAAGCACCTGAAATAATTCGGCGTTTTCCAAAACAAAAAGGGACCGCGAGGTCCCTTTTTTTATGGCGCGTCCATGCAACTCATGCGTGCACAGTTCTGCGCCCTACCCCAAGCGCAACCACAACACTGAGCAGCAACACCAGCGCAGCCCCCAACAAGGTTGCACCGTACCAACCGTGATCCATGAACACGCCAAAAATCAGCGGCGAAATCGCAAAGCCCGTGTCCAGCCCTGAATACACCATGCCATACACACGGCCTGTGGCACCTTTAGGCGTGGCTTTCTTGATCATCATGTCGCGCGAGGGCCCCCCTACACCAATGGCTAAACCCGTAGCAGCCAAGATGACCATGGTGAACTCTGCATTCAGCCAACCACTGCCGCACAAAGCCATGCACATGGCGCCCACCGTCATACAACCTGCCACCACTTTATCGCTTTGATGTGGCCAACGCGACGCTACAAAACCACCCACAAACATACCTGCCGCTGCACACAGCATGTATGCCGTCAACGTGAAAGTAGCCGCCTCAAATGTGACGTGGTGCAGCGCTTGCAAAATAGACACTGCAAAACTTTGCACTACCGCCAACGTCATGGTGGAGAGCAAGAAAAATCCAAAACACCACCACACCACAGGTATTTTCAAAAAGTCCATGGTGCTTCCTGCATCCGTCACTTGCTTTTGACTCACCACTTCGGCATGCAGCAAATCACGCTGCCAAAGCAACAATGCAAATATAGAAACAAACAGCAGTGCGGCCCCCTGATAGGCCACACGCCAATCAAACGCTGCGCTCAACCCCACCATGAACACAGGCGCGAGCGCCCAACCAAGATTACCAGTCAGTCCATGCGCACTGAAGGCATAACCCAAGCGAGGCGCAGACACTTTTTGGTTGAGGATGGTGAAGTCGACGGGATGAAAAGAACAGTTGCCAAAACCCAGCAATGCAGCGCCCAGCATCAAGCCTGCATAACTGTGAGCGACCGACACCACCAAGCATCCGAGGGCCAACAACAACAAGGCGGCAAACAAGACGGGTCGCGCACCGAAACGGTCCACCACAAAACCCGCGCAAGCTTGCCCAACACCCGAGACCACGAAGAACACCGTCATCAAAAATCCAAGTTCTGAATAACTCAGACCAAAAGTGCTGATGAATACAGGAAACATCAAGGGCAACAACAGGTGCGAAAAGTGCGAGCTGGCGTGAGCAATACCCACCAAACTGATCACAGCTGCGTCATCACGCCAAGGGTTGGATGCAGGAGTCAAAGTAGTCATAAAAAAGCGCTGCAAAAAGAATGCAAGCATCCTAACTGCAGCGCGGGACCAGCGTGGTCGACTAAGGGACAAGTCCGTTAAGCAACAAATGCCTCCATCCGCGATCGAGACTCAAACCTCGGTTTTGGTAAACGCAAACTCACCAGGCGCACGCACAGGGTCCACACTGACCGCAATCGTGTCCTTGGGCAAGAACTTGCCTTCCAACAACAACTTCGACAACGGGTTCTCGATGCGCTGCTGTATCGCACGCTTCAATGGACGCGCACCAAACACGGGGTCAAAGCCTACCTTGGCCAACTCGGCCAACGCGGCTGGCGACACATCCAAGGTCAAGTCCATCTTGGTCAGGCGTGCACCCAAGATCTTGAGCTGAATGGCTGCAATGCTGGCAATGTGCTCGGCATCCAAAGCATGGAACACCACGGTCTCGTCAATGCGGTTCAAAAACTCTGGGCGGAAATGCGACTTGAGCTCATCCCACACCGCGTCTTTGATGTCTTGCGCGTCTTGTCCCACCATGCTTTGAATGATGGGCGAGCCGATGTTGGAGGTCATCACGATGACAGTGTTTTTAAAGTCCACCGTACGTCCTTGGCCGTCGGTCAAACGCCCATCGTCGAGCACTTGCAGCAAGATGTTGAACACATCGGGATGTGCCTTCTCCACCTCGTCTAACAACAACACGCTATAGGGATTGCGACGCACAGCCTCCGTCAAGTACCCGCCTTCGTCATAGCCCACGTAGCCAGGAGGTGCGCCCACCAAACGGCTGACGGAATGCTTCTCCATGAACTCGCTCATGTCAATGCGAATCATGTGGTCTTCGCTGTCAAACAAGAAGCCCGCCAAAGCCTTGCACAGTTCGGTCTTGCCCACGCCAGTTGGACCCAAGAACAAGAACGAACCCGTAGGACGGTTGGGATCGCCCAAGCCTGCACGCGAGCGACGAATGGCGTTGGCCACCGCTGTGATGGCCTCCTCTTGGCCCACCACACGGTCGTGCAATTTGTCTTCCATTTGCAAGAGCTTGTCGCGCTCGCCCTGCATCAACTTAGACACCGGAATGCCAGTGGCACGTGCCACCACTTCTGCAATTTCTTCAGCCCCCACTTGCGTGCGCAGCAAACGATGGCCCCCTGCCGCATTCGCCTTGCTGCTTTCGCGTGCGTTGGCTTCTTTCATGCGTTTTTCAAGTTCAGGCAATTTGCCGTATTGCAACTCGGCCACTTTATTGAAATCGCCCTTGCGAGTGAGTTCTTCAATTTGGTGGCGCAAACGATCAATCTCTTCTTTGATTTGCGCACCACCATGAGCAGATGATTTCTCTGCCTTCCAAATCTCTTCCAAGTCAGCGTACTCTTTGCCAATCTTTTCTATTTCTTCTTCGAGCAACTCCATACGCTTTTGCGAAGCTTCGTCTTTTTCTTTGCGCACCGCTTCGCGCTCAATTTTGAGCTGAATCAAACGACGGTCGAGCTTGTCCATCACCTCGGGCTTGGAGTCAATTTCAATTTTGATTTTGGCAGCAGCCTCGTCAATCAAATCAATCGCTTTGTCAGGCAAGAATCGGTCGGTGATGTAGCGATGGCTCAGTTCAGCCGCAGCCACGATGGCAGGGTCGGTGATCTCAACACCATGATGCACTTCGTACTTCTCTTGCAAGCCACGCAAGATGGCGATGGTGGCCTCAACCGAAGGCTCACCCACAATGATTTTTTGAAAACGGCGCTCTAGCGCCGCATCTTTTTCGATGTACTTGCGGTATTCGTCTAGCGTGGTTGCCCCCACGCAATGCAGTTCACCGCGCGCCAAAGCGGGCTTGAGCATATTGCCCGCGTCCATCGCGCCCTCTGCTTTGCCGGCACCCACCATGGTGTGCAGCTCATCGATGAACACAATGGTTTGTCCCTCGTCTTGCGCTAATTCTTTGAGCACACTTTTTAGACGTTCTTCAAACTCACCACGGTATTTCGCGCCCGCCAATAAAGAAGCCATGTCGAGCGACAACACGCGCTTGCCTTTGAGTGAATCTGGCACTTCACCAGCCACGATGCGCTGGGCTAAGCCTTCCACAATCGCGGTCTTACCCACGCCTGGCTCTCCAATCAGCACGGGGTTGTTTTTGCTGCGACGTTGTAGCACTTGAATAGCTCGACGGATTTCATCATCACGCCCAATCACGGGGTCGAGCTTTCCTTGACGTGCACGTTCAGTCAGATCAAGACAATATTTTTTGAGTGACTCGCGTTGGCCTTCGCTCTCCGCGTTATCTACTTTTTGCCCCCCACGCACAGCCGTCACAGCCGCCTCCAATGACTGGCGGCTCAAGCCGTTTTGCGTAGCGAGCTTGCCCCAGTTACCTTTGTTGTCGCACAAGGCGAGCAAGAACAATTCACTGGCCACAAATTGGTCTCCCCGCTTGATAGCCTCTTTCTCAGCGGCTTGCACCAAAGACACCGTGTCGCGTCCGACTTGCACCTGCTCTTGGCCTTCGACCTTAGGCAAGCGATTCATGGCGTCTTCTGCCGCAGAAAGCAGACCTGACACATTCGCACCCGCACGCTGCAGCAGCGACTTGGGCCCATCGGTTTGGCGCAGCATGGCCACCAACACATGAGACGGCTCGATGTAAGCATGGTCGCCGCCCAAGGCCAGTGACTGGGCGTCACCCAAGGCTTCTTGGAACTTGGTGGTGAGTTTGTCAATACGCATGGAAACTCCGAGAATGAATTGAATTAATTGATAGCTGGGGCTACTGCTTGATATTTCAAGTACCAGAAAGCCAAACGCGCTTGACGTGGATCAAGGCTCTGTACATTCAACCATTCGCCAGAAGCACTGCGCATGCCCTGGCACTCACCTTTATGGCGCTGTGGAGTTGTTGGCGACAATGCCCCAACGGGCCAGGGCTTGGTCGTCGCTCACACGGGCATCCACCCAGCGTTCGCCTTCAGGGGTAACTTCTTTTTTCCAGAAAGGGGCCTGAGTTTTGAGATAGTCCATCAAAAACTCGCAAGCTTTGAAGCTCTCGCCACGGTGTGCCGAGGTCACGGCCACGAAAACGATTTGATCTTCGGGATGCAACAAACCCACGCGGTGAATGACACGAGCAGCATAGATGTCAAAACGTTTTTTAGCCTCGTCCATCATGACTGAGATAGATTTCTCAGTCATGCCTGGGTAGTGCTCTAGCTCCATGCTGGCCACCGAACTGCCATCGTTGCGCTCACGCACCGTCCCTAAAAACGAACACACAGCCCCCACCCTAGCATCACCCGCACGCAAAGCGGCAAGCTCTTGGCTCACATCAAAGTCGTTGGTTTGGATGCTGACCGTGAATGACATGCTGGATCTCTTGTTTCAGCCGCCTGTGACGGGTGGAAAGAACGCCACTTCACAGCGATCGCTCAAAACAGCAGACTCATCACACAGGTCTTGGTTCAAGGCCATACGCACGGCGCGACCATGGGCCAACACCTCAGCATAAGCACCACCTCGCGCAATCAGCTCATCGCGCAAAGCTTTGAGTGTGGCAGCTTGTGTGCACACGGTCTCACCCCCTTGCCCGATGGCTTCGCGAATGGACGCAAAGTATTTGAGGTTCACGTTGTAGGTCATGTTCAAGCCAGCCACTCTGCAAATGAAATAAACCGAACGGTATCGCCTTTTGAAATCGTTTGCCCAGCAGGGTTATCCACCACGCCATCTCCCCATACGGCAGAGGTGAGCACACCTGAACTCTGATTTGGAAATAAATCAAGTCCGCCCTGGGCATTACGTTTGACACGCAAAAACTCACGACGTTTATCAGCACGGGGCCAATCAAAATGTGCCGTCACTTCAGTGCGTGCAGTATCGGTTGCTGTTGCACCTTGCAAAGCCAACACAAACGGGCGCACCAACAACAAGAAGGTGACAAAACTCGACACAGGGTTGCCAGGCAAGCCCATGAAGTGGCAAGCATTGCCACCTGCATCACGATTCACCTTGCCATAGGCAAAGGGCTTGCCAGGTTTGATCGCCAGTTGCCACAGGTTCAGTTCGCCCAAGCTTTCCACCGCAGGTTTGATGTGGTCTTCCTCACCCACTGACACACCGCCGCTGGTCAAAATCAAATCATGGGGCTGCGCAGCATCACGCAAAGCAGTGATGGTGGCTTCGCGCTTGTCTGGCACGATGCCCAGATCCGTCACTTCACAACCCAGCCGCTGCAACATGGCACGCAAAAAGAATCGGTTGGAGTTGTAAATCGCGCCAGCTGGCATGGCCTCTGGCAAAACATCGCCAGGCATGACCAACTCATCGCCCGTCGAAAACAAGGCGACACGTGGACGTGCAAACACTTGTAACTGTGCCAACCCTATGCTGGCAGCCAAGCCCAACTCAGCTGGGGTCAAGCGCGTGCCTTTGCTGAGCACGGTTGCACCGCGTGTGACATCTTCCCCAGAACGGCGAATCCACTGCCCCACAGGGACAGCCTTGTTCACTTTGACTTGATCGGCATCTAAGGCTTCGCAATCTTCTTGCATCACCACGGCATCTGCGCCAGGAGGAATCGGCGCACCTGTGAAGATACGTGCAGCTTCGCCCGCATGGAGCTGCGTGCCATGTGTACCAGCGGGAATGCGCTGCGTCACGCGCAACACCGCACCAGCTTGCGCACAGTCAGCCACACGCACGGCATAGCCATCCATCGAGCTATTGTCTTGCGGCGGCACTTGCAAAGCGGAGATCACATCTTGTGCAAGCACGCGGCCATCGGCCTCAAACGTCGACACGGTGTCTACGTGAGCCAATGCAACAGCTTGCGCCAACAACTGTGGCAACGCGTCATCGAGTGAAAGCAAAGCTGCACGGGTCATAACAAAGGTGGGTTGTATTCGAAACGGTCTTCGTTGGCCAACAACCATTCGGTGATGGCATACGGGTCATTCAGGTCGAGCAAGGGGCGTTGTGTCGCCTCAGGCAGGTCTTGAGGGGAGTCGGTCGCAATAGCCACGACAAAGTCATCATCTGGGTAGCGAACGGGTTGCTCAGAAGCTTTGCGCCAGACCTCGACCTTGAGCAGATCGCTTCTCTTAAAGCCTTCGACCAGCACCCAGTCCACACCCTCGTATACCTCGGCCAACAAATGATGCACCGACAGCTGCATGGGCTGCTCAAACTGCCGTTGCAAAACCAATCGCTGATTAGACGCAACCAGCACCTCAAACGCCCCCGCTTCGCGATGACGCCAGCTGTCTTTGCCAGGCTTATCGATATCAAAGTTGTGGTGCGCATGCTTGACCACAGACACACGCAAACCTTTCATGCGCATGCAGCCAATCAACTGCTCCACCAAGGTGGTTTTTCCTGAGCCAGAGTACCCGGCAAAGGCGACGACTTTCATGCGTGGTCGCAATGCTCGGAGATGTAGACCTTGATTTGTGCCACATCCGCCTTCATCACATGCACACGCTTGGGCAAGGCTTCGATGCCTTCGAACTTTACAGGACGCGTGGGCTCTTGGCCCAAGGCTTCCACAATGGTGGCAGCAAACTTAATGGGCAAAGCAGTTTCCAACACGATCATCGGCACTCCCGCCTTGATGTGTTCGCGCGCCACTTTCACACCATCTGCAGTGTGCGTGTCGATCATCTGACCAAAGCGTTGGTGCACATCCTGGATGGTCGCCAAACGGTTGGCATGCGTGCTCTTGCCGCTGGCAAAACCATAGCGCGTGGCAGCGTCTGCAAAGTGCGGATTGCTGCTCAAATCAAACTGGCCGCTCTTGGAAATCTGCGCACCAAACAAGTCTTTGGTCAGCGCAGCATCGCGACCGAGCAAGTCGAACACAAATCGCTCAAAGTTGCTGGCCTTGGAAATATCCATGGAGGGGCTAGAGGTTTCGTGTGTGTCGGCGCTGCCGCGCACACGGTACACGCCCGTACGGAAAAACTCATCCAACACATCGTTCTCGTTGGTCGCGGCAACCAACGTATCGATGGGCAAGCCCATCATGCGGGCCACATGGCCTGCGCAGACGTTGCCAAAGTTGCCACTCGGCACAGTGAAGCTCACCTTTTGATTGTTCGCCGTGGTCACTTGGAAATAGCCCGCGAAGTAGTAGACCACCTGCGCCAGCAAACGCGCCCAGTTGATGGAGTTGACGGTGCCAATTTTGTATTTGGTTTTAAAGTCCAAGTCGTTAGACACGGCTTTGACCAAATCTTGGCAATCGTCAAACACGCCTTCGATGGCGATGTTGTGAATGTTCTCGTCCATCAAGCTGAACATTTGCGCTTGCTGGAAAGGACTCATACGACCATGCGGACTGGTCATGAACACGCGCACGCCTTTTTTGCCACGCATGGCGTATTCGGCAGCACTGCCTGTGTCGCCACTGGTTGCACCAAAAATATTCAGCTCTTCACCACGACGTGCCAACTCGTACTCAAACAAGTTACCCAGCAGTTGCATGGCCATGTCTTTGAACGCCAAGGTCGGGCCATTGGACAAGGCTTCCACATGCAAGCCCTCTTCCAAGGCCCGCACAGGCACGATGGTTTCTGTACCGAACACCTCTTGGGTGTAGGTCTTGGCACACAAATTTTTCAGATCGGCTGCAGGAATGTCGTCGATGTACAGCGACAACACTTCAAACGCCAAACCGGCATAGCCTTGCGTGTTGAACGTGGTGCGCAAACGCGTGAGCGCTGCATCGTTCACCTGCGGGTAGTGCTCGGGCAAATACAAACCACCATCAGGGGCCAAGCCCTCAAGGAGGATTTCACAAAAACGCTTGCGCTCGGCGTGGCCGCGCGTGGACAAATACAGCATCAGTTCAACTCTTCTTTGCGGATGCGGGTGATCGGGGCCAGCACAGTGCTGAGTTGTTGCATCTCAGCGATGGCTTCGTTCATCTTGGCTTCCACGCAATCGTGGGTCAAGATGATGAGGTCGGTGTGGCTCTCGCCCTCGCCGGCTTCGCGCTGTAACACCGCATCAATGCTGATGTCGGCGTTGGCCAAAATGCCTGTGACCTTGGCAAGCACGCCAGCTTGATCTGCCACGCGCAAACGCAGGTAGTAGCTGGTGACCACCTGGGCCATTGGCAAGATAGGTAAATTGCTCATCGCGTCGGGCTGGAACGCCAAATGCGGCACGCGATTGAGTGGGTCTGCAGTGTGCAAACGTGTGATGTCCACCAAGTCGGCAATCACAGCACTGGCGGTGGGCTCGCTGCCTGCACCTTTGCCGTAATACAGCGTTGTGCCCACGGCATCGGCTTGCACCATCACCGCGTTCATCGCGCCTTCGACGTTGGCAATCAGACGCTTACTGGGCACCAAACAAGGGTGCACGCGCAACTCAATGCCTGCGGCCGTGCGCTTGGAAATACCCAAGAGCTTGATGCGGTAGCCGAGTTGCTCGGCGTACTTGATGTCTTGCGATTCGAGTTTGGTGATGCCTTCAACATATGCCTTGTCAAACTGCACAGGCACACCAAACGCGATGGCCGACATGATGGTGGCTTTGTGGGCAGCGTCCACACCTTCGATATCGAAAGTAGGGTCTGCTTCGGCATAGCCCAAAGCTTGCGCTTGCTTGAGCACGTCGTCAAAGGTTAAACCTTTGTCGCGCATCTCAGACAAGATGAAGTTGGTGGTGCCGTTGATGATGCCAGCCAGCCACTGAATGCGGTTGGCAGTGAGGCCTTCACGCAAAGCTTTGATGATGGGAATGCCACCAGCCACCGCGGCTTCAAACGCCACCATCACGCCCTTTTTGTGAGCGGCTGCAAAAATCTCCGTGCCGTGCACAGCGAGCAAGGCCTTGTTGGCCGTGACCACATGCTTGCGTGCCTCAATGGCTTCGAGCACGAGCTGCTTGGCAATGCCATAGCCCCCGATGAGTTCCACCACGATGTCGATGTCAGGGTTGGCGATGACTTTGCGCGCATCGTCCACCACCTGCACATTCGCACCCACGATGTTTTTGGCACGTGCCACATCAAGGTCGGCCACCATCGTGACTTCAATGCCGCGCCCCGCGCGACGTTGGATTTCTTCTTGGTTGCGTTTGAGCACCTCGAAAGTGCCGCTGCCTACAGTGCCAATGCCTAAGAGGCCAACTTGAATCGGTTTCATGCTTTTCTATTTCGGTAGTTTTCGAGAAATTTAGCGATGCGTGAGATGGCCTCACGCAAATCATCTTCATGGGGTAAGAACACGATACGGAAGTGGTCCGTCGTCTTCCAGTTAAAACCCGTGCCTTGCACCAACATGACCTTGGTTTCTTGGAGCAGCTCCAAGAAAAACTGTTGGTCATCTTTGATGGGGTACACCTTGGGGTCCAAGCGCGGGAACATGTACAGCGCGGCTTGTGGCTTCACACATGACACGCCTGGAATGGCGGTGATGAGTTCATAGGCCAAGTCGCGTTGCTTGCGCAAACGACCGCCCTCGCCCACCAAGTCGTTGATGCTTTGGTAGCCACCCAAGGCCGTTTGAATGGCCCACTGGCCTGGCACGTTGGCACACAGGCGCATATTCGAGAGCATGTTGAGGCCCTCGATGTAGTCGGCCGCAGGCTTTTTGTCGCCAGACACCACCAACCACCCTGCGCGGTAGCCGCACGAACGGTAGCTCTTAGACAGCGAGTTGAAAGTGAGTGTCAACACGTCTTCGCTCAAGCTGGCGATGGGCGTGTGTTTGACCCCGTCATACAGCACCTTGTCGTACACCTCGTCCGCAAAGATGATCAAGCCATGCTTGCGTGCGAGCTCAACGATTTGCAACAACAACTCGTCTGAGTACAAAGCACCTGTGGGGTTATTGGGGTTGATGACCACAATGCCCTTGGTGTTCTTGGTGATCTTGGAGCGGATGTCCTCAATGTTGGGCATCCAACCGTTGTCTTCATCACAGATGTAATGCACAGGCGTGCCGCCTGACAGGCTCACGGCTGCGGTCCACAGCGGATAGTCAGGCGCGGGCAACAGCAATTCATCACCGTTGTTGAGCAAGCCATTGGTAGCCATGACGATGAGTTCACTTGCGCCATTGCCAAGGTAAATGTCATCGAGCGTGACGCCTTTGATGCCTTGCTTTTGCGTCTCGTGCATCACCGCTTTGCGGGCGCCAAAAATGCCTTTGCTGTCCGAATAACCCGCCGAGGTGGGCAAGTTGCGGATCATGTCTTGCTGGATTTCTTCAGGCGCATCAAAGCCAAACACGGCCAAGTTGCCGATGTTGAGTTTGATGATCTTGTGGCCTTCCTCCTCCATTTGACGCGCTCGGTCCATGATGGGACCGCGAATGTCATAACAGACGT
>JACCDY010440991.1_pt1 | contig 15433 bp, 14 predicted proteins | sample 7446391 | NCBI WGS metagenome assembly JACCDY01 (sample SAMN15323451, study PRJNA562643) | freshwater metagenome | isolation source: river surface water | place: USA:Blue River Watershed | collected 2017-08-18 | reverse complement strand
CGTTCTCCCATGCGGAGTCAAAGTTCTTGACGAACTGCGCCCCAATCTCGGCCACCAAGGCCTCGAACGTGCCATCCCAGCCGTATTCCTGCGCATACAAAATGCCCTGCCGATGCGCCAGCCAGCCAATGTCACCGACTTGCAAATTGCGCAAGACAATGGCGGCATTCATGCTTTGCCACCCCCTTTGTAACGCTGCCCCAAAGCCAGCAACTGTGGCGTTTCGATGACCGCGTTCAGCCCATCGAAGTCGAGCATCAGGTCTTGCCAGGGCCGTGTGGTCTGGTGTGTGTGCAAACTCGCGTAATAGCCTCGCAGGGTATGCAGCACCGCTCGGGCCGTGCCGCCCGGAAAAATGACAATCTTGAAACCGCGCGCGCCCAGCTCGGCCGCGCTTTGCACCGGCGTCTTGCCGCCTTCGACCATGTTGGCCAGCAAAGGGACACGCTGGGCAAACTGGGCGCAGGCGCGGTGCATATGCTCATCCGAGCGCAGGGCCTCGATGAACAAGGCATCGACACCGCATTCCAGGTAACGCTCAGCCCGCTCCAGCGCGGCGTCCAGGCCTTCCACAGCCACCGCATCGGTGCGGGCCAGAATCAAGGTGTTTTTGTCATGCCGCGCATCGAGTGCAGCGCGCAGCTTGCCCTGCATCTCGGCCACGGGCACCACGCCTTTGCCGTCCAGGTGGCCACAGCGTTTGGGGAAAGTCTGGTCCTCGATCTGGATCATAGCGGCCCCGGCGCGCTCGAAGTCGCGCACCGTGCGCTGCGTGTTGAGCGCGTTGCCAAAGCCGGTGTCAGCGTCCACGATCACGGGAATGTTCACCCGGTCGGTGATGTGCGCCAGGGTCTGCGCCACTTCGGTGGCGGTCGTCAGGCCGATGTCGGAGCGTCCCAATCGCGTGTAAGCAATCGATGCGCCCGACAAATAGACAGCTTCAAAACCCGCCTGCTGGGCGACCAGCGCGGTGAGCGCGTCGTACACGCCGGGGGCAAGCAGCGCCCGGTCTTGTTGCAGCCGCTGGGCCAAATTGTGTGGCTGGCTCATGGTGCCGAATCCTTCAGAAGTTGTTGCGCCGTGTGTGCAGCGATGTGCCCGCCCGCAATAGCGCTGAGCAAGCCGTTGCCCGACAAATAGCCCCACACCGCCGGCCCCGACACGCCCCGCGCTGCGCCGCCTGCGGCCAGCAGGTTGGGCAAAGGCGTGCCGTCTTGGCGCAACACGCGGGCTTTCGCGTCGATGTCCAAACCGCCCTGGGTGTGGAATAAAGCACCTGTGACCTTGATGGCATGAAACGGGGCTTGGAGTGCGCGTTTGAACGTGCGGCCTGTGACCGGGTCGGTGCCGGGTTGCACCGCGTTCAAGCTGGCTTGCAAGGTGTCTGGTGGGCAGCCGATGAGTTGCGCCAGTGCCGCCGCATCTGCGGCGTGCTGCACCGCGCCCGCGCCTTGTGCTGCCACAAAATCCGGAAAGTCTTGTGCAAAAGCCAAGAGCACATCGTCAAACACATTCCAGGCCACACCGCCCGGCTGCGCCAGCACATGCACCGCCGCCTCCGAGTAGCCTTGGGTTTCGTCGTGAAAGCGCTGGCCTTGGGCGTTGATCTGCACACCACCTTGCATCATCAGCGCCCACGAGATCAATGCCCCTTGTGGCACGGCCCAGGAGCCGTGGCCCTGGTAAGCACCCAGGTCGGCCAGGCGGGCACCGAGTTGTTGGCCCCAGGCGATCGCGCTGCCGTCGTTGCCCACATGGCCGGCATAAGTGGCCTCGGCCATCTCGGGCAGCATCTCTTTCACCATGGCCGCAGCCCCACCAAAACCGTTGCAGGCCAAGATCACCACATCACATCGGATGCGCTCGGTCTGCCCGTCGGGCCTGACAAAGCCCACACCGTGGATGCGCTGCACCTCGTCGGCCCACAGCTCGGTCACTTTCGCCTGCGTGAGCACCACCACGCCTGCGGCATCGGCCGCCGCTTGCAGGCGGCTCATCAGACCGGCCCCGGTTTTTTCGGGCACGGCGTGCATGCGGTGGGCGCTGTGGCCGGGGTACAAAAAGTTGTCCAGCACTTGCCAGGGCAGACCGTGGTGATGGGCCAGCGCGTCCATGGCGGGGCCGATGTGTTGGGCGTAGGCCTGCACCAGGTGGGGTGCGGCCTGGCCATGGGCTTTGGCCTGGATGTCGGCGGCGAACAAGTCCACACTGTCGCTGATGCCTTGGGCCTTTTGCGCTTGCGTACCAGGTGCCGGCACAAAGCCCGACGACAAGGCGGTAGAACCCGCCGCAAACGCGTCGCGCTCCAGCACGACACAGTGCACACCCAACCTGTGCAAGGCCAGCGCGGCCGTGAGGCCACAAGCGCCAGCGCCCACGATGACCACCGGCGTGTGGTCCTCGGCCTGCAAATCAGCAGCCGGGCGAACTTGCGGCAGCGGCGCGTTCATGGCTTCAACCCAGCTGCTTCAAAAAAGTGGCGCTGTCCATGACCTCGGCGACCGAGCCCATGTCGGCCAGCGCGGCCTGGTGCGCGGCTTCACTGAAGGCGGCGCAACCGTCTGACAAGACAATGACGTGGTAGTCGCGCACATGCGCATCGCGCACCGTGCTGGCCACGCCGCCGTTGGTGACAATGCCGCAGACCACCAGTGTGTCGATGCCCGATTTCTTGAGCACCCAGTCGAGCTGTGTGTTGAAGAAGGCCGAGTACGCGACCTTGAACACCGACACATCGACCAGCGGCGCGAGCACATCCACATTGGCCTGGCCCCGGCTGCCCGGCGCAAAGTCGCCCTTGCGCAAAAACGGGCGACGCTCTTTCAGGTGCGCCGAGATCATGGGCTCGCCCTGTGCGTTGGGCCACAGTGTGAACAGGCTGGCCGTGACTAAACCGCCACGGGCCTTGATGGCACGCGCCAATGGGGCCATGCGCTCAGGCAGCTTCACCGCCTCAAGGCTCAGGGTGTTGCCCCGGGCGTAAGCGCCATCGGGAGCCAGAAAGTCGTTTTGCAGGTCCACGATGACCATGCCCAGTTTGGCGGTCTTCAAGTTCATGCCGTGCGCTCCACCAACAAGTTGCCCAATTTGTCGACACGGCCTTCAAAGCCCGGCTCCAGCCACACCGTGGTATCGGGCTGCTCCAGAATCGCCGGGCCTTGCACCACCGTGCCCACCGGCAGGCTCAGGCGCTCGTAGCGCTGCGCCGTCCACCACTGGCCTTGGTGGTACACCTGCTGCTCGCCCACTGGAGCCGTGCGGCCTTCGCCTTGGGGTGCCAGCACCGCCAGATCGAACTTGGGCCGCCGCCCGATGCGTGCATAACGCAGGTTCATCACGCGGATCACCGGGCCTTGCAGCACACGGCCAAAGGCGTGCTGGTAAGCCGACTCAAATGCGGCCAGCAAACCCGCCGCGTTCAAAGCTTCGCGCTTGAGGGGCACTTGCAGGGTGTGCGTCTGGCCCATGTAGAGCATGTCAAAGCTGATGACCTCGTCCACCCGCACAAAATTCACACCGGCAGAATCAAGGCGCACTTGGCAAGCTTTAGCCAAGCTGTCCACGCGTTCCAGCAAAGCGGGCCAGGCCACATCGGCCAGGGCCACGTTCAAGGTCTGCACCGCGTCGTGGCGCATGTCGGCCATCACGCAGCCCAGGGCAGACGTCACGCCCGGGTAACGCGGCACAATGCCGGTGGTCACGCCCACCTCGCGCATCATGGCGCACACATGCAGGCCACCCCCGCCGCCAAATGGCATGTAGGCAAACTGGCGCGGATCGTGCCCGCGCTCGATCGACACCACACGGATCGCGCCCGCCATGCGGGCATTGGCCACCGTCAAAATCGCCTCAGCCGCTGCCAGCACCGTCAAGCCCAAAGGCTCGGCAACATGCTGGGCAATGGCTGTTTCGGACAAACCCGAATCGAGCTTTTGCAGCAAGCCGCCGCCCAATGGCCGGTCAGCCGCGATGCGGCCCAAGAGCACATTGGCATCGGTCACCGTGGGGCGGGTGTTGCCGCGCCCGTAACAAGCGGGGCCAGGAATGCTGCCGGCCGACTCGGGGCCCACCTGCAGCATGCCGCCTGCATCGACCGAGGCGATCGAGCCGCCACCGGCACCGATGGTCTCGATCTGGATCATGGGCGAGCGCACCACCAGACCAAATTCGATGGCCGTTTGCGCGGCCAATGCCGCTTCGCCCCCGGCCACCAGCGACACGTCAAATGAAGTGCCACCAATGTCGCCCGTGATGACGTTCTCAAAGCCCGAAGTGCGGGCGATTTCGGCGCAAGCCATCACGCCCGCTGCCGGACCTGACAGCGCGGTGCGCACCGGCACATCGCACGCGGTCTGGCGCGACATCACGCCGCCATTGCTTTGCACAATCAGCAACTCACCACCAAAACCCTGGGCACGCAAATCACCATCGAGGCGCTGCAAATAGCTGCCCACCACGGGCTGCAAGGCCGCGTTCAGGGTGGCGGTCGAGCAGCGCTCGAACTCGCGGATCTCGGGCAGCACTTCGCTGGCCGCTGTCACATAACTGTTGGGCCAAATTTCGCGCACAGCCGCCACAGCGGCTTGTTCGTTGCCGGGGTTGGCATAGGCGTGCACAAAGAACACACACACCGCCTCGCAGCCTTCGGCCAGCAAGGCGCGGGCTTGTTCGCGCACCTGGTCCAGGTTCACAGGTGTGTGCAACTGGCCATCGGCCAGCACACGCTCGTCCACCTCCAGACGCCAGGCGCGGGGCACCACCGGGGTGTAGCTGCCGCGCAGGCCCCAGGTTTGTGGGCGGTCACGGCGGCGCATCTCCAGCACATCGCGGAAACCCCGTGTGGTGATGATGCCGGTGCGGGCGATCTTGCGCTCGAGCAAGGCGTTGGTGCCCACTGTCGTGCCATGCACGATGGTGGCAATTTCTTGGGCCCCATCAGCGCCGGTGTTGCCGGTCACTTTGGCGATGCCGTTCATGAAGCCCCGGGCTTCTTCGCCGCGGGTCGACGGCACTTTGACGATGCGGGCCTGACCGGTTTTTTCATCCAGCACAAACAGGTCGGTGAAGGTCCCGCCCACGTCCACGCCCACCACCCAATGCGGCTGGTTCACTGCTGCCTCGCTCATGCTTGTTCCTTGGTGTAACCGAGTGCGCTGTCTTTGGCACGGTCTTGTGTGGAGCGCTCTTCTGGCGATCCCCAGCCACCGCCGCCCGGTGTTTGCAGGCGCACGCGGTCGCCTTTTTTCAGGTGGATGCCCAGCATCTTGGACACCATGGGCGGTGTTTTCCATTCGCCGTTCTGGCAGTACTCGAACACATTGGGCAGCGCAGGCTGGCCGCCGTGGATGCCCTTGGGGGCGGACTTGCCGCGCTCGCCAAAGATGAAGGCCTCGGCGCTGTCTTCGAGCAACTCGATCTCGTAAATCGCACCCAAGCCACCCCGGTGCTGGCCATCCCCGCCCGAGCCCGGGCGCAAGGCCCATTGCGTGAAGCGCACCGGGTAGGCCGCTTCCAGAATTTCCATAGGCGGGATGGTGGCGGTCGAGATCGGCGCATTGCCGTGCGACAAGCCATCGCCATCGGAATGGCCACCGTGCCCGCCGCCAAAGAAGCTGAACATCACCCAGCGCTGACCCTTGCGTTTGTCGTCGGTGCGGTGGCCCGCGATCGACAAGGCGTTGATGGTGCCGTAGGCGTGGGCCACGGCCCGCTGCGGGTCGGCCTGGGCCGTGGCGCTGAAGATCACATCGATCATGCGCAAAATGGTTTCGGTGTAGCCACCCACCGGGCGCGGACGCGAGGCACTGATGACCAGCCCGTCGGGGATCACAAAGTCCACCGCATCGAGCACGCCCGCGTTGGCGGGCACATCGGGGAACACATGCTTCAAAGCCACATAACAAGCGGCGACCGCTGTGGCGCGTGAAATGTTCACCGGCCCGGCGCATTGCGCCGAGGTGCGCGAAAAGTCCAGCGTCAGCCGGTCACCCGCCACGGTCATGTCCAGCGCAATCGTCAGCAGCTCGTCTTTCACACCGTCGTTGTCCAGCACGTCTTCAAAGCTGTAACGGCCATCGGGCAGGCTGGTGATGTGCGAGCGCATCAGGCGCACAGCGCGGGTGCGCAGCTCCACCAAGGCCTGCGCCACTTTGGCGTCGCCGTATTCATCCAGCAAGCCGTCCAGGCGGCGTGCGCCCAATTCGAGTGCGGCCAGTTGGCCGTTCAGGTCGCCCCACAGGCTGTCGGGCAAGCGGGTGTTGGCCCGCAAAATGGCCAGCACATCGTCATCGAGCACGCCGCCGCGCAAGATGCGCACCGGCGGGATCTGCACCGCTTCTTGCCAGCACTCGGTCGCCGCCGGGTTGTAGTTGCCGGGCACCGCGCCGCCCACGTCGTGCCAATGCGCAGCCGAGGCCAAAAAGCAATACAGCTGCCCATTGCGAAAGCAGGGCTTGACCAGCTTGAAGTCGTTGGCGTGGGTGCCGCCTTCGTAGGGGTCGTTGAACAGCCAGACATCACCCGGCTGCATGCCGCCGCGCTCAGCGGCCACGCGCATGGCGGCCCGCACGGCAAAGGCCATGGCCCCGACAAACACCGGCAGACCCGACTTGCCCTGAATCAGGGTGTCGCCCGTCTGCGCGTCGTACAGGCCGTGGCAGGCGTCGTGCGCCTCGGCAATGATGGGGTTGAAGGCGCTGCGGTACAGCGTCGCGTCCATCTCGTCGGCGATTTGCTCCAGGCGGCCGCGCAGCACAGCCAAGGTCACGGGGTCCATGGCTGCGGGTTGTGAATGGGAATCCATCGGGTTCATGCAGGCTTTCTTTGTTTGAGCAGGGGCAGCAAGCCCCCTGCATCGACCATGTCCATCAAAAATCCAGGGATGGGGGCACAAGCCAGACGTTGGCCATTGGCGCGAATCACCAGCGGCGTATCGCCTTCAAACGTCACGCCCACACGCTCGCCCTCTTCGATTTGGCTGGCCTCGGGGCAGGTCAAGAGCAGCAAACCCAGGTTGAAGGCGTTGCGGAAATACAGGCCGCTGTAAGACGGTGCAATGACCGCCGCCAGGCCCAGGTGCCGCAGCACGCCAGCTGCCTGTTCACGCGACGAGCCAATGCCGAAGTTGGCCCCGGCCACGATCACATCACCCTCGCGCACACCCGAGGCAAAGTCGGTGCGCACCGCCTCCAGGCAATGCCAGCCGATCACTTCCAGGCTGTGCTTCATGTAAGCGCCGGGGGCCAGGGCATCGGTGTCGACATCGGCATCCAAGCGCCAAACGCGTGCTTTGTCAATTGAGCGCTGCGTCATGCCAACACCTCACGTGCGTCGCTGATGCGGCCACGCAAAGCCGAGGCCGCCACGGTGTAGGGTGAGGCCAGATACACATTCACGCTGGCGGGGCCCATGCGGCCCTTGAAGTTGCGGGCGGTGGTCGAGATCACGGTGGCTCCTTCGGGGAAGGTCGCGCCATAGCCTGCACACGCGCCGCAGCTGTTGGGCAGCACCGTGGCCCCGGCGTCCAGCAAGGTTTGCATCACACCTTCCTGTGTGGCCTGGGCTTGTTCACGGGCGCTGGCAGGCGCCACCATGAGTTGCACACCCGCAGCCACGCGCTGGCCTTTGAGCACCGAAGCGGCGGCACGCAGGTCCTCAAGCTTGGCCCCGGTGCAAGCGCCAATGTAGGCAATGTTCGGCATCACGTCGGCAAACGCGCCCACATCGCGCGTGTTGGCCGGGCTGTGCGGCGCGGCCACCTGGGGGCTGAGGGTGTTGGCGTCAAAGTCTTGCTGCTCGTACTCCGCGTTTTCGTCGGTGAACCATTGTTCGGCCCCGGCCAGATGTTCCGGCGCCACGCCAATGCCGCGCAGGTGCTGCAAAGTGGTCTCGTCGGCCGCAATCAGGCCGACCTGCGCGCCCATCTCGGCGCTCATGTTGGACAGCGTCATGCGTTCGGGCATGGACAAGGCCTGCACAGCCGATCCTGCGAATTCCACCGCCTGGTATTGGCCGCCGTTCATGCCAAATCGCCCAACCATGTGCAGCATCATGTCCTTGGCCGACACGCCACGCTGCAGACGACCCGACCAGTGCATGCGCAAGGTGCGCGGCACCTGTACCCAGATCTGACCGGTCACACACACGCCCAGCATTTCGGTCGCGCCAATGCCGAACATGTAGCAGCCAAAAGCCCCCCCCGTGGGCGAGTGCGAGTCACCGCCCACACAAAACATGCCGGGCTTCAAATGGCCCCGCTCGGGCAGCACCACATGGCAAATGCCCTCGCTGTCGATCACATGCGGCAGCTTCCATTGTTTGGCCGTGTCGCGCGCGATCTGGACGATCTGCTGCGCATCCGAGTCTTGTGCAGGCACGTAGTGGTCCAGCACGAGCACCAGTTTGTTTTTGTCCCAGATCTCGGCACCCAGTTCGTCGAGCATGGGCTTCAAACGGCGTGGGCCAGACGAATCGTGGAACATGGCCAGGTCGACGTTGCAGGTGACCACCTCGCCCACGGCCACATGGCTGCGGCCTGCGGCGCGGGCGATCAGCTTTTGGGCCAGGGTTTGCGAAACAGCTGCGCTCATTCTGGTTTCGCTCCCGCGTACTGCACTACCTTGCGCCAGCGCACGATTTCGCTGTCCACAAAGCGGGCAAATTCTTCTGGGCTGTTGCCCAAGGCCGTGGCCCCTTCGCTTTCGATGCGGCGCTTGACCTCAGGCGACAACACCGCCGCGCGGGCCGCATCGGCCAGGCGCTTGCTCAGCTCAGGGCTCATGCGCCCCGGGCCAAACAGACCAAACCAGGCGCTTGACTCGTAACCGGGCAAGCTTTCAGCAATGGCGGGCACGTCGGGAAATGCGGGCAGGCGTCTGGCACTGGTCACGCCCAGGGCCTTGAGCTTGCCCGCCTTGATGTGCGATTGCACGTTGCCAATGGCGGCGAACATCAAATCGACTTGGCCGGCCAGCACATCCTGCACCGCCGGGGCCGTGCCCCGGTAGGGGATGTTGACAATGTACACGCCCGACTGCATCTTGAAAGCGTCACCCGCCATGTGCAGGGACGAGCCCAATGCGCCAATCGCAAAGTTGAGTTGTCCGGGCTTGGACTTGGCCAGCGAGATCAATTCCTTGACGTTGTTGGCTGGCACTTTGGGGTGCGCCACCAGAATCGATGGCGAGGTCGACACCATGGTCAGTGGGGTGAAGTCTTTCACCGGGTCAAACGGCAAGCTGGGGTAGAGCGAGGCGTTGATGGCGTGGCTGGTGAAGCTCATCAGCAAGGTGTTGCCATCGGGCGCGGCCTTGGCCACCGCGTCCGCGGCTAGGTTGCCGCCTGCGCCGGGCTTGTTCTCGACCACCACCGTTCGGCCCAACTGGGTGCCCAGCACCGTGGCCAAGGTACGGGCCATGGTGTCAGTGGTGCCGCCCGCAGGAGCGCCCACCAGAATTTTGATAGGCGGCTGTGTTTGGGCCTGGGCTCCGGTCATCCAAGTGGCACAGGCCAAAAGCGTGCCCAACACCAAAGTGCGCCATAGCGGCTTGGCAGGGTGCGAAGTGGATAAGTGTGTCATCTGACTGTCTTTCTAAATTCAATCGGGCTGCTGCGGCCAGGTAGGCGGCTCTTACCTTCGGGCTTCACATGCCCAAATAGGCTTGCCTGAGCGTGTCACTGGCCAACAACTCGGCGGGTGTGCCGGTGAAACGGATCTGCCCGTTTTCCATCACGTACGCGCGATCCGCGATGTCTAGCGACTGGCCCACGTTTTGTTCCACCAACAAAATCGCCAGTCCGCTGCTGCGCAGCTGCGAGATCAGGCCGAACAATTCTTCCACCAACAAGGGCGATAAACCCAGCGAGGGTTCGTCCAGAATCAGCAAACGCGGCTCGGCCATCAGGCCCCGGCCAATAGCCAGCATCTGCTGCTCGCCGCCGCTCAAAGTGCCCGCCAATTGCGCCACACGCTCTTTCAGTCGCGGGAAAGTCTCGTAGACCTTGTCCAGGTTTTGCTGCTTGCGCTCACGCCCCCGAGTAAAGGCCCCCAGCTCCAGGTTCTCGTGCACATTCAGGTTGGGAAACACCTTTCGGCCTTCGGGCACCTGGATCAAGCCGTGCTGGACCACCTTTTTGCTGTGTTGGCCCGTCAGGTCATGGCCATCAAATTGCACCTGCCCTGCCCGCGTGGCCACCAGACCACTCAGGGTGTGGTTGAGCGTGGTCTTGCCCGCACCGTTGCTGCCCAACAGCGCCACCAACTCGCCAGGCATGACCTGCAGGTTCACACCCCGCAAGACCTCGACCACGCCGTAACCGGACTTGAGACCCTTCACATTCAACAAAGCGCTCATGATTGAACCTCCTGCGCTGCTTTGGCTTGGGCTGCGTTCTTTTGCAAGCGCTCGGCAGTGCCGTGGCCCAGATAAGCCTCGACCACGGCTTGGTTGTTCGTCACTTCTGCGGGCGTGCCTTGGGCGATCAGCTGCCCCTGCGCCAGCACCCACACTTCTTGCGCCAGGCTCATCACCGCTTGCATGACGTGCTCGATCATCAACACTGTCACGCCGCTTTGTGCAATGCCTTGCACCACCGGGATCATCTCGGCAATTTCTTGCGGGTTCAGACCGGCCAGCACCTCGTCGAGCAGCAGTAAGCGCGGACGCGTGGCCAATGCGCGGGCCAGCTCCAGGCGCTTCCGCCCCGCCACCGTGAGGTCGCTGGCCAGCTTGTCCAGCTGCGGACTCAGGCCCACTTGGCTTGCCACCGACTCGGAAAATTCCAGCGCCTGGGCGCGGCGCGGCAAATGCAGGTGCGCCCCCACGGCGATGTTTTCGCGCACAGTCTGCGCCGCAAAAGGCTGCACGATCTGGAAGGTGCGCGTCAGGCCCATGCGGGCGTTCAGGTGCGGCGGCTGGCCGGTGATGTCCTGAGCGGCGAACACCACCCGTCCCGTGTCCGGCGTCAGAAAGCCCGACATGAGCGCGAACAAAGTCGTCTTGCCAGCGCCATTCGGTCCGATCAAGGCGCTCAGGCGGCCTTCGGTCACCGACAGGCTCACGTTTTGCACGGCCTTCAAGCCGCCAAAGGACTTGCCCACGCTCTCGATCTGCAGCAGCGTGCTCATGATTTGTCTCCGTCAGAGGACTTGCTGCCACGCAGCCATTGCAGCGGCGTGATGACCCCGAGCCCCGCGATGCCACGCGGCAAGAACATCACGATCAAGATCAGCACCACGCCGTAAATGACCATGTTGATGCCGGGCAGCTGCCCAAACAAATTGCGCGTGACATCCGCCAGGATGTGCAGACTCACCGCGCCCAAGAGCGGACCCCACAGCGTGCCCATGCCGCCCACGATTGCACCCACCAGAGCCTCGACCGAAGTGTGCGCCCCAAAGGCAATGCCCGGGTCGATGTACTGGAACACCTGCACATAAAACGCGCCGCCTGCGCCCATCAGGCCGCCCGACAACACGGTGGCGATCAGCTTGACACTGAAGGGGTTCACGCCAATGGCGCGGGCCGCGTCTTCGTTGTCACGCACCGCCTGCAAGTAGGCCCCAAAGCGCGAGTGGCGCAACCAAGCGGTGATGCACAGCGCCAGCGTGACCAGGCCCAGCATGAGCCAGATGAAACCAGCGCGGCTGCCAAACTGCATGTTGGCGGCCGACTCCTTGAGCGGGAGCATCAGGCCCACGCCCGCCCCCGTGAAAGGCACCGAGGTGGCCAAAATGCGGAATACCTCAGCAAAGGCCAGCGTGACTAGCGCGAAATAAGAGCCCTTGAGGCCATAACGGAACGAGGCCGCGCCCACAAACGCGCCCACGCCCGCCGCAAAAGCCATGGCCAGCGGTAATGCCACCCAGGGGCTCAAGCCCCACTGCATTTGCGCGATGGCCTGCACGTAAGCGCCCGTGCCAAAAAACAGCGCATGGCCAAATGAAAACTGACCGCCAAAACCGCCCAGCACGTTCCAGGCTTGCGAGAGCAGGCAGGCGTACAAAGAGGTCATGACAAAGTTGAGCATCACGCCCGAATCGGTGAACAAGGGCACCGCCCCCACCAGCACCACAAACAATGCGATGTTGCGAAAGTCTTTCATGCCTTCGCTCCAAAAAAGCCTTGCGGCCTGAGCATGAGCACCGCAATGAAAATCACAAAAATACCCACCTGGCCCAGCGACTCACCCAGCAGCAAGCCGCCCAGCGACTCGACCACACCAATGAGTAAACCGCCGAGCAAAGCCCCGGCAAAACTGCCCATGCCGCCCAGAACCACAATCGTGAAGGCCACCAGCACAAAGCCGTTGCCCACTTGCGGGTTCACGTAATAGGCCGGCATCAAAAAGCAGGCCGCAGCGCCCAGACTGGCCAGGCCCAAACCAAAACACATGGCATAGACATGGTCGACATCGATGCCCATCAACCGAGCGCCCTGCTTTTCTTTGGACACAGCGCGAATCGCCCGGCCCAAGTCGGTTTTTTGCACAATGAGCAACAAAACAGCCGACACCACCAAGGCCCCGGCAAAAGACACCAACTTGGGCAGCGCGATGAATGCGGGGCCGATCTCCACCGTGGTCAAAGTGTAGGCGGTGTCGATGGTGCGGGTGTCGGATTTGAAAAACAGCAGCGCCAGGTTTTCCAGCACGATGGACACACCCAACGTGACCAACAGGATGTTTTCGTCCTTGCCATGGCTGGCGCGGTTGATGACGCCGCGTTGCAGCGCGTAACCCAGCACAAACATGGCGGGCACCATGATGGGCAGGGCCATGTAGGGATCGACCCCGAAGTGTTTCTTCAGCATGTACACGCCATACAGCGCCACCATCAAGGACGCGCCATGCGCGAAATTGATGATGTGCAGCACGCCATAAATCAGCGTGAGGCCCAGCGCGATCAGCGCGTACACGGCACCGGTGGTGATGCCGTTGAGCACCGAAGGAAACAGGATGTTGAAGTCCAGCATCGGGGTCTTTCAGGTCAGCGCGGATCAGCCCTTGAGCGGGAACACAGGCTCGACTTCGCGGTAGTCGCGCGGCACGATCACCTTGATGTCGCCCTTGTAGACTTGGGTCATCAAAGGCTGTGCGCCCATGTTCTGGCCGTTCACAAACTGCGTGGGGCCGTAGGGCATGATGTGGTTGGCGAACTTGCTCGACGCCAGCGCGTCGGTGATGGCCGCGCGGTCAGGGGACTTGGCGCGCTCGATCGCATCGGCCAGCAGCATCATAGCGGTGTAGGTCATGAACACTTCGTAGCTGAAGAACTGGCCTTGCGCTTCAACGCGTTTTTTGAGTTCGGCCGAGCGCTTGTCCTTGGGGTTGAACCAGTGGTTGCAGTCGATGATGCCGTTGGCCGCCTCGGGGAATTCCTTGACGAACTTGTAGCTCGACGCCGCGCCACCCAACACCGAATAGATGGCCTTGGGCGTAATTTTTTGCTGTTGCAAGGTACGCACCAGCAGGGCGTATTCGTTGTAGTAGTTCGCTGGAATCAGGATATCGGGGTTGACCTGCTTGATGCGCAGCGCAATGTTGTTGAAGTCACGTGTGGGGTTGGCGTGCTTGATGACTTCCTTGACCTCGTAGCCATAGCCGGGCAACTCTTTGGACAGCAGATTGGCGGTGCCGGTGCCGAACAGCGACTCTTCGTGAACGATCATCACGGTGCGGGCGGGCTTGCCAGCGGCGGTGTTCAAGGCGTGCAGGCTGGCCACGGCCACTTCGGCGCACTTTTTGTAGCCAGGGCCAAAGCGGAAGGTGTTCTTCAGGCCACGCTCGACGATCTGGTCGGCCACGCCCACGTCCACCACATGGGGCAGGTTGTATTTGGCCGCGGCCTGAGTGGTGGCCAGGCAAATGGCCGATGCAAAAGCACCGACCACGGCGCTCACGCCCGCCTCGTTCATTTTCTCGATTTCGGCCGTGCCCGCTTGGGGGCTGGACTGCGCATCGCCCAGCATGGCTTCGATCTTGGCGCCGCCCAGCGACTTGATGCCACCGGCCTTGTTGATGTCTTCAATCGCCATCAAGGCACCCATGCGGCACTGCTGGCCCGAGTAGGCCAAGGCACCGGTCACAGGGTGCAAAACACCCACCTTGATGGGCTTGGGCTGAGCCCCAGCCACCAGTGGAAAGGCGAGCGCCGAGGCCGCAGCAGCGGACTGGCCCATGAAAGTGCGACGTGAGGTCATGAGAACATCCTTTAAGTAGGTCAATGAAAGTTGGCGGACAACTCTTGGCTTACCCACACCTTGGCATCGATGCTGCCAACGCGGGATAACTGCATCTGGTATTCGTACCTGTCCGGGCGGTACAAGCCATGCAGCCATTGGACGGGACGGTCGTCCTCGTCGTAAATCAAACGCCGCACAGCCAACAAGGCCGATCCGACGGACACATCCAGATGCTGGGCCATGCCCACATCGGCCAAACGGGCCGAAATGGTTTGCTCGGCCCGGCCCACCTTGACGCCGGACTCTTCGAGCAATACCAAAATGGGTTTTTGCGCCAGTTCGCGCTTACCAAAGCCGGCCGAAATCGCATCGGGCACCCAGGTGGTGATGTGCGACAGGGGGCCTTCGGGTGTGCTGCGCACGCGCTCGGCTTTTTGCACCAGTTCGGTGCTGTGCAGCTTGAGCGCGGCGGCCACATCCACAGGGGCACGCATGCGCTCCACGCTCAACACTTTGACCTTGGTGCGCATGCCCATGGTGACCAGGTTTTCCAGCAAGCCCGTCAGGCGGGCCTGCTGTCCCGTGGCCATGGTCGAGGCCTGCATATGCACCTCTTGCGCACGTGCCGACACGGGCCGTGTGCCTCGCCCTGGCTCGCGCTGAATAAGGCCTTCTTCGGCCAGCTGAGACAAGGCCCGCCGCACGGTGACACGCGCCACACCAAACTGCCCCATCAAGGCCAACTCGCCAGGCAAACCGTCGTCAAAACGGCCTTCGCGCAATTGTTCGCGCAACACCAGATAAATCTGGTGGTACTTGGGCAAAGGCAGATGGGCATCCATAGCCAGCATCGTGGAACAGTCCCATTGTCCTGTCAATGGGACATTCAGGTCTTATGCATGGGACATTTGATCGGGGATTTCCCTAGTTCTTACAGACCTTGGCTTTTTGTCAACCCAGGCGAAGACACGGGTCCAAGTCTTGGCCCTTGCGCAACACTGAGTAGAGGAGGGATGGATCCCGGATCCAGTCCGGGATGACTGCAATGGTTTCAAGCGTAACGCACCCGCAAGTCGCGCTTGAGCAGTTTGCCGCTCGGGTTCTTGGGCAGCGCGTCCGTGAAGAGCACGCGCTTGGGACACTTGAAACCGGCCATGTGCTGGGCACAGTGCGCGATCACTGCGGCTTCGTCCAGCGCCTGCCCAGCCTTGACCACGATCACCGCCGTCACCGCTTCCACCCACTTGGGATCG
>JACCDY011280411.1_pt1 | contig 15446 bp, 15 predicted proteins | sample 7446391 | NCBI WGS metagenome assembly JACCDY01 (sample SAMN15323451, study PRJNA562643) | freshwater metagenome | isolation source: river surface water | place: USA:Blue River Watershed | collected 2017-08-18 | reverse complement strand
TTGAAAGATAACATCAAGCCAAGTTGCTTGCAGTGCTAATTTTATATACATGCCAATCAGTAGTCCATCCCCTGCCAAAGGTATTGAATTACTGAATAAACCATGAGGGGATTCATGGAAAACTTTTAAAGAGAGAAGAATTGCAAAAAATCCAATAATTAGAGCTATTGTAATTTCATAAGAAAGTAACCTCCATATGAAAGCAGATTTAATTTTATAATGTTTTATCATTGAGCGCATAAACCAACTTCAAGTGATTTGAAGGGTATTTCATTTCTGAAATCAGTGTTACTCTTGGCTGAATTAGGCAACTCCCAAACTTTCACTACTAGTCCATTTTCTGATAAATATTGAGTTTGTAGATTAAAACAAAAACCATTCATTGATGGAGATAGAAGTGGTTTTTTGCTATTTTCTACTGTGAAAAACTTCATTTTAGTGAAATCCAGAGTTGGCATTTTCCGATCCTCTATAAATGGTGCAAGATAGCTTATATAAGTTGACTGAGAAATTAGAAACATATCAAAAGCCCAAACCTTTGAGTTATTTAGTACTCCAGGAATCCTATTTGATTCAATCCAATCGAATGATTCATTATTTAGATTGCCCCAAGTTTTTGTTCCTGCACCAGATCTAACAAGATTGCCCAATCTTTGAATTGCAATCTCTTTTACTGGAGAGAGATTGCACCCAGATTCAGTAATACATGACATTTCTTCTGGGTAAATAATATTTGTGTTGAAAAGGTAAGCAAGCCTAATTCCAGAATTATAATAAAATTTACCTGCATTTGTCTCGTAAGCATCATCTTGGCTATTTGAAATAAATATGTCTCTACTTTTTACTTCTTCAAAAATGTTTTTTTGCGATGTCAACGCATTCCAAGAATTATATTGAAAATTTCTTCCTTTATTTTCTTCCGCAACTAAAATATTATGTGAAGCGTTAAGAAAAAGAATTATGCAAACTAACCATACACCTTTATTGAGTCTAACTGTAAATAAATTTAGTAATAGTTTCTGGTTATACTTACTTGTGACTAACCTTTCTCCACGCACAAATATTCGGTTTTTTGAGTTGGCTCTTAAGCGAGTTGAAATATCTTCTATCTTGCGGCCAAGAATCAGTGCAATTAACAAGGCAGTACCAAATTCACAGATCATTACCCCTAAATAAGAGTGAAATATACTAGCTCGATTCCACCAAGTAGGTTGTAAGCTCATAATAAAGCCGGGTGAAGCCAACATACAAAATGAGATTAAGTATAAATATGTTCTAGAATCTTTTTTATCTAAAGAATTTTCTACATCATTAAAGATTTCAAGTTTAGATAGATTTTGAATTAAATATCTCAGGATCATAAACATTAAACTAAATAGCAACACTGGTACAAATAGATAATTACCAATTTGATTGAAATCTACTGGCCTAAGGGTAATGCCTGGTAAGCCAACAAAAAGTTGGCTTGTAAATACTTTTATTGAATCTACTCCTATGCCTAGGACATAGGAACCAGAAATTCCTGTTGCTTTGGGCCTTAAATATCCAAAAACTAGGTACGCGTAGCCAATCCATGAAATAAAAATTAATACAAATTTAGTTAAGAATAAATTCTTCAATAATTGAATTAGGTTAAATTTATTATCTAATTTATGTTTTCTGTTTTGTCCAATAGTGAAACAGAATAATAGTACTGGGAACAGCATGAAACTAAATTCGTAAGTTGCCATTGCTGTGAAATAAATAATGGCTGCTAGAAATGCAAGTACTAATGCCTTTAGTTTATTTGAAATTAAGGCGGATAAATAACAAAAAATTGATGCTAAAAATACTTTAATTAAAAGTGTTGGCAACATTGCAGCAAAAGCAATATGTGGATCAAAATCTCTTCGGAATTGAACTGTTAGGTTTATAAATATTAGAGTTGTAAGTGAAATGTAACTTGATCTGGACACTAGATGAATGAGAATCGTGAATAATAGGATTGCTAAAATTAGAGTTAGGAATTGAAAAGTTTTGTACTGCCAGGCTTCTCTTAAATATGCAAAAATAAATCGACTTTCAATCCAGTGAAATAAATAAAATCTACCCTGACCATCAGCCCATGCGTTATGCCAAAATAGAGCTTCCTGAAAAACGGACTTGGGATTTAAATTTCCAGATCTCCATAGTATCCAATAAGGGGTTTGACTATTAGGCCAATCGTCTCCAGTCCAGCTCGATCGAAAGATACTAGAAAAATTTAATGATGTAATTGAAATCAAGGCCAAGTAAATTAACCTTAATTGTTTTTTAGTCATTCTTCATTTTCTTCGTATATTTCGTAAATTTATAGTCCATGATGCATTACCGCCTCATTTATATCTGAATTACACAATTCTTTTGGTTGGTTATCTTTTGTCATAAAGTTTTTCCACCATGTTATAGTTTTTGTAATTGCCTCACTCTGATTCCAGCATGGTATCCAACCCAAATTTTCATTACTTCGTCGTGAATCTAGTTCTAATGAAATGGCCTCATAATTTTGCCCTTTTAAATTTTGTATAGAAACCTTAAACATATTTGGCCACGCTTTCTGGGCAATATCGATTACCTTTTGAACTTCTAAACTTTTTTCACTTGGTCCAAAATTAAACGCTGAATATGTTTCACCTGAAAGAGATGAGTGTAGGACCTTTATATACCCACATAAAGGATCGAGAACATGTTGCCAGGGCCTGGTACTTTTTGGATTTCGAATCTCAACTGTTGATTTGTTTAAAAGACTTCTAATTAAGTCTGGAATCAACCTATCTTTTGCTAAATCTCCACCTCCAATTACATTTCCAGCTCTTACAGAAATAATTTTGGGTGCATTGGCTCTAACATTTATTTGTTGCCAAGCGCTTATGGCAGCTTCCGCAGCAACCTTACTTGAACTGTATGGATCCTTGCCTTTCAAGGGATCACATTCTTTAAATGGGACCCCTAAATTATTGTTTTCGTAAACTTTATCTGTAGTTACAACAATTATCGATTTGACAGATTTAGATGAAGTTCCACTTTGTAATATATTTACAGTACCCATACAGTTTATTTCAAAAGTTTCCGTTGGTGAATTATAGGATTCCAAAACTAGCGGCTGTGCTGCCAAATGCATGATTGCGACCGGATTAAATTTACTGATTACTGATGACACTATAGTTTTATCCCTGATATCACCAAAATACTCTCCGATACTGCCAGACAAATTAAGTCTTGAGTACAGACTGTCTTCGAGCGGGGGTAGTGAAAACCCCACCACCTCAATTCCAATTTTTTGAAGGAGCAAAGTGAGCCAGGTGCCTTTGAAGCCCGTGTGACCAGTTATTAACACTCTTCCATTGACCAACTCGCTTAATGGTTGCTGGCTCATAGTCATATTATAACTGTAGTCTGTAGACTCTGCATATTGCATATTTAAAACAGTTAGATGGGATTGTGTGTGGAAAAAGATAAGCACCAATTATCCGATTATATTGAAAGCGAATTTGAAGTCAGGCATCCTAAAAATGATTTCGTTGCAGGCAGTACTTCCATACCCGTTACTGGAAAAGTCTATGGAACTGAAGAAATCACGGCTGCCGTTGAGGCGAGCTTGGATTTTTGGTTAACTTCAGGCCCTTATACAGAAAAATTTGAAAGCCAATTAGCGAAATTGTTGGGCGCGCGCCATGCTTTTATGGTGAATTCTGGATCTTCTGCAAATTTACTTGCTCTAAGTTCACTTACAAGCAATATGCACGGAGAAAAAGCCCTTCGACCTGGTGATGAAGTTGTTACCGTTGCTGCAGGCTTTCCAACAACTGTCACCCCAATATTGCAAAATGGATTAACGCCAGTTTATGTCGATGTTAATCTTGAAACATATGTGGCCAATGAAGATCAACTACAAGAAGCTATAGGTCCCAAAACTAAAGCAATAATGATGGCCCATACACTCGGAAATCCATTTAATTTAGATTTAGTTCAAGAATTAGCTGAGAAATATAATCTTTGGGTAATTGAAGATAGTTGTGATGCGTTAGGGGGAACATACCACGGTAAAAAACTAGGATCATTTGGGGATCTGTCTACATTTAGCTTTTACCCAGCTCATCACATAACGACTGGTGAGGGCGGAGCTGTTCTAATTAAAAAAGTGCTCCATAAGAGAATTGTTGAATCCTTTCGAGATTGGGGTAGAGATTGCTGGTGTGCGCCTGGTTGCGATAACACCTGCTTAAAACGGTATGAGTGGAGTCTTGGCGAGTTACCACAGGGTTATGATCACAAATACACATATTCGCATCTTGGTTATAATTTAAAATCTGGCGATATTCAAGCTGCAATTGGATTACAACAATTAAAGAGATTGGATAGTTTTGTTACATCAAGGCGAAACAACTGGCAATATTTATTCGATGGTTTGAAACACCTTAGTGAATATTTAATTTTGCCTGTTGCAACAGAACACAGCAGCCCTTCATGGTTCGGTTTTGCCATCACAATAAGAGAAACTTCTCGAATAAGTAGAAATCAAATCGTGAAACAACTTAACGAAAAGTTAATAGGTACGCGATTATTGTTTGGAGGTAACTTACTTAGACAACCTGCGTTTAAAGATACAAGGAGAAGAGTTATTGGAAATCTTACAATAACAGACAAAATTATGAATGATACATTCTGGATTGGAGTTTGGCCTGGGCTTAATTATAAAATGCTTGACTACGTGATCGAATCGTTAGAAAAAATAATTAAAGGAGGGAAATGAAAGTAGTTATTTTAGCTGGTGGACTTGGAACAAGAATTTCAGAAGAAACCGAAAATAAACCAAAGCCTATGGTTTTGATCGATGATAAACCAATAATTTGGCATCTAATGAATATTTTTTCAACCCAAGGTTTTAGTGAATTCGTACTAGCTTTAGGGTACAGAAGCGACGTTATTAAGCGATGGTTAGTAGACCTAAACGACTTAGATGGAAGTATAAAAATAGACACGGCTAGTGGATTAATTACTAAAATTAACTCAAATTTGAAAACCAATTGGACTGTTCATGCAATAGAAACTGGACTCACCTCACTTACTGGAGAAAGAATTCGACAATGCATGAAGATTTTTGTTGGTGAAAAATTGATTGTAACTTATGGTGATGGATTAGGTAATGTTTCAATAAAAAAATTGCTTGATTTCCATGCAAGTCATGGAAAACTTGCAACTGTTACAGCTGTCCGGCCTCCAGCAAGGTTCGGATACATGCAAATTGAAAATAATGCAGTTTCGGTATTTGGTGAAAAAAATCAATCTGATGAAGGATGGATAAGCGGAGGTTTTTTTGTACTTGAGCCTGAAGTGCTTAGTTATATTAGTAATGAAAATGAGGCTTTTGAAACTGGCGCCATTCCAAAACTCGTGTCAGAAAACCAACTTATGGCATACCAACATACGGGATTTTGGCAACCTATGGATACTTTGCGAGAGAAAATCGAATTAACAAAAATGGCTCAGTCTCCAGTTCCGCCGTGGTTGCTAAAGTAAACTTTCAACTATTTTTTAAATTGAGTTTAAGCCAATCAAACCATTGAATAAACAATAAATCCATATTATTGCGAGCATATTCTAGTTTGGGAATTTCTAAATTGCTGTCTGGAAAATAATAAGTTGGGACTTCTTCTATTTCGCCCAATATTTTAACTTTTAAATCAAATAATTGCCCCACATAATTTGCCCACCATGATATCGATTTACTAAAGTCGGAACCGATGTCATAGTTTATGGTGTTTGAATTTGACATAAGGTAAATTAATTGACACGCGAGCTCCGAAGCATGCATATAAGATCTATAACTTTCACCCAGACTCTTTACTTGAATTACACTGCCGGTGACCGCTGACTGCATAAAATTGCCTATTGCATAATGTGAATTAATTGAAAGATATGGGCCATAAAATGCAAAAAGTCTTGCATTAATTCCGATTATTTTTCCTGCTGAATTTTTTTGTTCAATAAATTCTTCAGTTTTAATCTTAGCATTTTGATATTCTTCTAAGAAGTTCTTCGGTTTCTCAATTATGGAAGAACGAGTACGCAAAGATTTATGATTTGCTTCGTTTCGGTTAACACCGTATACAGCGCCAGAGCTAGTATGGATGAACACTGGCACGGTTGATATATCATTTAAATTCGCAATAATGTTTTTCGCCGATGCTAAACTAGCATTCATAACCGATGCTTCATTAGGTAATGGTTTTGAAGTTGGTGAAGCGGCATGAATTATATGGGTAAATTTACCTAAGCTTTGAAAATTAGCGGTTAAATCTAGTTCGACTATTGATAGATTTGGATAATTTGAAAATAGATTTTTAGTTTTGTTTAAATCTCTAGTAGTAACTAAAATTTCAATACTGATTTTGAACTGACGTGAAATTTGAATCAATGACTCAACCAACCACTTTCCAACAAAACCAGTTCCTCCAGTTATTAGGACTCTCGAACCATCAATAGATGAACAATAATCAGCGTAGTAGTTGAAAGTTGGATCAAAGTTCAAATTACTAATTTGCATTTAAAATATCTTACTTATCAAAATTAATTCTTTCGACATCGAAAGCTGGCGGTCGTTTTCTAACTTGTGAATTAATACTCAACACATATTCACCAATTATTCCCAGGAAGAGTAATTGTAGGCCTCCAAAAAATAATACAACTACAATCAAGGTTGGAATTCCCATTGCAGGGCGCACAGGGTTAATTAAAAAAATTAAAAACATTACAAATGCTGAAATAAAAGCGACTAGTGACACAATTATGCCTATCAGCATTATAATTCTTGCTGGAATTCTTGTAGTAGAAATAAAACCATTGAGGCCTTGATCAATCAAACTCACAATACTATTTTTTGATTTGCCACTGATTCGTTTTCCCCATGTGTATTCTACTGAAGAGTGTAGCGTTCCAGTTTGAGCAATTAATCCTCTAATATAAGGGTATTCGTCATCAACCTTCAAAATCGAGTTAATAATTTTTCTATCTGCAAGTAGAAATTCTCCAGAATTAAGCGGGATATCAGAGCCAGATAATTTTTTAATCAATCTATAGTAAATTGCTCTAGTCTTACGCATCATAAAACTCTCTAAACGTTTTGATCTAACGCCGTAGACTACTAATGAACCCGACTCCCATTTTTTTACCATCTTTGGAATAACAGATGGTGGGTCTTGAAGGTCTGCTGGAACCATTGGAACAATAATGTCTCCCTTGGTATTTTTTAGTCCGTTCCATATATTTCTAAATGGTCCAATATTTTTACTATTAACAATTAACTTAATTCTTGTGTCACTAATTGCAAATCTCTTTATTTTTTCTACAGTTAAATCATCTGAATGATTGTCTACAAATATATGCTCGTATTCATAGCCTGGTAATTCTTTAGTCATTACTGCTCGAACTTCTAAAATACACGACTCTACGCTCTGCTCTTCATTAAAACAAGGAGTAATGATTGATATTAATTTTTTTTGTTTAATTTGCTCCATAGGAAAATAATAGCCAATATACAGGCGCTTCGACTAAAAATCCCCAAATTAGTTAGCAAGCCTCACATTTGAGCCAAATCAACGGGTGAAAACTGATTAGCATTTATTACGTCTTAGTATTCTCATTGTGCAATAATACGAGCATGAATTCTGCGCAGCATGAGAGGGCCGCAAAGGCACTCTCTGTCCACGCTAGACGCGAAATTTTACAAATGACTCATGATGCAGGCGCATCTCATGTTGGATCTGCATTGTCCGTTGTAGATATTCTGTGTGCGATATATTCTGGTGCTTTAAATATAAGCTGTAAAAACTATTCTAAAATTGACCGAGATATCGTAATTTTATCCAAAGGGCACGCTTGCACTGCGTTGTACGCTGTACTTTCTTTGACAGGGTTTTTTCCGGAAAAATGGCTTAGAGAATACAGCAGTAACGGATCTAAACTTGGAGGTCATGTAACGAGTGGATACATACCAGGTGTTGAGTTATCTACTGGTTCTCTAGGGCATGGGCTGCCTTATGGATTGGGTATATCTTTAGCACGAAAACGAAATAGGGTCTCTGGAAGAACCTATGTGATTATGTCAGACGGTGAATGTGATGAGGGCACAACCTGGGAATCTGCCTTGATTGCAAATCACTTTGGCATTGATAATCTTTGTGTGATTATCGATAGAAATAACCTACAATCAATGGGTTCAACAGAGTCAACACTTGCACTTGAGCCTTTCGCGGAAAAGTGGAAAGCATTTGGGTGGGATGTTATTGAGATTGATGGACATAATTTTAAAGAGCTAGTTGAAGCCCTCAATTATTTTTCATATAAACCGATTTGTATCATTGCAAATACAATAAAAGGAAAGGGTGTGGATTTTATGGAAGGTAGCGTAGTTTGGCACTACCGTCCACCATCTAAAAAAGATCTATTAGAAGCTTTGGAGCAAATAGAGGGTAGCAAATCTTGAGGAACACTTTCGTAAAAACTCTATATGAGGAAGCTAAACGTAACGAGGAAATTGTACTAATTACTGGAGATTTAGGATTTCAGCTATTCGATGATTTTCAAAAAAACTTACCTAATCAGTTTATAAATGCTGGCTTGACAGAACAATCTATGATGAGCATGGCTGCTGGAATTGCTTCAACTGGAAAACGAGTTTTTGTCTATAGCATTGCAAATTTTTCGACACTTCGTTGCCTAGAGCAAATTAGAAATGATGTTTGCTATATGAATAATTCAGTTGTTGTCGTATCTGTTGGTGGTGGTTTTGCTTATGGAACCCTGGGTTATAGCCACCATGCAACTGAAGATATTGCAATTATGCGAAGTCTGCCTAATATGCAAGTAGTGTCTCCATGCGATGAATTTGAAACTCAAGTTCTTACGAAAATTTTAGCCACTACATCCAACCCCAGCTATTTACGTCTTGGTAAAACAGGGGAAGTAAATTTAAATATGAACATTCCAAAAATAATTACTGGAAAATTTAATATTTTACGTGAGGGATATGATGGTTACATTTTTTTTACTGGTAGCGTTGGAATTATCGCCCAGCAATCCGCCATAGAACTAGAAAAAATTGGTTTATATGTTTCATTGATTTCTGTACCGTTTATTTCGACATTAGATAAAGGTTTCTTGGTTGATATGATTCAGGATGTACCAATCGTAATTTTAGAAGAGCATTCAAGTCGTGGGCGCTTAGGTGCGGCGTTCATGGAAGCATTTGCTTCCCTTAATTTACAAGTTAAATTGAATCATGTAAGTGCTAGTTTAGAAAACTTGACTCTCACTGGTGATCAAGAATTCCTTCGAGAAGCAAACGGAATTTCAGTCGCTGAAATCATAAAAAATTTTACAAAAAACTAAACTTATTTTTATTTATAATTGAGAAGGCCTTGCTGGATAATTGTATGGAAGTCTAGAAATTGATTTGTCCGCTACATATGGAAACTGATCGTGAATAAATCTATCCATTTCTGTTTTAGGGGTTATAAGTGAATCGGGAGATAAAAATAAATCAAATATTTGTGCATTGTCCGAGAATTCAATTTTTCCGATATCGCGTATTGATTTAACTAAATTGTATTCAATCCCATATGCGTATGCAATTTTTTTTGAAATCTGGTTGTGAGTAACCTTCACCACTAGCAAAGTATCTTCCATGGAAGTATGCATCTTGAAATTGCTTTATGATGCCATATCCGAAATTATTCTGAATGAATATCTTAATATTTAAATTATAGTTCAGAATCGTCTGTAATTCTTGAATATTCATTTGTATTCCGCCGTCACCAATAAAACAATAAACTTCTGTTTTTGGATTTAATAATTTGGCCCCAATTGCAGCTGGTAAACTGTATCCCATAGGAGAATTTCCTCCAGCTGTAAACAAAAAACTAGAATCTGGTTGATAAGCTTGATAAACCCAGCATAAATTAGCACCACAATCTGACACAACTATTGAATTTTCCTTGAATTTTCCTTGAATTTTAATAACTGCATCGTATGGATTCAGTGAGCGTGTTTTTGATGAGGCACTAAAACCTGAGATCATTTCCTTTTTATTATCACGAAGTATTTTATTCCATTTGACAAATTTATCATTTAATTTAATTGCTAATATATTCGAAACATCAACTAAATTTTGAGAAACTGTCGATACGTTAGGTTGGTGCCGATATTTTTTTAGTTCTTCATTATCAATATCTACAACTAATAATTCGGCGAAAGGAGCAAATGCTTTTGGATTTCCTGTTCTTTGACGGTTATCCAATCTACTGCCTAATACCAATATTTTATCAGCTGACTGAACTGTCCAATTTGCATGTCTTGAACCATATACTCCTATTGACCCTTGGTAATTTTTCTTACTTCGATCTATATAACTTATGGCCCCCCAACTTGTTACGTATGGGATTGAATTTTTTTCACACCAATTTTGTATTAAAGTTGCCGAACCAGCCAAACCAGCACCAGCGCCTATTAATACTAACGGCCTTGATGATCTACTAAAAAATCTTGAGATTGCCTTAGACTCTTTTGGTGATTTACTTGCAGTAGTTATATTTCTTAATGCAGTTGCTTTAAGTTTTGGAGAGACTTTCGCTTTTTGAATATTCATTGGAATATCCATTAGCACTGGGCCCATTCGCCCCTCAATTGCTGCTTCAAAAGCTTTGGGTAGAGAGTATGCAAGGTCTTCTATAGTTTTAATTTTTTTCGCCCATTTTGTAATTGGTTTTACAATCGTAACTATATCTGTTTCTTGGAAACCAGCCTGTCTGACATTTGCCCTCAGTTTTTCTTTACTTTCACTTTCATTTACTTGCCCAGTTATATGAAAACTTGGAATCGAATCAAACCAAGAGCAAGCTATTCCTGTGATTAAATTTGTAGCTCCAGGCCCACTTGTTGCCACTGTAACCCCGAGTTTTCCAGTAGTTCTCCAAACTGCATCTGCCGCCATTGCGGCTGCTTGTTCATGCTGAAAGCAAACATAGTCTATTTTTTTATGTCGTCCGATCGAATCAACTATGAATGCACAAGCTCCGCCAGTAACTAAGAAAACTTTCGTAGAAAGATTTTTTGCAATGAAATCTGCTACTAAATCTGCGCCTGTATAGTTATTCAATAGCAATCGCCTCACATAGTGGATTCTAATTCAGATTAAGAATAGTATATATCCATGTTAGCTTTATATATAGTATATTTACAAATAAGGTAATGAGTATGCAAGTTTCTAGCGCTAGACCATGTTAGTTATGTATATTAAAAATTTATTGGGCATTTTCTGATATGACACACGAGAATAAAGAGTGGGCCCGATTTATCAATCCTCAGCCTATGTTTGATATTTTATCGAAAGCAAATGCTAAGGAGTTATCTGGTAATTACGTCGCCCGAATGGAAATTGGCGATACTCCTGGATTTAGAAATGCTAAAATTGAAGACTTATTAAAAAAATATTCAAATACTCCACATAGGTACTCTCCATCCGGCGGGGAACAGGTACTAATAGATGTATTGTTTAAAAAAGAGTGGCCTGAAATGGATTCTAGGTATTATGGAATTAGTATTGCGCCGGCAAATTTTTTGATTATGGCATCGTTGGCTTCTATAACTAGCCCGGGTGATATTGTTTTGATCCCAGATCCTGGATTCCCCACTTATGAACTTGTTTGCAAATTCCTAAAACTTAAAGTTCGAAAATATAATGCACTTCCCGTGAATGGTGAACTTAAAGTTGATAGTTTTAGTTTTTCATTAGAAGATAAACCAAAAGTAATTATAATCAACAATCCATCAAATCCTATTGGTGTTGCTTATGATGGAAAATATATATTATCATCTCTCAAATCTATAATAAATTCTGATATACAAATTATTATTGATGAAACATATATCAATTTAGTATATAGTGATATGAATTCTTATATACCAGATATTGATGCAATTAGAATTAGAACTTTTTCGAAAGAGTATTGTGCTCCAGGCTTGAGAATTGGATATAGTATAGCAAGAAATAATATATCCCAAAAAATTTCAGATTTTATTTCTTTGACTATATCGTGTGCACCTAAATTTATTCAACTAGCGGTAGCAGAGTATTTGGATTCAAGTGAAAGTAGGGACTTTAATTTAAAAATAAAAAATGAAATGACCAGTAGGTTCAAACTACTTAAAGAGTATATGCCTGCTAATTCACTCTTAACTGACCCAAATGCAGGGTTTTATGCTTTGATTAAGACAGGGAACGCAGAAAAAGCTTTTGATTTTTTCTTAGAAAAGAACGTTTCCACGTGTCCTGGCACAAGATTTGGAGATTCAACGAGTGGAGCATTAAGAATTAGTATAGCTGGAGACTCCAAAAATATTGAAAAAGATTTTAAGCTTCTAAAAAATGCTTTCGAGGCTTGGCAAAATGAAAATTACTAGAAATTTGCAAAATATATACGTGTTTTCAAATAAATTGTTTTAATATTTTAATGGAAAAATTAATTCATATAACAATTAACCAAAATTACTTATCTAATAAAACTTTAAATATTAAGATATCAACAACTTGCCTTCTTAATTCGATCACGTATAGCTATTGCAATTCCACTTCCAGTTGGGGGAATAATATAAACTTTTTTTAAAGACTTTTTGTCGGCTAAATTTAATGCGCTATACAAAATTCTTGCAAATTCTTCGTGATCCACTGGGCTAGCTAATCTTATCGCCCCTAATGGAGTTGGAAAGCTTGATAGAGCAATAAATCCATCTCCAGGTGATGGAGTTTCGCTGAGATAAATTTTTGCATTTGGAGCATAGTGCGAATTCAGTGAACCTGGTACCTTAATTTTATTCTTAATTGAATTTAAAACATTACTTTCAATGGATAGCAATGAGTTAATCATTTCATTTGTTATAGCACCTGGTCTTAATATTATTGGTCTGTCATTTGTGCAATCGATAATGGTGGATTCAATACCAACCTGTGACGAGCCTCCATTTAATATTTTGTCTTCAACATGCAAAAATTGGCCTAATTCTCTCAATACCGCTTCTGCATTAGTCGGTGAAACTTTGCCAAATCTATTCGCACTCGGTGCTACAACACCAGCTCCACCTTGAACTTCAAATTGAATAAGTAGTTCTTGTGCGATTGGGTGAGATGGTACTCGAATCGCCACATTATCTTGATTCCCAGTTATAAAATCCTTAGCAAGTTCTGTTCTTGGTAATACTAAAGTCATTGGACCTGGCCAATAGGACCTTGCTAGAGTTATTGCAAATTCGGGAATAGCTCTTGCCCACTTATCTAGGTGCTCAATTGACGATATATGAACAATTAATGGGTGATTAACTGGCCTGTTCTTAACCTGATAAATTCGAGCAACTGCATCCATGTTTGTTGCATTAGCACCTAATCCATAGACAGTCTCGGTAGGGAAGGCGACTAAACCACCCATAATTAAAGATGTTGCAGCATCTGCGATAACATCGGAAGTGCACCCTGGAATGATTCTCATATCAGTTATTGTCGCACTTTTTATTACCGAAAACCTCGCTTATTATATATTGGTTTTGCCCAACTCAAATGACCCGATACCCTTACCTCTCCACTTAGTCCCCATCGTCTAGTGGCCTAGGACGTCGCCCTTTCACGGCGTTAACACGGGTTCAAATCCCGTTGGGGACGCAAAGTAAGATTGGTAAAAATAAATACTAATCTACTTTGAAAGCTGGCCCAGTAGCGCAGTTGGTTAGCGCGCCGCCCTGTCACGGCGGAGGTCGCGGGTTCAAGTCCCGTCTGGGTCGCGCATTTATTTATTTCTTTTTTACAAGGAAGTGAGTGAAGCTGATTGGCTTGGTAGCTCAGTTGGTACGAGCGAACGACTGAAAATCGTTAGGTCGCCGGTTCGATCCCGGCCCAAGCCACAAAGTTAGCGTTAGTAAAAAGGGGCTACTATGCAACAGACTGTAACCACATTAATAGGAGAATACATTTAAATGTGGAGATGGGCAGCAGTTGGTGTTATTTCAGTAGTGCTTGATTATCTAATTTTTATCTTAATGTACTCTGTAATTACCTCTGTGCTAGTTGCTAACTTTTTTGCAGGGTTATTTGCAATTACCTTTAACTACATTGCACATTACTTTTGGTCGTTTAAAAGTCAGGCTGATCATTCAAAATCAGGAGTCAAGTACTTACTAAATCTCGTCATTTTTTGGTCAGCCGGTACCTTACTTCTTAAAGGATTAATCACAGCAGGGATTGATCCAAGGATTGCAAAGTTAATTCCAATACCGTTTATTGCCCCGTTAAGTTTTTTATCTTTGAAGTTTTTTGTTTTCAAGAAAAAAATACTCTAGGTGAAGATTTAATCAGAGCCTGCTTTTCTTCTATGCATCTTTGGCGCAGTACCTGCAGTTTGACCTGCACCTACCTTTGAGCCGCCAGTTGGCCCAGAGGACTTACCGGTGTTGTGACCTTTTTGTTTTTTTGCCAGTGCTGCCAACATCTTTGCCTTTGGATCATCGGTTGAATTACCTTGATTATCTTCAATCTTTTTATCCTCACTCATTATTAATTACCACCTAATCTTTGAGTGTTATCAGAGGCACTTGGTGAAATTGACTTTAAAAGGGCTTTAACCTCAGATTCCTTATAACGACGATGCCCACCTAGGGTCCTAATTGAGGTTAACTTGCCAGCCTTTGCCCATCTGGTAACAGTCTTTGGATCTACCCGAAATAGTGATGCAACCTCTGCTGGGGTTAGCAACTTCTCCTGATTACTTGCACTCAACGATGAATAATTTGATTGGATCATAATTAACTTCTTCTAACCTCGCTTAAGTCATTTGGCTTTTCTAATTCTTTTTGATCTAGATCAATGCCTGATTTAAACCTTATGGGGTAAGTATCCCTTTAATTATATCTAAGGACAAGTACAAAAAAATGCTTTTAGGTGGCCGATTCCAAAGCAGATACACGCCGCCAGCGCGATACCAATCTTTCATACCCACGCCCAGCTAACGCCCCATCACCGGAGGCAAGTCCTGCAATAGAGGTTGTTACATCCTCAACCGAAGTGTCAGCATCTAAACCAACCTCACCATTTTCAATTAACTGCTTATTTAAATATGTAGCAAGACCGCCGTAATCCAACTCAACAATAGATTTGCTATCAAAGATCTCAAGCCAGGCTAGTAGCTCTGCTACCTCGCCTTCAACTGCGCCCTGTCCAAATGCTCCAAGGACTGCTTGGTGGGTAAATGTGCAGCGAGTTTTTGCATTGGCAATTGAGGTTCTAAGAATTGTGAAATATCCATCCTCATTTACTCCTCGTAATCGCTCATCAGGAGTAAATAATGCAAACCATCTAGGTGGAATGCTCCAGGTTGAGGTGAGAATAT
>JACCDY010332408.1_pt1 | contig 15447 bp, 17 predicted proteins | sample 7446391 | NCBI WGS metagenome assembly JACCDY01 (sample SAMN15323451, study PRJNA562643) | freshwater metagenome | isolation source: river surface water | place: USA:Blue River Watershed | collected 2017-08-18 | reverse complement strand
TCGCGAGTGGCGTGGTTTACAACAGGGGCTGCAGTTCTACTCTTTATTGGTGCAGGTGCACAGACTTATCGTCGGCTTAGAAAGGGGCGCAAGTGAAAAATAATGAACTCTTCCGCGCCTCTGGAATCATGGCGATCGGAACAATTCTCTCTCGCATCACTGGATTCTTCCGTGCGATTCTTGCTGTAGCTGTACTTGGTACCGCTCTTCTTGCCGATACCTATAACGTCGCAAATACAATGCCTAATATTCTCTACAACTTACTCGTTGGTGGAGCACTTACTGCAATCTTTGTTCCACAACTTGTTCGCTCTTTTCAAGATGAAGACGGTGGGCATGGTTTTGCTTCTCGTCTCGTTACAACAATTTCAGGAATACTTCTTTTACTTGTACTTGTAGGAGTGATCTTTGCTCCTGCACTCGTTCGTCTATACGCGCCAGAGTTTTCGACGCCAGGTTTTGAGACAGAGAACCAGATTGCTATTGCATTTACCCGATATTGCTTGCCGCAGATTTTCTTCCTTGGACTCTTCACAATGCTTGGTCAGGTAGCGAACTCCCGCGGATCCTTCGCGCCTTTGATGTGGGCACCAATAGCTAATAACCTCGTTGTGATCGCAGTCTTTGCCGGGGTTTTAGTACTACAAGAGTCACTGACTATTGGAACAATTACCGATTTCCAGATTCAACTTCTTGGATGGGGAACCACTCTGGGAATCGTTGTTCAGGCGCTTATTTTGATTCCAGTTGTGAAGCGTTCCGGTATTCAACTTCGAATTAAGTTTGGTCTTCGCGGTCTTGGAAAGTCCTTCTCGCTAGCAGGCTGGACTCTGGTCTATGTCTTAATTTCACAACTTGGTTACTTGGTAACAGTTAACGTTGCAACGAGTGCTGCGGTGCGTAGTGCACAAGAGGGAATTACAACTGGTGTTGGTTTCACACCTTTTACTAGCGCTTACTACATCATGTTATTGCCGTATTCAATTGTCACAATTTCAATCGTAACCGCGCTGCTTCCTCATCTATCTAAACTTGCTATCGAAGAAAATGTTGAGGAAGTCCGCAAACAACTTATTCGTGCAATCAAAATGGTTGGCGTCATTACAGTTCCAAGCAGCGTCGCCCTCTTCTTCTTTGGTCCGATGATGACTGAGGCGCTCTACTTTGGAATTTCTCTCGATGATTCTCGTTATATCGGACAGGTGCTCTCTGCGCTAAGTCTTGGTTTAGTCGCTTTCTCAATTAACTTGATTTTAATTCGTGGCTTTAACGCCTTTGAAGATACTCGCACACAGGTAATCTCGATCTTGATTATCAATATTATCTCTGTTGCTCTTTCTTATCTCTTCCTACATACCCTTGATAGCCAACAGGTAACTATTGGTCTTGGTGTTGCCTTCTCTGCCAGCTACATTGTTGGACTATTTATTACGCTCTCGCTGCTCAAAAAACACACAGGAAAGTTGGCTGTCTCTACCTTTGCCGGTCACCACTTCAAACTCTTCATAGCCTCTGTTCTTGCTATGGCGCCACTCTTTGCTCTGATGTACTTTCTTAAGTGGGAGAGCGCTGACTCATCAATTATTTTGAGAGCTATTCGCCTAACATTCATTTTGGCTGCAAGCGGTCTGCTCTATCTCCTCTTTGCAAAACTCTTTAAAATTGTCGAGATTGCAACTCTGGCTGAATTTGGCAGAGGGCTAATGAAGAAAAGAAAAGGTAGGCTGGAGCCATGATTCGTGATCTCGTTATTGTCGGTTCTGGCCCAGCTGGATATACAGCAGCTATCTACGCCTCGCGCGCCCAACTCAACCCTGTTCAATATGAGGGTTCTGTAACAGCAGGCGGTGCGTTGATGACAACAACCGAAGTTGAAAACTTTCCAGGTTTTGTTGATGGCGTTATGGGCCCAGTGCTTATGGAAGATATGCGCAAGCAGGCCGCACGATTTGGAACAGAACTCATCACAGATGATGTTGTTGAAATGGATTTAAAGGGCGATATCAAGACTGTGAAAGATGGCAGCGGAAATGTAGTTCAGGCACGCGCGGTAATTCTTGCCACCGGTTCTGCATATAAGCACATTGGTCTTGCAAATGAGGATCGTCTCTCTGGTCGCGGAGTTTCTTGGTGTGCAACTTGTGATGGTTTCTTCTTTAGAGATCAAACAATTGCTGTTGTTGGTGGTGGAGATTCAGCAGTTGAAGAGGCAACATTTTTAACAAAGTTTGCAAGTAAAGTGGTTTTGATTCATCGCCGCGATTCACTGCGTGCTTCAAAAATTATGGCAGATCGTGCGTTGAATAATCCAAAGATTGAAATGCTTTGGAATACAGAGGTTGTAGATATTCTCGGCGAAGATAAAGTCTCTGGATTATCACTAAAGAACACAGTCACTGGTGAACTTTCACAGCGCGACTTCACTGGTCTCTTTGTTGCAATCGGACACATTCCTCGTAGTGAATTACTTATCGGACAAATCGATCTTGATAATGAGGGTTATGTGAAGGTGGAAGGTCGCTCGACGCGCACAAATCTTCCTGGAGTCTTTGCATGTGGAGATCTCGTCGATCACACCTACCGTCAGGCGATTACAGCTGCAGGCTCAGGCTGCCAAGCTGCGTTAGACGCTGAAAAATTCCTCGCACACTAGTAAAGTAAAGTTTTACAAGAGATAAATCAGAGATATATAGGAGTAGTCATGGCAACGAGCAAAGTAACTGCAGCGAATTTTGATGAGGTAGTACTCAAGAGCAGTAAACCCGTCCTTGTAGATTTCTGGGCTGAGTGGTGTGGGCCATGCCGTGCAATTGGACCAATCCTTGAAGATATCTCAAATGAGCACGGCGAAAAGCTCAAGATCGTAAAGCTCAACACTGATGAAGAGTCCGCCATTGCAATCAAATATGGCGTTACATCAATCCCAATGCTCAATGTCTATGTCAACGGTGAAGTTGTTAAGACAATAATTGGTGCAAAGCCAAAGCCAGCTCTTCTTAAAGAGCTTGAAGCATTTATCTAAACCGTAAGGGTTTTTGTTAATGCATTCACAGCTTTCTCCTGATGAGATTCGATCTTTTCAGCAGGAGCGTGGATTAAATGTCACCGGTGTTTTAGATGTTGCTACCGAGCGCGCGCTCGAAGATGCTCGTTGGAAGCTAGGTGATCGCTCTCTCTATCTTCAATCATCTCCGCTGATGCACGGTGATGATGTCGCCGCGCTTCAATCACGGCTTACGGAGATGGGTTTCGATTGCGGTCGTGTCGATGGCATTTACGGAGAACGCACAGAGGGCGCGGTAAAGGATTTTCAAAAATCAGTAGGTGCAAAAGTAGATGGTCGATGTGGTCCAGAGACAATCATTGCCCTTATTCGGTTAACAAAGATTGTCTCTGGTGGTGTTCCATCGCAATTACGTGAAAGTGCGGCAGCGAGAACACGTGGTCCGGCACTTGCAAATAAAGTTATTGTTTTAGATCCGGGAAGCAATGGCGATGAAGCAGAAATCGTCTATGACATTGCAGTCCGTATTGAGGGACGTTTGCTAGCGCTCGGTGCCAGCGTCTTTCTCACTCGCGGTGCTAAGAATGCACCAAGTGAATCTGAGCGAATCGCATTTACAAATACTAATGCCACAGACTTGTTTATTTCGTTGCATACAGATACTCATAGCAATCCTAGCGCTCAAGGCGTCGCAACTTACTTTTATGGCAGTGATGCGCATGGTGTGCACTCAGTTGTGGGTGAACGATTTGCTTCACTGGTACAGCGAGAGATCTGCGCGCGTACAAATCTTCTCAACTGTCGAACACATGCAAAGACATGGGATGCACTCCGTCTTACAAAGGCGCCCTCTGTCCGCGTTGATTGTGGCTACTTAAGTAATGCGCAAGATGCAAAGAATTTGGCGAACCCAGAATTTCGTGATGCGGTAGCCGAAGCCTTCATTATCGCGATTCAACGCCTTTACTTAGCGGCAGAAGATGATGCCAAGACAGGTACTTTGCGTATTTCAGATCTTCGTAGCGCTGGTATTCGCCGCTAAATAATTACCCCAGCACTCTAGGCAATGTGGGAGACTTCTCCCTATGTCTGAGGTGAATACGCGATTCCATACTGGTGCTCCGCAAAAGCTTGAAGAACGCTTTGCTGCCCGCGCCGCCGGAATGCTTCCGAGTGAGATTCGTTCACTCTTTGCAGTTGCCTCACGTCCAGAGATTGTTTCTCTCGCAGGTGGAATGCCAAATCTCTCCGCGCTACCGATGGATATGATGGCAAACGTTGTTAATGAATTGATTCTTACCAATGGTGCAGAAGCGCTGCAATATGGCAGCGGACAAGGTCATCCTAAACTTCGCGAATTGATTTGCGATGTGATGGCACTTGAAGGTATTCGCGCTAATCCCGATGACATTGTGGTGACTACTGGTTCACAGCAGGCGTTGGATTTGATCTCTCGAATCTTTATCGATCCGGGTGATGTTGTTTTGGTTGAAGCGCCTTCTTATGTAGGTGCACTGGGAACATTCCGCCAATACGAGGCAGCTGTTGTCCATGTTGAGATGGATCAAGATGGAATGGTTCCGCAATCACTTCGCGATGCCATCAAGGTCACTCGCGCAGCAGGGCGCAAAATTAAATTCCTGTATTTGATCCCGAATTACCAGAATCCAACAGGCGTGCTTCTGCCTGCAGAGCGACGCACAGAAATTCTCGCTATCTGCCGCGAAGAGGGAATCTTTGTTGTTGAAGATAACCCATATGGACTTCTTGGCTTTGATCGCCCATCGCCAAATGCGATGCGCGCTGAAGATTCTGAAAATGTCATCTATCTTGGATCGTTTTCAAAGACAATCGCATCTGGGCTACGTATTGGCTGGGCTCTTGTTCCGCAATCACTGAAAGATAAATTAGTTATTGCATCAGAATCTTCCATTCTCTGCCCATCAAATTTCACACAGTTAACAATTGCTAACTACCTCACTCACCAACCGTGGCGTGATCAGATTGCAAGTTTCTGTGAGGTTTATAAAGTCCGCCGTGATGCGATGTTGGAATCACTTGCTGAGTACTTCCCATCGGAAGCTTCCTGGACTAAGCCTGGCGGCGGTTTCTATGTTTGGGTCAATCTTCCACCTGAAATTGATACTAAAGCGATGATGCCAAAGGCGATTGTTGACAAGGTTGACTATGTTCCAGGGACAGCCTTTTACGCGGATGGATTTGGATCATGGTCGATGCGACTTTCATATTGCCACCCAACGCCAGAACGTATTCGTGACGGTGTGAAGGCGTTAGGTCATGTTGTAAAGCAGGAGATGTCGCGTCGAGGTTCAGCGCTTAATTAACCTTCAATGAGATCGACGATGCGCTGGAGGTCTTCATTGCCAGCGAATTCGATAGTGATCTTTCCTTTGCCTTTACCCTGTTCGATGGTGACGCGCGTATCTAAGTAATCGCTTAAGAGTTCAGCGCTGGCAAGGGCTGTTCCTGAAATTCCTACCTTCGTCTTTGCTTTACCGCTCTTCTTGGCGGGTCCTGCAGTTGCCACAATCTCTTCTGTTGCGCGAACACTTAAACCTTCGGCAACGATTCTGTTGGCAAGTTTTTCAATTTCTTTCTCATCACTTAATCCCAATAGCGCACGAGCATGTCCTGCTGAGATAACTCCTGCAGCAACTTTGCGTTGCACAGTTGGAGGAAGGTTAAGTAAGCGCAACATATTTGAAATTAAAGGACGTGACCGTCCCAATTTCGCTGCTAACTCATCATGTGTGCAACCAAAATCTGAAAGCAAGCCAGCGTATGCCGCGGCTTCTTCTAGTGGGTTGAGTTGGCTTCTATGAATATTTTCAATGAGAGCTTCGCGCAGTAATTCATTATCTGGTGTTTGGCGAATAATGACAGGAATAGATTTAAGTCCAGCGGCTTTAGCGGCGCGGAAGCGACGCTCTCCCATAATTAATTCATAGCGACCTTCTGAGACTTTGCGAACTACAGGGGGTTGAAGTATTCCAATCTCTTTAATCGACGCGATTAATTCATTAAGTGCATCTTCATCAAAGACTGTACGCGGTTGGCGTGGGTTTGGAGAAATAGAAGAGATAGGAACTTCATTCTGTTGTGCAACTTCGGTATCTCCAACAGTGAGTGAAGTAGGAATCAAAGAATCTAAATTTGTTCCGAGTCCCCCGCGTTTTGCACTCATGCGCTCTCTCCATCTTTCTTGTAATGAATGCTGACAACATTTGAATCAAAGTTCTCATCTTTTGCTTTACCTCGCTCTGCGATCTCTCGCGCAACTTGCATATATGCAATTGCTCCCGGTGAAAGCGGGTCATATGTCATTACTGTTTGGCTATAGGAAGGCGCTTCAGATACACGTACCGCGCGAGGGATAGGAATATCAATAAGTTCGTTTGGAAAGTGTGATCGAACATTTGCTGCAACATCATTTGCCAGGCGTGTTCGTCCATCAAACATTGTCAGGATAATTGTTGAAAGATTCAACGCTGGATTTAGTCGCTTCTTTACAACACCATATGTTTCAAGGAGTTGTGATAAACCTTCAAGCGCGTAGTACTCAGCTTGAATTGGAATAAGTAACTCTTTCGCTGCTGCAAATGCGTTAACAGTTAATAGACCAAGTGATGGTGGGCAATCGATAAATATGTAGTCATAGTTAACGCTAATTGTTTCTAGCGCTTCCTTTAACTGCAGTTCGCGTGCAACCATTGAAACTAAATTAATTTCAGCATTTGCTAAAGATGTATTTGATGAGATGCAATCTAAAGAAGGAAAGCCGGCAACTTTCTGCACCACTGTTGAGATTTCGTGGCTACCCATAAGCACTTCATAGATGCCGGCGTTATCACGATGAGGAACACCTAAAGCTGTGCTGGCATTGCCTTGTGGATCTAAATCAATAACAAGGACGCGAAGCCCACCCATAGAAAGGGCGGCTGCGATATTGACTGTTGTGGTCGTCTTGCCGACCCCACCCTTCTGGTTGGCAACGGTGAAGATTCGGGTTGAGGCTGGTTTTGCCATCGCCTCCTTGAGGCGGCGAACGCCAACTACCTTCGGTGACGAAGCCGGCGTTGTTTCACGTGAATCATCAACGCTCTGGCTCATTGGCCTATCTAAGCACCCTTTTTAATGGCGACAATGCGCCCAAGGCCAATTCCCTCCAAAGTGATCTCGTGGAGCGTTGCTCCCTTGACCCCTTCCATCTCTGCTGAGGCGGATTCGCCCTTCATTGCCAGGAGGCTGCCGCCGGTTTTAACCATATGCCAGCTCATCTTCTTCAACTTCTCTAAGGGAGCCACTGCGCGGGCGGTGACAAAGTCTGCCGACTTCTTCACATCCTGTGCTCGGCCGCGGAGTACCTCGATATTGAGGCCTTCGACTGCCTCGTTGAGGAAGGCGACCCGACGCTCAAGAGGCTCAATGAGCGTGACAGAGAGGTCAGGTCTAGCGAGTGCAATCACAATTCCTGGTAAGCCCGCCCCAGATCCGATATCAAAGAGGGATGCCCCTTGCGGTAGAAGTTGGGTGACGGGTAGGCAGTTAAAGATGTGGCGCTCCCAGATGCGCTCGCCTTCGCGGGGGCCAATGAGCCCCCTTTCGATCCCTGCGGTGGTGAGAAAGTGGGCATAGGCAGCGATCTCATCGAGGCGCTCTGGAAAATAGCGCTCGATCAGTGTTTCACGGGAAACATCACTCGCCGACATGGGTGAATAGGTGTTTACGCTGGATAGATAACTACATAGCGACGTGGATCTTCGCCATCAGATTCGCTGCTTAGCCCCAAATCCTGGATCGTGTCGTGGATGATCTTGCGCTCAAAGGCGTTCATAGGCTCAAGTTTGATCGCGTTACCAGTAGTGGTCGCCTCTTCTGCCTTCTCTTTGGCTAGAGCGGTGAGCTCTTTGCGACGGTTGGCACGGAAGTTATCGATATCGAGCATCAAACGGCTGCGATCTCCGGTGGCGGTCTGGACGGCTAGACGGGTGAGCTCCTGGATTGAATCGAGGACCTCCCCTTCCTTGCCTACGAGGTGGCCGAGCTTTCCGCCGGCGATAGCCAGTGATGCGCGTCCGTTTTCGACATCGATATCGATATCTCCATCGAGATCTGCGATATCAAGGAGGCCTTCGAGGTAGTCAGCGGCGATATCGCCCTCTTCCTCGAGTTTTGCCACACTCTTCTGTGGTTTTGGTGCCTCAGTCGCTTCAACTTCTGTCTCAATTACAGCTGTCTCGTTCTCTGACATCTCTACTCCTAGGTTAATTAATCCCTTTTAATGGGATTTAATGCTAATTGTCCGAATTACTTCTTCTTCTTTTTCTTCTTTTTAGGTTGTTCGCGCTGACCTTTAACCTCTTCAGCTGTTGGCGTCGACGGATCGCTTGGATCTGGCTCGACTACCCCACTCTTCTTCGCTCTCTTTCGCTCCAACTCTTCAAAGGCTGGTGAGCCTGGCGTTGGGTTCCTCTTAATGACGTAGTACTGCTGTCCCCATGTCCAGAAGTTTGTTGTCGACCAATAAATCAATACACCGACTGGGAAGTTAACGCCGGAGATTGCAAAAATAACTGGGAATAAATACAACATGATTTTCTGCTGCTGCAACATCATATTGTTGCTTGCATCCATCTTTGGCATTCCCTTTGTCATCAACTGACGCTGGGTTGTAAACGTTGTTGCTGACATAACAAAGATAAGCAATACGGTGACGAGTTTTACCTTCATATCATCGCTACCCAAGAATGTCTCAGAGATTTTTGCTCCGAAGAATTTAGCTTGTGCAGCACTCTCTAAGTAATCACCTTTAAGAAATCCTCGAGCGATCGGTGCAGGAACTCCCGCATCAGTCTTTGCAGCGATTCCGTTGAGCACAGTGAAGAGTGCGAAGAAGATTGGTGCTTGGGCAAGAATTGGGAAACATGATGCGAGTGGGTTTGTCTTATGCTCTTTATAGAGCTTCATCATCTCTTCTGATTGCTTCTGGCGATCATCTTTATACTTCTTTTGAATCTCCTTCATATGTGGCTGAAGGGCGGTAAGTGCGCGCTGGCTCTTAATCTGTTTTACAAAGAGCGGGATCAAAACAATACGAATAATTACTACAAGTCCCATGATCGATAGTGACCATGTAACACCACTGTCTTCACCAAAGAGTGGTGAGAGAAGATTGTGGAATAGAACAATGATTCCAGAAACCAGGTTATATAAAGGATTGAGAATAAAGCCCATGGTTATGCCGCCGCTTTCATGCTCTGAAGTGATTGCTCTGTATTGGTTTTTTCATCTGTTTTACTTTCTACATTTACGTAGTCAACTCCACCATGTGACCATGGGTTGCATCGCACAACTCTCCATGCGGCCATTGCGACTCCCTTTACTCCGTGACTTTGGATTGCAGTGAGTGCATAACTTGAACATGATGGGTAGTACTTACAACGAGGAGCAAAGGCTGGGGAGATGAACTTTTGATAAAAGTTGATCGCAAGCGTGAGGGGGGATAGAAGTAACTTCATTACCGACTCACATTCTTCTGGCTGCGTGAAAGCAACCCTGAAATTAATTGTGTGAGTTCGTTGGTGTATTCCGGTGCGCTTTTTAAAACACGGACCACAAAAAGTGAGTTGGTTGGAAAGGTGTCGAGTTTTGGTGCAAGGTCATGTCGAAGTTGGCGTGCAATTCGATGGCGCATCACTGATCCGCCGACAGATTTATTGATGATGAGTCCGCATTTAGTTGGCTCTTGAAGGTTTACATTATTTGCGGCAGGAGATACGTAGAGATATCCAACAAGGTTTTCCGAGGTAAGGCGAAGTCCGCTCTTTGTTGCCTTAGCAAAATCTTCGCTTGTAGTAAGACGTGCCTTCTTTGGAAGCACTCTATTGCTCCGCGTGTTTCTAGCTTTTACGCTGAAAGACGTGAGCGACCCTTGGCGCGACGAGCAGCAAGAACTGCACGACCTGCACGTGTTGCCATGCGAGCGCGGAATCCGTGCTTCTTGGCACGACGGCGTGTATTTGGTTGGTAGGTGCGCTTTGTCATGGGTGAAACTCCTGGTTCGATAAAAGATTCATAAATGCGGGGGAAGCAAGAAGGCAACGGTAGAGGTGTGGATAGGCGCGGGTCAAACTCGCCTATAACCCCAGGCTTAGGGCTGGGTAGGGTGAGCGATTGTGGATAACTACTTGCGCTTTTCCCTAAAGAGCTCTACTTTTCGACTTCTCCACAGGCTATCCGCCGAAATCGGGATTTTGTAGGCCTCAACCCCTACTTTAGACCACAGCCTGTGGATAACTTTGTGGATAATTCTGGGGGCTTATATGGCAGTAGTAGACGTCGAATTAGGCGCCTTGTGGGAGCGAGTAATCGAGCATGTCTCCCTGGGAGAACCTCAACACCGCGCCTTTTTGATGATGACTAAGGCCCTTGGATTAATTCAAAGTGAAGATGGAACCAACCTTCTCGTTGCAGCCCCAAACGCATTTGCAAAAGATGTCCTTGAGTCACGTCTTCGTGTTGTCGTTAACGAAGTTCTCACTCGTGAGTTAGGTGAGAAGACAAATATCGCTGTGATGATCGATGAAAATATCGAGCTCGCCGATCTCCCTGCGCCAACTGTGGTTGTTGAGAACTCACCAGTTGCTACAGCTCCAAAAACTTTAGGTCGCGACGCATCCGGTTCTGTACGAAGTGAAGAACCTTCACAATTAAATCCTCGCTACATCTTTGAAACTTTTGTTATCGGTGCATCTAACCGATTCGCTCATGCCGCAGCCGTTGCTGTAGCAGAGGCTCCTGCAAAGGCATACAACCCGCTCTTTATCTACGGTGATTCAGGTCTTGGTAAAACCCACTTATTGCACGCTATTGGCGCCTACGCAAAAGAGTTGTACGGCAATGTCCGTGTGCGTTATGTATCTTCTGAAGAGTTCACCAATGACTTTATTAACTCGATTCGTGACGATAAGGCATCAGCTTTCCAGCGCCGCTATCGCGATCTAGATATTTTGCTTGTTGATGACATTCAGTTCTTAGAAAATAAAGAACGTACTCAAGAAGAGTTCTTCCATACATTCAACACTTTATATAACGCTAACAAGCAGATTGTTATCTCTTCAGATCGACCACCTAAGCAATTAACAACTTTGGAAGATCGTCTACGTAGTCGATTCGAGTGGGGATTGATTACAGATATTCAACCACCGGAACTTGAAACTCGTATTGCGATCCTCCGCAAAAAAGCTGCGCAAGATAAATTGAATGCACCTGATGATGTTCTTGAATTTATCGCAAGTAAGATTTCTACAAATATCCGCGAACTCGAAGGTGCACTTATTCGTGTGACAGCTTTCGCGTCGCTTAACCGTCAGCCGGTTGATATGGGTCTTGCTGAAATCGTCTTACGTGATTTGATCCCAAGTGATTCGACTCCTGAAATCACCGCTCCTACGATTATGGCTGCGACGGCTTCGTATTTCAGCCTCACCATCGATGACCTTTGTGGCACTTCTCGCTCCCGCGTACTTGTTAACGCCCGCCAAATCGCGATGTACCTCTGTCGTGAACTCACCGAACTGTCTCTTCCAAAGATTGGCCAGACCTTCGGGGGGCGCGATCACACCCCTGTGATGCATGCCGACCGGAAGATCCGACAGTTGATGGCAGAGAGACGATCGATCTATAACCAGGTCACCGAACTCACCAATAGAATTAAGGTGGCTGCAAAAAACTAAATAAAGGTTGGATTAGGTAGATATGTCCAAATTAGATGGCTTTACCCCCAACTGTGGAGAACTTGTGGATAACTGTGGGTATCTCCCTCATTTCTGTGGGTAAGGCGCGGAAAGCGCCTCACTCGCTGTGAAGCTAGATTTCGATCTTGGCCTATGAGGGTGGTTTATCCACACAAGTGCGGCGGTTACCCACCGTCTACCCACATTGAACTTTCTCTCTATAAAGATGTAGAGCAGGACTTTTGTTGAATTTGGAGCGCTCCTCCACAAGAAAAGTCTCTGGTTACTACTACTACCTTTATATATAGAAAATCTCTCCACACACGAACATTTTCAAGTCGGCACAGGTGTGCCAGACTTTCGAGACTTTAAAGAAGAGACGAAGGCGGTAGCAAGTGAAATTTACAGTTGACCAACAAGGACTCACCGATGGTGTGAACTGGGTTTCGCGCAGCCTTTCAACCCGCCCAATCAAAACCGAGCTCCTCGGAATTGTTATCGATGCTACCGGCGACGAAGTCTTCCTATCTGGTTCTGATTTAGAAACCTCAAGTAAGGCTCACTTCGCAGCAGATATCGTGACAAAAGGAAAAGTTTTAGTTCCGGGAAAACTACTAGCAGAAATTTGCCGATCTCTTCCAAATAAACCAATCACCATTGCGCTAGACGGCACTCGCGTACTTGTTACTTCAGGTGCTGCAAAGTTCACACTTCCAACACTTTCAATTGATGAGTATCCACACCTTCCAGAACTTCCAGAAGGAACCGGCGTTGTAGCAAGTGACACCTTCGCCCAAGCAGTAGCCCAAGTTGCTGTCGCAGCAGGCCGAGATGACTCACTTCCTACACTCACGGGTGTACATGTTGAAATCTCAGAAGATAGCGTCACACTCGCCGCAACCGATCGCTATCGTTTAGCGGTCCGAGAATTTACGTGGCAACCTTCACAACCAGGTGTATCAACAACTGCGCTCTTGCGCGGCCGCACAATTGCAGAAGCGGCAAAATCACTTATCGGCGCGAAAAATGTTTCTCTCTCAATCGCACCAGCAGTTAATAGTGATCGTTTAGCTGGATTTGCGGGCGCTGGTAAAACAATGACATCACGTATGCTGGATGGCACATTCCCTCCATACCGTCACCTACTCGATCAAAACATCATCTCTACTGCAGTTGTTGAGGTCGCTCCATTTTTAGATTCTGTCCGTCGTGTTGCACTTGTTACAGATAAGACTGTTCCGCTCCGTCTGGAATTTAACGGCACAACCGTCTCACTCGAAGCTGGTGCCGGAGAAGAAGCACAAGCGACAGAAACTATCGATATCTTGCTCAACGGTGAACCAATCTCGATCGCATTTAACCCAACCTTCTTAAGCGATGGCTTGCAAGCAGTTGGAACTCCATTTGTTCAAATATCTTTCACTGGATCAAATAAGCCAGCAATTTTGATGGGTAAAAATGAGGCCACCGGAAATGTTGTAGAAAATTACCGCTACCTCCTCATGCCTATGAGATATGCATCTTAAGAAATTATCACTCACACATTTCCGCTCCTACGAAAGCCTTGAACTTACTTTCGCCCCCGGCGTTAACACATTCATCGGCAATAACGGGTGCGGTAAAACAAATATTGCTGAAGCTTTAATTTACCTAGGCTTTCTCTCTTCACACCGAGTCTCCACCAACGCACCCTTGATCTATAGCGGCCAAGAGCAAGCGATCATCCGCGCAGAAATTTTTAGCGATAACAGAACACTCGCAGTGGATTTAGAGATCAATGCAAGTAAAGCTAACCGCGCTCGCATTAATCAAAACCCAACCAAGTCACAACGCGAGATTCTCGGCGCTCTACAAGTTATCTACTTCTCCCCTGAAGACCTTGATCTTGTGCGAGGCGAACCCACACAACGCCGTGATTTCCTCGATAAATTACTAATAACTCGCACCCCGCGCTTAGCTGGTGTTATCTCTGATTATGACCGTGTGGTCCGTCAAAGAAATACACTCCTGAAAACCCGTGCTCCTGAAAGTTCACTAACGCCGTGGACAGAACAACTTGTTTCACTAGGAGCTCAACTCACTGCAGAGCGAATTAGTCTGGTTGAAAAACTTAACCCATATGTAACTACACATTATGCAAAACTCAACGAGGTAAAAACTGCTTCAATATCTTATAAATCTTCCACTGATGGTTTAACTACCGATATTGAAAACAACATCAGGATCCTTGCAGCAAAACAGAGAGAAGTCGCCCACAATGAGAGTGAACGCGGAGTTAGTTTGATCGGTCCACATCGCGATGACCTACATTTACATCTCGGAGATTTCCCAGCAAAAGGTTACGCCAGCCACGGTGAATCGTGGTCGGTGGCAATTGCGCTTCGAATTGGATCTTTCACACTTTTGCGGGAAGAGGGATCTTCACCCATTCTTATCCTTGACGATATTTTCGCAGAACTTGATACTGCGCGCCGTGCGCAACTAGTTGCAATCACCGAATTAGCTGAACAAACATTTATCACCGCAGCTGTTGAGAGTGATCTACCATCAGGCTTAGCCACTGAACGTTTCTATGTCACACCTGGAAAAGTCTCACGCGAGGCAGGTGAGGCATGAACGAGAAAAGAATTGACCTCGCACTCGAACTCTTTCGCAGTTACAAGACGGGTTTCATTAAGAAAGTTAAACCGCCGATTGCAGAACGCTCAGCAACACCGGGTGATCCCACACTTATTAGTGATGTATTAACAAATCTCGTCTCTGACCGACAGTGGGAGTCTGGTTTAGCTGAAGGAAATCTCTTTGCGCAGTGGGAGAAAATTGTTGGCAGCGATATCGCTACACACACAACACCAATTTCTATTCTCGATAGCGTACTTCTCATTCAATGTTCATCGACTGCCTGGGCAACGCAATTGCAATCGGTGCACGATCAACTGCTCGCGACAATCTCTTCGAGTGCACCGGGTGCCCTCGTAGAATCCCTCAAATTCACCGGACCCACAGCGCCCTCGTGGAAAAAAGGAATCCGCACAATCCGCGGCGCTCGGGGCCCCCGAGATACCTACGGCTAATAGGTACCCTCACCCCGCGCGAGATCGTTGCCCTAATCCCCACCCTAGGGCTTATCTGAGGTTTACCAATCTTCTTTTCACGATAGGATTCCACCCTGCTATTGAGGAATTTCCCCTTTATAGCGCCATAGAGGCGAGAAATTGATTTTGAAGGAGTCCATGTGAGCGAAAAAACCGGCGGCTACGACGCCAGTTCGATCACCGTCCTTGAGGGTCTGGCCGCCGTCCGTAAACGCCCAGGTATGTATATCGGCTCTACAGGTGAGCGCGGCCTCCACCACCTGGTCTATGAAATCGTCGATAACGCAGTCGATGAAGCGCTCGCCGGATATTGCACCGAAGTAAATGTCACTTTGATGGAGGACGGCTCAGTACAGGTCGTCGATAACGGACGCGGTATCCCAGTTGATATCCATCCAGTGGAGAAGAAGCCAGCTCTCGAAGTTGTTCTTACCGTTTTGCACGCAGGCGGAAAGTTTGGCGATGGTGGTTACTCAGTCTCTGGCGGATTACACGGTGTGGGTGTCTCAGTGGTTAACGCACTTAGCTCAGATCTTTCAGTTGAAGTTCACCGCGATGGATTTACATGGCGTCAAAGTTACAAGATCGGTGT